>ERZ824575.373-NODE-373-length-59696-cov-17.822622_pt1 | contig 59696 bp, 79 predicted proteins | sample MGYA00519470_ERZ824575 | MGnify/ENA primary metagenome ERZ824575 (study PRJEB31778, sample SAMEA3449170) | human gut metagenome | biome: human gut; feature: human-associated habitat; material: faeces | place: United Kingdom | collected 2010/2012 ... | reverse complement strand
GATGCCGGTTACCCGCGACAAGACGGAAAGACCCCATGGAGCTTTACTGTAGCCTAATATTGGGTTTCGATGTTGCATGCACAGGATAGATGGGACACAGGGAAACAATCGCTTTGGCGGTTGCGGAGTGGCCGTTGGGATACCATCCTTGCGATATTGGAATTCTAACCTGCGGCTCTGAATCGAGTCGGGGGACATTGTTAGGTGGGCAGTTTGACTGGGGCGGTCGCCTCCTAAAGAGTAACGGAGGCGTTCAAAGGTTCCCTCAGAATGGTTGGAAATCATTCAAAGAGCATAAAGGTATAAAGGGAGCTTGACTGCAAGACCTACAAGTCAAGCAGGTGCGAAAGCAGGACTTAGTGATCAGGCGATTCAGAATGGAATGGTCGTCGCTTAACGGATAAAAGTTACCCCGGGGATAACAGGCTGATACCACCCAATAGTTCACATAGACGGTGGTGTTTGGCACCTCGATGTCGGCTCGTCACATCCTGGAGGTGGAGTCGCTTCCAAGGGTTGGGCTGTTCGCCCATTAAAGTGGCACGCGAGCTGGGTTCAGAACGTCGTGAGACAGTTCGGTCCCTATCCGTCGTGGGCGTAGGAAAATTGAGGAGAGCTGTCCTTAGTACGAGAGGACCGGGACGGACCTACCTCTGGTGTATCAGTTGTCACGCCAGTGGCAGCGCTGAGTAGCTATGTAGGGAATGGATAACCGCTGAAAGCATCTAAGCGGGAAGCCAACTTCAAGATGAGTTTTCCCATTTTTTATAAAGTAAGACTCGTGGAAGACTACCACGTTGATAGGCTGGAGATGGAAGCATAGTGATATGTTGAGTTGACCAGTACTAATAAGTCGAGGATTTAATCATTTAGTATTTTAATGATTTGATTGAAACACATTATCTAAGTTTTGAAAGAATTATTTCTTAAATATATTTTCCTTGGTGACAATAGCGAAGAGGGTACACCTGTTCCCATCCCGAACACAGAAGTTAAGCTCTTCAGCGCCGAAGATAGTCTTCAGCAAAAATAGGTCGTCGCCAAGGTATTTTTTTTTGCTTATTTTCGAATCCTTTTTGGATTCTTTTTTTGATTTGTATTGTATTTTATCTAAATTTTTGTTACAATCTATTTATAAAAATAGGAGGTATGCACTATATGAAAAATTTAGAAGAACTTAAGGAGCAACTATCAACATTACAATCACAACTAAGCAGTAAAATGAGTGAATTATACGAAAATAACATTGCATATCCAGAAATGAATGAAGAAGTTATCGAGTTAAATAATCAAATTGCCACTTTAAGTAATGAAATATTAAATTCTAAAAAAGATTTAAATTCTAGTATAGTTATATACAAAAAAGACAATCTTGAAAAAGAAATATCAGATATTGAAACTCAGATTAATAACAGAACACAAGAATTGTATAATGATGGGAATCAATATATTGAAACTGATGATACTATCATTAATTTGAATTCAAAAAAGATTTTATTAGAAAAAGAATTATCAAGTTTAAAGAAATACATCAAAGATAATATGATAACTTCAAATTTAGAAAGATTACAAAACGAATATAAAGAAAAACAATCGTTATTAGAAGCAAGGCAAAATGAATTATATAACAATGGTGAACAATATATTCAAATGGATTCAAAAATAATGGAGTTAAATAATGAGTTATTAAGACTTAATAATGAAATTAATAATCTTCATAATAAGCTTATAGTTGATGCATATGTAACGAAAAAAGAAGAGTTAGAAGAAAAAGTATCAAATTTAGAAAATAATCTAAATAATAAACTAGATGAATTACATAATGATGGGAATGCATATCCACAAATGGATGAAACAGTTATCAAATTAAATAGTGAAATTGCTTCACTGAATGATAGTATTAAAGAATTGGTTAGCAAATACAAAAACAATTTATTGAATGATGATATATTTGATACAATAGAAGTTTCAAGAGAAGAAGTTGTTACAAATGAACATGTTTTAACAAATAATACTTCTGAAAACATGGCTGATGAAAAAAGTGTGTTAAATTCAGAAACAAATGAAGCTTCAGAAAACAATCTAGAAGATAAAACAGCAAATAATAATAAAGAAGTAGTAGATAATACTATAGAAACAGATTTGGCAGAATTAGAAAGAAAGCAAGTTCTTCTAAATAATAAAGCAATTCTATATAATAAATTAATGTCAGGTGAAAGAACAATAGAAAATGGGAAAGTAATAAAAACTGATAGTTTTGTTAAAAGAAAAGAAATACTTGAACAGAAAATATCTGAGTTAGAAGAACAAAGATTATCTGCTCAAAATTTAATTAGTAACTCTGAACTAGAACAACAAAAACAGTCAGTACAGGGCTTGATAAATTATTTTCCTGAAATGAAAGATGAAGAACCAATTGTGCTTTATAATAATGCTATAAAATCTCAAAATAAAGAAGACATTTTAAAAGCAATTCAAGCTGTTAATACTATGGAAAATGAATTACATAAAAATCCAATACTAGAAGTATTAAATACAATGTTAACAATTGATGAACAGAAATCAAAAAATAGTAATTTAGAAAATGAATTAGCAAAACTAACTAAAGAAAAAGAAGAACTTTTAAAATTGGAACAAGATACCATTGACATGTATACAGCAGATTTGAATGCTACTAAAGAAGAATTATCTCAAGTTACAGAGCAAATTAATAATTTAAAAGTACAAAAGGAAACGAACAAAGAAAATACAACTTCAAATATTAAACTTTCTGAAGAGGATAGTAAAAAAGTTGAAAATTTACCTGGTAGTTCATCTCCTACTGCTATGATTCCTAGAAATAAATTAGAAGAAACATATAAAGAAAGATTAGAAAATGCTGCCAAAGAAGAACCTATTTTCCATGATACGGAAATGAAGGAAAATTCAATGCCAGTAGAAGAAACCAATCAAACTGAAGTAGGACTTAATAATAACGATAACAATTTAAATTCCGAACAAAAAACAACGTCTAATGAAGAAAATCAAGATTCAAAACAAGAAAACAATGAAGAAAATTTGGACTTAAATTTAATTCCAAAGAATGATGATGATTTAGACTTCGATTTAACACCAGAAGAATATAAACCACAAATTATACAATCAGTTAAAAAGGCATCAGCTAAATTATTAGAAAAAATCAAAAATTCTAAATTTATAGAATTAACTACTAAAGTAATTGAGAAACTAAGAGAACATAAAGTAGCTGCTTTAGCAGTAACATCAGCAGCATTTATTGGTATTGTAGGTATGGCAGGTATATCTAAAAATAATGAAGATAAAACGAATACTAATGAAATAACTCAAACAACAGAACAGACTTTTGAAACTCCAACTGAGTCAAATATAGAGACTCCAATTGAGCCTGCTATTGAAACAACCCCAGTAGAAACTAGTGAAGTTGTTGCTACCCCTACTGATGAAGAAACAAGTTATAAAGAAGATCTTAGTCAGGCTTTATCAAATATTTTAAATAGTAATTCAGAAGTATACACATCAGCTGATAGAGCTATCAATAATACAAATGGATTACAACCATACACAGAATCTTGGCAAAATGCTGAACCAAGTGCCTACTACAAAATTGAGGATAATCAACTTCAAAAAATGAATGAAACAGAAGCAAATAATTATTATCAAGATGGTGGAAATGTAGCAGTTAGAATGGATAATAATGGTACACCAATTGGTTATGTTTCAGTAGATCAACAAGAAAATACTTCATCAAAAAGCATGTAGGAGGATAAAATGGGAAATTTAATAAATAATATTTTAACTTTAGGAAATAAAGAAAAATATATGGTTTTAAATCAAGCTGTTTATCAAAATAAAAACTACTATCTTGTAGTCCAAGTATCTGAAAATGAAGAAGAAGTATTAGGAAAATTCAAGTTTTTAGAAGAAACAGAAGTAGATGGGGAAAAAGCTGTAGCTGTCGTTAAAGACGAAAAGATAATTGAATTATTAGCTAAATATTTAAAACCACAACAAGCATAATAATAGAAAGAAGAAAAATAGGTTGTATAATCTATTTTTTTTTTGCTATAATAAAGTAGGTGATAGAAATGACATATAAAGTAACAAGTAGAAGTGAACAAGATACAATTGAACTTGCTCAAAATATTGAATCAGAAAAATTTCCAAATATGGTAATTTGTTTACAAGGTGACTTAGGTAGTGGAAAAACTGTTTTCACAAAAGGATTTGCATCTTCATTAGGAATAGAAGAAGCTATTACTAGTCCAACCTTCAATATTATAAAAGAATATACATCAGGAGAAATGGATCTATACCATATGGACGTATATCGCTTGGATGGCAAAGTAGATGATCTTGGAATCGAAGAATACTACCACAGTGGTGGAGTTGTGATTATAGAATGGTCAGATATGATTAAAGATTATCTTCCAGAAGAAAGATTAGAAATTAAAATAAAACTATCAGAAGAAGATGAAAATACTCGTATTTTCTTAATTACACCTTATGGACAACAGTATGAAGATTTATGTGAGGCAGTACTATGAAAATTTTGTATATAGATACTACTACAAGTTATCTATATACAGGCTTAGTAGTAGATAAAAAACTAGTATCAGAAGTAAAAAAAGATTTAGGAAAAGATTTATCAAGTTATACATTAAAAGAAATAGATACAATGCTAAAACAAAATAATTTAGAACCAAATGATATAGATAAAATTATAGTAGTAAACGGTCCAGGTTCCTTTACAGGGATAAGAGTAGGAGTAACAATTGCTAAAACATATGCTTACTCTTTAAAGAAAGAAATTGTAACTATCTCTAGTTTAGAAGCAATGGCTATCTCAAGTAAAGAAGATGATATAATAAAAGTACCATTAATAGATGCAAGAAGAGGCTATGTATATGGAGCTATTTATAGTAAAGATAATATGCCTATTTTAAAACCACAATACATATCATTAGAAGCTTTAAAATGTGCTATAGGACAATTACTTGATAAATTTGCCTATATAAGTAACCAAAAATTTGAAAATATAGAAACAGAAAGTTATAATCCAAATATTGAAAAAATTGTAAATACATTTACCGCTAAGGAAGGTATTAATCCTCATTCTGTAAACCCTATTTATTTAAAACAAACAGAGGCTGAGGAAAAACAAAATCTAGAGTTAATATGATAGAAAAAATAGAAGAAGAATCATTATACATTGATAAATTATCGGAACTATTTTCTAAAATACTGACAAGTAAAAGTGTAAAAGAAGATATTAAAAATAATCAATTTACAAATTACTTGACATATTTAGTAAATGGAGAACCAGTTGCCTTTATAAATTACTATATAATGTATGAAAGAGCTGAAATTATTAATATTAATGTACTAGAAGAATACCAAAATCAAAAAATAGCCAGTAAATTATTAGAATATATGGTAAATGAATGTATAAGCCATAATGTCAAAAGTATAACTTTAGAAGTAAAAGAAACGAATATAAAAGCAATTCACCTGTATGAAAAATTTGATTTTTATAAAGTAGCAGTAAGAAGAAAATACTATCAAGGAATTGACGGAATATTAATGGAAAAAGAGTTGATGTAAATGAAAGATGTATACATATTAGGAATAGAAACAAGTTGTGATGAAACCAGTGCATCTATTGTTAAAAATGGTTGTGAAGAGATTTCAACAGTTGTTTTAACACAGATAGATATTCATAAAGATTTTGGAGGAGTAGTACCTGAAATTGCTAGTAGAAATCACGTTAAAAATATTACGATGGTAATTGAAGAATGTCTTGAAAAAGCACATATGGATATCAAACAAATCGATGGAATAGCGATAACCTATGGTCCAGGACTTGTTGGTTCTCTATTAGTAGGAGTAGAAGCAGCAAAGACATTAGCATATGTCAATAACATTCCTCTAATACCAGTCAATCATATGTCAGGACATATTTATGCTAACGAATTAGTAAATAAATTAACTTTTCCTTTAATTGCTTTGGTAATTAGTGGTGGTCATACGGAATTAATTTATATGAAGGACCATTACAAATTTAAAAAAATAGGTGGTACTTTAGATGATGCCATTGGTGAATGCTATGATAAGGTGGCAAGAGTAATATCAGTTCCTTATCCAGGTGGACCTACTATTGATAAATGGGCTCATGAAGGAGAAGATACCTATAAATTACCTCTTCCATTAAATGATAATAGTTATGATTTTAGTTTTAGTGGTTTAAAAAGTGCTGTCATCAATTTAGTGCATAATGAAGAACAACGTGGTAATGAAATTAGAAAGAAAGATTTAGCTACTTCTTTTCAAAATACAGTAGTAGAAATTATAACGAAGAAAACGATGAAGGCTCTAAAAGATTATCAAGTAAATAACTTAATTGTAGCTGGAGGAGTTGCAGCCAATAAAGGAATTAGGGAAAAACTAGCTAGTCTTTGTGAAAAAGAAAACATTAACTATTCTTTCCCAGACATTAAATACTGTACTGATAATGCAGCTATGATAGCAGCAAGTGGATATTATGCTTATATCTTAGGAGAAAGAGCTGATTTAACTTTAAATCCTAAATCAAGTTTGGAGTTATCAAATGATAAATAGAATCGGACTGTACGCTTAAAAGTACAGTTTTTTTCTATAAAAATTTTTAAATTTATCCATCATGTGACATATTTAGCCATCAACAAGGAATAAAATAAAATTATAAAATAGGAAAGGAAAATATAACATGAAAGAAAAATTTAAAAAGTTAACCACTATGTTGTTAATAAGCTGTTTATTGTGTATTAATACTAATGTTTTAGCACTAACTAATAGTAAATGGAAAACGGAACAAAACAAAATGACTACAACTACCAGTGGAATTTTAGAAAGTGAAGTAGAAGTAATCGATAAAAGTGAAAATGGTAAAAGAAGAAGGGAATACAAAATAACCTATACAATTCCTAAAGATTTTAATGAAGATAGTATCATACTTGTTCCAAATGGCTATATGAATAATTGTGCTCTACCAGGTGATGATGATATTTTCAACATTGAAATCAAAAATGAATCAGAAAATAACTATCATTATGTTAATAACTCTCTAATATTAAGTACAGAAGATTTTGATTCTTATCAAGATTCTGAAATAGGTGCTCATATTTCGAACGCATACACTTTTACAGATAGTAAAATAAGAGAACATATAGGTTTTTATCGTACTAAAAATACAGCACTACAAAGTTTATATGGAGTAAATTCTACTTCAAAAGTAACACAAGAAATGTTAAAAGATTCTGAAATTGATAAAATATTAGATAAGGATAAGTACCCAAATGGAAGTAAAGACTTAAACAAATACTACTTAGACTTTTATAATCAAAAATACCAAACAGATGCCAAAGTGCTAGAAGATCTACCAACAAAAGCTATAGCAGAACTATTTAATGGTAATTATACACAATCTTTTAAAGAAACCAATCAAGAGGTAATAGAACTAGCCTATAATTTTCTATATAATAAACTATTAGCATTTACCTTTGATACTGCTACCATTAATGATGAAAATAGTGAATTATATAGTGTTGCCTCTTATATGAGAAAAGAAAATTCTTATAAAATAGCTAATAGTATTCTAGCAGAAAATTTAAATAATATTGAAACTGATACAACACAAAAAGTAAATATGCCCCATGTATATATTAATGGTAAATATATGACGAATATTTACCAAAACTATTATATTGGTTTCTATTTAGAAATGAGATTTGAAAAAGATAAAGAAGAACCTCCTGTACCAGTAATAGATCCAGTAGAACCTACACCAACACCTGAAGTAATCAAAGAAGATCCTATAGAAATAGATTATCCATTACCACCAAATACTAACTGTGAAGAATAGTTTAAAAAAATATATTGTCCTAGTAGCTATCATAATTTTTTCTCTTTTTGTATATAAACTTCCTGTATCTAATGATAGTAATTTAAAGAATGAACAAGTAGTAATTGCTGAAAAAGAAGAATTAACTACAGACACAAATGGCGAGATAAATAAGGAAACAAATTCTAAAAATAGTATCATTACTCTACGAAATAATTACCAAAATAATGACATTATTGCTATTTTAAAAATAGAAAATACAGACTTAGAAAGTATTGTTGTTAAAACAACAGATAATGATTATTATTTAACACATAATTTAAAAAAAGAAACTAGTAAAATTGGTACTACCTTTATGGATTACAGGAATTTATCAACCGATAGAAAAATATTAATCTATGGACATAATTCAAAAACATTAAAAACTGAATTTCATATCTTAGAAAAATTTTTAGATAATTCTTTTTATAGGAATCATAGTAAAATAATACTGGAAATGGAAAATGAAACATATGAATATCAAATTTTCTCTATCTTAGTGGTAACAACAGATTATCAACATATGAAATTAAATTTTACAGATGAAGAATGGCATAATCATTTATCATACTTAAAAGAAAATTCTGTATACGATACGAATACAGAAGTATTAGATACAGATGATATTATTATTTTGCAGACTTGTTACTATCAGCCAGATAATTCTTATATTTTATTAGCAGGTAAAAAGATAAAGACAGTTAGGAACTAATTCTTAACTGTCTTTTTTTCAATAAATGCAATTACTGCATACATTAAGTAAGATATAATAGCTAAAATAACGACGGAAGTAATCACTAGATTGATATTAAATACCTGTGATCCATACATAATTAGGTATCCAAGACCTTCTTTAGATACTAATAATTCACCCATAATCACGCCAATTAAACTCATACTAATATTTACCTTTAGACAATTTATGAGATTATTTTTATTACTAGGAACAATTAAATGAATAAAAATCTGCCTTTTCTTTGCATTAAAAGTATGCATGAGAGTAATAAAATAATGATCTGTAGAAATAAACCCTTGATAAATATTAATAATTGTAATAAAAGTAGAAATTAAAAGGGCCATAAAAATGATAGAATTTGTATTGGCACCAACCCAAATAATAATAAGGGGTCCTAGTGCTACTTTAGGTAATGAATTTAAAATAGTGAGATAGGGGTCTAGTATTTTGGCAATAGTCTTATTCCACCATAAAATAGAAGCAATAATAAATCCAATACCAGAAGCTAAAATAAAACTAACTAAAGTTTCATAAACAGTTACCCATACATGATTCCATAGATTATTATCTTTTAGAAGAGAAATAAAGGTATGAAACACTCTACTAGGAGAACTAGATAAAAAGGTATTAATATAACCAAGCTCACTACTTAACTCCCATATTCCTAAAAAGAATATAATAATTAGTAACTGACTAAAACGGACAAACCATTTATTTCTTTTGATTTTTTTTAAGAATAATTTGTGTTCTAAACTATAAGTGGACATCTAAATCCCTCCAAATTTCATCATAATAGGTACTAAACTCTTTACATTTTCTATTATGAATAGGAGTTGATTTATCTGTTAAATTAATATCATAAATCTTTTTAACTGTGGCCGGTCTTTTTGTTAACACAACTACTCTATCAGATAAAGAAATAGCTTCTGCTAAATCATGTGTTACTAAAATAGCAGTTTTACCCTCATTTTTAATAATTTTATATAAATCATCAGAAAGGGCAAGTCTCGTAACATAGTCCAAAGCAGAAAATGGTTCATATTGTTAGTGCTATAATAATAATTATTTGAACTTTATTTCGTAAGTTCCATCTTCGTTATATATAATATATTCTATATATTTAGCCCAAAACATTCGCTTAGAGCTGTTATTTAGTTTACTGTATAGAGATAATGCATCAGAATTTAAAAATTCTTTATATTGGCTTAAATCTCGCTTTTCTTCTATAATTTGTTTTTCTGACTCTTGTAATAATAAATTAAGTTTTTCAAACTCTTGATCATATTTTTCTCTTAGTATCATTCCATCTATATATAAATCTGTTAATCTCGATAATTTGGCTTTAATTTTTTCTTTATCAATTTTATTTACTTTTATATTTTTATTATCTTCTGCATTTTCATTTTTTTGAATTATTTTTTTTATTTCATCTTGTATATTATTAATTAAATAATTTTCAATAACATTTTCATGAGGATATTTGTGATAATTACATAATTTATCATAGTGAGTATGTCTACAACGATATGATGGATATTTATATATTTTATTATATTTAACCTTATTATGTATCTGTTGATACCCAGCTAATTTACAACCACAAATTGGACATTTCAATAGTCCACTAAAAATATAATCATACTTTTTATTGCACTTCACATTTCTTTTAATTAATGATTGTATTTCATCAAATTCTTGTTTCGTTATGTAAGGTTCACAATAGTTCTCTATACCTCTATAATAGCCATAATATTTTTCATTCATCAAATAGTGTCTCATACTATCATAGCAAATTTTTAAGTTATATTTTTCATTGATATATATAACTGTTTTTCTAACACTTCCTGATTTTTTTACATACTCTAGCATATCAATAGCTATAGGTTCAGTTTCAGGATTTTTAACTACTTTTTTATTTTTTTCTTCACCGGCAACCATATACCCTAGAGGTACACCTTGATTTCCGGTTATAGCTCTACCATTCTTAACCATATTATCAAAATTGAATTTAATTCTATCACTAGTTTGATCAGATTCATTTTGAGCAATAGATAGTTTTATGTTTAGGTGCAGTCTACCATTAGATGTAGTAGTAGAATATTCTTCATCTGAGCATTCCCAATCTATTTTATTTTCATCTAATATTTCTTGAACTTTGTAATAATCAGCTATATTTCTAAACCACCTGTCTAATCTCCAAAAAACAATTCTATCAAATTTTTTTAGTTTAGCATCTTCAATAAGTCTTAACAATTCTGTACGATTTTTTAATTTAGATCTTGCTGATTTTCCTTCATCAACATAGATTTCAACTACTTGATATCCTTTTTGCTTACAATATTCAATTAATCCTTCTCTTTGTGATTGTAGAGAATAACCATGTTTGACCTGTTCCTCTGAGGAAACTCTTATATATAAAACAACTCTAATAATAGTTTCAGTAATATTTTTTACAATTTTTTTCACATTGCAACACTTCCTTTTTAATTAAGTCTATGCTATAATGATATAGAAAAACTCTATATCATTATTTGATATATTTTTAAGTTTGGTAGCTTAAATAGGTTTTTCATTTTTGACTTCGTATTCGCAGTACGAGGTCTTTTTTTATTTTAATATTTTCTTTTTTTCTTCAATGAATTCTTCTTCAGTGATTATGTTATTATCCAATAATTCTTTTAATTGATTCAATTGCTGATACTTATTATCATTTATAATACCCTTTGCTCTTTTTTTATTTTGTATATTATTTATATAATAATAGTTTATTAGCAAAAATAATAATTCTATCAGCATATAGCCTTCAAAATTATTTCTTACTAATAAAATTTCAAATAGATAAGCAATTAGACAGGAAAGTAGTGCTAGAAGAAATGTAGAAACATCATTAATTTTAGCTAATATTTTGCTAGGTATTAAGTTAACAGCAAATATCATAAACCAACCTAATATTATTAAAAATATATTCATCTTTTTAACCTCCTTTACTTCTAACATATATATTAAAAGCACCTGTACTAGCGTACCTTTAAACTAATTTAATCTATCTTAGTTCTTTTCTCCCTAGCAATTCCCACAACTTTAATAGGTAACTGCTCAACCTGCTCTTTAGAAAACATCATAATATCATAAGCTGTATTATATGGTTGTAATACTATTCCTTGCTCATTAACAAGAATCTTTTTAAAAGTAGACTCGGTTCCATTTATCATAATAGCCACATCTTTACCATTGTATAATTCATAGTCATCATTTTGCTCAAATATAACAATATCATTTTCATTATATTTAGGGAACATTGAATCACCACTTATTTTCAGACCATAAAACTTTTTATTACCAATAGTCCATTCTTTTGGTATATCAACATAATCTATAATATCAGCTTGACTTTCTATTGGTATACCGGCTTTGATCGTTCCATATACTGGAATTCTAATAATGTTTGAATCTATATTTATTATTTCAGCATTATCAAATCTTAGGTCTCGTCCTAATAAGTCTGGTAATGAAATATTTAGGGCATTTGCCACATCAATAGCATTGTCAATAGTGGGTATACGATTATCATCTTCCCATCTTGCAATTGTGGTTTGATTAACTCCAATTTTTTCAGCTAATTTATTTTGGGATAATCCTAGTTTTTCCCTTAAATGTTTTAAATTAGTACTAAAATATTCTGCCATAATGCCTCCTTTCTTCTAAATTATATAATAATAAGATTATTTTTTCAATAAAAAAATGACAAAATGCAGAAAATATCATTGACTTCTGCAAAGTGTCATGATATGATTGGTACAGATAGGAGGTAAGAATGAAAAATGAATTAATCAAATCCATCGGACTTGAGTTGACTAATATAAGAAGAAGTCGTGAACTTCAGATTATAAATGTATCTAAAGCAACTGGACTTAACAAAGATACAATTAGCAAATATGAAAATGGAAATAGTTCGATGAAGATTTATATTATTAATACTTTGCTTGAATATTATAATGTTGACTTACTAAATTTTTTTACCAAAGTATATGACAGAATGCAGAAAAAATAAAAATAGAAGAATAGGAGTAGATTATGAATAAAGAAACAGAAAAACTATTAAACTTAATTAACATTCAACAAAAAGAGATAAAAGTTATGGAAAATCAGATATTGGCAGGATTCATAGTCAATTTAGTTTTATTAGTAATAATTGTACTAAGTTTATTAAAACTTTTCCTATGAAAAGTAAATATAAAAAATGAAAATAAAGAATTTTGTCGAATAAAATTTAGAGAGGTGTGATGATGGAAAATAATGAAGTCAAAAATGATGAAACAGCTACCAAACTTAAAAATTATGTAATTGAGCATGGAGAAGACATGATGAAAACCTTAATCGAATTATTTGAATTTCAAGAAAGTATTAAATTTGTAAACACAAAAATATACAATTTGAATAAAAAGAAATCAACATAGTTGTGGAAAAAGTGAAGTGGACAAGCTAGAAAGGGGTGAGAAAAATGAAAGATATGATAAAAGCTGTAATACTTACGATTTTATTTTTAGTTGCATTTGTTGGATTTATTATTTATGGATCATACAGAAACCATCAAATTGAAAGTGGAAAAATGGAATTAATTTATCAATATGGAGGAGATTTATGATTTTAAGACAAAAAGAAAAGGACTTGAACCCGGGAAGGCAAAAAGTCCCTTGCTTCATAAAAAGCACTTATATTATAACACATTATTGTGATATTAGGAAGTGTTTTTATGGCTAGTAAAAGAATGATCAATTTAAAACTAATAGATACAGATTTATTTTTAGAAATGCCAGTATCAGCACGACTCTTATATTATGAATATTGTATGAGAGCAGATGATGATGGATTTGTAGATGCCCCTCTAAAAATAATAAAAATGATAGGGGTCTCAAACGATGATTATAAAATATTAGTTACTAAGCAATTTATAATTCCTTTTGAAACAAGAGTTTGTGTTGTAAAGCATTGGCTATTGCATAATACAATTCGTGGCGATAGATATCACCCAACAATTCATATTTATGAAAGAAATATGCTAGAAATAAATAATAAAACTTATGATTTAAAAGGTACTATAAAGAATGACAACCAAATGGCAACCACTTGGCAACCAAATGGCAACCCAGATAAGATTAGTAATAATAGTAATAATATATATATACAAGAAGAAACTATAAATCCGATTTTTCAAATTATTGAAAATGAGTTTGGTAGATTATTAAGTCCGTTAGAAATTGAAATAATTAATACATGGGATTATCCATTAGATGTTTTAAAATTAGCAATACAGGAAGCATCGACAAGTGGCAATTTCAATATCAAATACATAGATAAAATTATTTTCAATTGGAAAAAGAAAAATATTAAATCAGTTGCAGATGCTAAGAAAAGCATTGCTGAATTTAGAGAATCAAAAGAAAAGAAGAAAAGAGGAAATGGCTTGCCTGATACCGGTGAAACAGGTGCTAGCTATTATAAAAAACTATGACAGGTTTAGAAAGTTTAGAGTTAGAAGAAACAATTGTTGGATTAATATTAGCAGATTATCATTTATTAGATAGATTATTATTAAGTGAAAAAAATTTTACAAATCCTAAATTAATCAAATTATTATCAGCAATGAAAGATGAATATAAGAAATTTCATAAGTTCGATTTGGTTGGTTTGGTATCAGAACATCAAGAATTATTTCAAGGAAAAGATGCTATCACAATTGAATACTTAACGAATATCATGCAACTTGGTCTTCCATCACATTTTGAATATTATCAAGAGAATCTTTTTAGAATGCACATCAAAAAGCTATTATTATTAGCTATAGAAAGATTTAAAGCTAATCAGATGACACAAGATGAACTATTAGATTATATTCATGAAATAGAACAAAAGTCATTAAATTCAAAACTAAATAGATTAACAAAAGAACAAATTTATAGCTTAGTATCTCAAAAGAAAAATAGAATCGTATTTAGATTTGAGAAATTAACTAAAGCTGCGAATATTCAAGAACATGATCTTATAGTTATTGCTGCAAGGCCAGGTGTAGGTAAGACTGGATTTGCATTAAATGTTTTAGAAAATTTAAGTGATAATTATAATTGCTTATATTTCAATATGGAAATGACAGAACAGCAGATTTATAGAAGATTAATAGGAATTAATACTTATTTAGAAGTAAATAAATTAGATGATTTTAGTGATCAATATGTTGTAAATAAAGCGAAAGATGCTTGTAATAATTTAAGTAAAAAGAAAATTAATATTATTACAGGTGGACAAACTATAAGAACTATAAAATCACAAGTAATTAAAGAATCAAACAATGAGCATACAATAGTTTTCATTGATTATGTAGGATTAATTAGAGATACAGAAAAAAACAGATCTAGCTATGAAAGGGTCACTGAAATTGTAAAAGAATTAAGACAAATAAGTTTAGATTATAATTGTACTATTTTTGTTTTAGCTCAAATAAATAGAAATTCTGAAAAAGAAAAAGATAAATATCCAAAAATAAGCGATTTAAAAGAATCAGGTGAGCTAGAACAATCAGCAACAACCGTTTTAATGCTACATAACGAAAATGCTTATAAATTCGTTGATGCACGTAATGATTATGTGAAACTAATTATTGGTAAAAATCGCAATGGTGAAACAGGTATTATTGATTATCATTATAATCAAAAAAATCAAAGGTTTTGTGAAACTAAGGAGTAAAAAGGTATGGAATATATTAGTGAAAATGAAATATTAAAATTAATAGATATTTTAAAAGATAAAAACATAAATCACAAAGTAATTTTTAACTTGTGTAAAGTAAATCATTTTTTTGAATTAACTAAACTTCAATATAACAATTTGCTTTACATACTATTACTGGCCAAATAAATGTCTAGAAGAATAAAGCATTTTGGTGGGCAACATGAAACCTTACCAATTAAGGACCCAAAACTATTAAATGAATTTATGTTAAATCTTTTAAGAAAATTTGAACATGCAAAAACGCCAATAAAAAAATATATAGCTGACAGAAATTATATGCTTGCACTTATTGGAATTAATACAGCATTTAGGGCAGAGGATCTACTTCAATTAAGAGTTACAGATGTTATAGATGGTTATGTTCATATTAAAGAAAATAAAACAGGTAAGATGCAAAACTTTAGAATGAATGGAAAACTTCATCAAGATATTTTAGATTATATTGAAAGAAATAAATTAACTAGATCCGATTATTTGTTTATGGGTCAGAAAAAGGTTCAAACTTATAAAGAAAAGAGTTATCCAGTGATTTATCCTATCACTAGACAGCAAGGTCATAAGATAATTCAAAAAGCTGGTCGTGAAGTTGGAATATATTTTGTTTTAGGATTGCATAGTTTGAGAAAAACTTTTGGATATCAATATTTAAAAAATGGTGGTAATCCTGAAACATTAATGAAAATGTATAATCATGATGATTATGACTATACAAAAAGATATACTCACTGGGGTATTGAAGATGCAGAAAATGATCGTGAAGCTGTCTATTTGGGGGCTGTACATAAACACTCAAAAAAGTAAAATTAACGATAATTGTTATTATGGTAAATTATTTTATTTGAAAAAAATCAAAAATTTTAAAATTAAGTATATTTTATATACTTAAAAATAGTTATCCACAGTTTTAGAAAAAATTTACAGTTTAAGGGATTATGTAAATTATTTTATCCACAAAAATAATGTAAAAAAATCTTAATTATTAATAAAAAATTATTCAACATTTAGGAGGGAAAAATGAAAAAAAAGTTAAAGAAAAATAAAAGAATAAAATTCAATATTTTGATATTAAGAAGAACTAAATATAATGAAATAGTTAATGAATTAAAATTATTAAGAGACTGCAATCAAGAATTAGCAAAAGAAAATAGTGTTAGAAAAAAGGCAATAGATGATTTAAAAAGCCAACAAAATGGATTAGAAATAGATAATGCAGCATTTAAAACTATTAGTAAAATGCAAGAAGATGAAATTTCAAAATTGAAATTAAATAATCAAGAAACAGAAACTAATAATAAACAACTTAAAGATAAAATACATAGATTATCTTCAGAAAAAGGTGGATATATTAAGGAAAATAATAAGTTAAGAGCAAAATTAGATGCTAAAGACAGAGTAATTGAGGAATATGAAAAAGCTATTGAAAATTTGGAAAACAAAAATCAAATTCAGTTAGAAAAAATAAAAGAATTAAGTCAAAAGGTAGAACATGAAACAATAGAATATGAGAATGATGGATTACCTAGACAAACAAAACAAGTTTTAACAGTAAAAAGAAAAAATAGAAGAAAGTAGGTATGAAAATGGAAAATAATAAAGTAACAAAAAAAGATATAGACAATATTTTAGCTAAGACCTTTGTAAAGGTAGAAAAATATGGTGATAAGACTGTTGTATTGATGGCAACATTACCAAACGGATTCGTAATTGTAGAAAGCTCTAGTTGTGTTGATCCTATCAATTTTAATATGAGTATAGGAGAAGAAATTTGCATGGATAAGCTAGTAGATAAGATTTATGAACTTGAAGGCTACAAGTTACAAAGTAAACTACATGAAGAACAAACTAACAATATTGGGTTAGAGATTAAAATAGAACAAAATCCTGATGAAATAAAATACATAATAAGTAATAAAAAAGTAGAGGAAAAGGAGATTATTTAATATGAAGATAACAAGTGTAAATATAAGAAAAGTAGAAATAGAAAACTCAAGAATGAAAGGAATTGCATCTGTATTATTAGATGATAGCTTTGCAGTTCATGATATTAGAGTCATTGAAGGAGAAAAGGGATTATTTATAGCTATGCCAAGTAAAAAGACTCCTGATGGAGGATATAGAGATATAGCTCATCCAATTAATCCAGAAGTTCGTTCTATGTTTGAAGATAAGATAATTGAAGAATATAACAAGTTATAGTAGATTAATTATTTAAAAATCCTACAAACGATATTCTCATACTATCAACCACTTCTTTTATTAAAAAAATATCACAGCAAGTTTTAGAGCATTAATAGAGACATCTGGCTCGTGTAGGATTGTTAGCTGTGATTTTTATTTATTTAGAAAAGGAGAAATAAGAATATGGATAATTATAATAAACTTTTTATGATTATAAGAAAAACAGACTTATTAAATTATGATGAAAAAAATGAGTTGCAGTTATATTTGATGAATTTAAAAGAGCAAGTCAAAAAGCAAAAAGAAGTTTTTGATAAATTAAAAGAATTTATAAACAAATATGCTTATAGACCAGATATTTTACATGGACAATTAAATTTGAATTATGAAGAGTTTAATGAATTATTAGATATATTAAAAGAGGTGTCAGAATGAATAAAGAAGAATTTTTAAAAGCAATTATGGAACTTCCTAAAGCAGAAACAATTAATCCAATAAGTGCTATGAATAGTATTAATATTGATGATTTAATGAGTGTTATTGATAGATTAAATAAAACTCCTACTTATGATGAATTATTAAAAGAAAATAAAAAGTTAAAAATGATAAATGAAGAATATGAAAGACTTAACAAAGAAAATTACAGAGGTTTTAAAATAATTAATGTTCAAGAATATGATATATACGAATTGTTAAGTTATAAAAACAATTGGAATAAACTAAAAGAATATATTAATAAAATGCACGAATATTTTCTATATACAAATGTAAATGAAATTTATAAGCAAAGTATGAAACTAGATAATCAATTTCCTCACTTATTTAATTTATCAGAATTAAATGCGAGTGATAGAATATTAAGTTCAATTTGTAAGAAAATTCAAGAACTAGAACAAGGAAGTGATAGTAATGAATGAAGATTTAACAACAATGGCTGTTAATCAAAAAACAAATGCTATAGATTTATATAATTTTATACAAAGATACCTACCATTTTATACAGTAATAGAACTGTATAAATTGATTTAACACAAATTAATTAATTTAGATGATGAACCTTATAATTATTGTAATTTAGAGGAGAAAGTAGAGAGTGATGAATAATGTTATTACAAATAATGCCTATTATTGTCCCACATACAAGTAATGGTGGTAGTTATGTTAATGTACCAGAATGGTTACAAATAGCTCTATTTGTATTATTGATTTTAGTTGTATTAGTAATGCTGATTTTATTAATAAAACTTATATTTGAATTGTAAGGAGTGATAAAGATGACTATAAATAACTTAATAACGAATATATCAAAAGCATTAGAAGTACCTAGTAAGATAAAATATAATAACGAAATTTTTGAATATAACAATGATTATCAAGACTATGAAAGTGTTGAAGCACAAGATAAATTTTTATTTGAATATTTATTTTCAAATTTTCGTATGAAAACTTTTATGTATACTAAGGTAGAAATAATTGAAGAATATAAGAATGGTTATTTTAAATTATCAGAAGAAAATGACAAGTATTCTATCAAATTACATAAATACAAAACTCAACAAAAAGAATTTATAAAGTATTTAGAAGATGAGATAAAAGAATTACAAAAAATTAAAGAAACAGAATTAGATTATGACATTCTAAAAGATGTAATTACTCAACTTCTAGATTATAAAGAAATCTTACAAAAATACAAAGAAACAATAGGAGTATCAAATGATTACTAAATTTATATGGAAAGAAATACTAACAGAAATTAAACAAGTAAAAAACATAACAAATCCTCGTTATTATCATATAAAAGAAGATAGATTAGAGGTAACAATTGATATGGTAGTTGTAATATTAGCAATGCCAATTGTTGTTTTGATAGATTTAGTATTATTGCCAATTGAATTAATGTATTTAATTATTTATAAAATATTATGGAAATAATAGGAGGTGGAATAAATGAATGAAGAAATATTAGAAATAACTAAAAAGTTTCATGATACATACGAAAAATTATCTAAAGAATATAACTATGAAACAAAAAAAGAAACTAGAGTATTTGATATTAATTCAAGTAACGGTAAACTTATGTATGCAACAGTTAATGAAATAATTAGTCCTGTTTTAGAAGAAAATCAAAACTTAAAAAAACAACTTGAAAATAAATATGAAAAAGTTGGTACTTTAACTAGTGAATTATTATATGAAGAAAATACAAAATTAATTAATCAACAAAAAGAATTTATAAAGTATATGAATAGTTGCATAAAAGAGCTTGAAAAAGAAAGCCAAAATAAACTTCAAAATACTATAAATTTAGGAATTATAGATATTACAAAGACAATTTTACAAAAATACAAAGAAATAATAGGAGAAGATAAATAATGAAAATAATTAAAAGTGGTGATAAAACGCCACCCAACAAACAAATTTATGTAATTAAATGTAAAACTTGTGGGTGTGTATTTACTTATATGGAAGAAGATATGTGTTATATAACAGTAGATTCAATTGGTGTATATTGTCCTGAATGTAATTATTCAAATGTTCCAATTATAAAGAAAAAATACAAAGGAGATGATAAATAATGGGAAGTAGAGAATTTATTAAAAATTGTAAGCTAGAAGTAAAAAAATATGCTGAGGAACACTTAGATAAAAGTGATGTTGTATCCGACTTTGAAGTATTTGTAGTATGGTATTCAAAAACACTTCAAAATCATAAAGCGTTATTAAGCACTACATTACTTGATGGTATGTATTATGAATTAACATATAATGGCGATAAAAAAGAAGTCTATCTTGACGCTTACAAAAAATTTGAAAATAAATGTATTAAACTAGAAAAATAGATTAGGAGCTGATAAATAATGTTTTGTTATAAAGGAAGTAAATTAGAAAGCGATTTAGACAATTTAAAAAGTGAAATTAAGAAAACTGATTATGAAAAAACAATAGAACCATATCAAAAGAGAATAAAAGAATTGGAAAAAAAAGTATATATTCTCACTCAAGATATGGAAAACTTATATTCAGCTGGTAAAGAACTTATTAAAAGTATAGATAAAGATTATTTAGAAGTGATTATAAATTTGGATGAACCAAAAGCATATTTTAAAAAACCAGAATTAGCAGTAATAACCGTAAAACGAATTGTTGTGCCAATTAAGCAAGATTTATTAGAAAATTATGTATATTGGATTAATTACTATAAATCAAAATATGAATTAGGAGATGATAAATAATGAAAATAAAAGAATTAGATAAATTAATAGAATTAACAACTAAATTAAAAGAGGAACCAGATATAGAAGAGTTTGATGAAAATGATATATTAGATGATTTTATTGATTTAGTTAAATTGTATAAAGATTTCTTGTTTATAGATTAGGAGGAATTATGTATAAGCAATTAAAGAAACAATTATCAGATAAAAGAGTATTAGAAGATCTAATCAGAGGCTATGAAGATCGTATTAAATTTAAAATACAGAAGCAATTAGGATTACATGCTACAAGCTATGCAGAGCTAAAAATAGAATGCCCAGTAGTTGATGATAGATTTGCAAGAGTATTTAGCCAAATAGAAAATCTTGATAGAGAATTACAAGCCCTTAAAGGTGAATTAGAAATCATAAATAAATTATTAGAAAATGCTGATGATAAAATGAAGCAGCTTAGTGAAAGAGATATGAAAATTTTTAGATGTCGTTTCTTTCTTGGATTAACAGTTGCACAGACTGCAGAAAGATTAAATTATGATCAAGGATATATAAAAGAAAGAACAAGAAAGATGCTAAAAAACTAAAAACACACTTTTAACACACCCCCTAGGGTATATAATGTGTACAATGGAATAATTATAAGTTATTTCATATAACCCTTTTTACATAGTGCTACTCTTATAAGTAGCATAGAGTAGATATATATAGGCTCTGTTAAAGTTTTGCAATTAACCTATTAATATCCTAAAATTGCAGTTCATATCTATTCTATGGTGCTTATAAAGCATTAGCAAACACTATCTTGATTAATAGTATATGCCCGTCAGTGAAAACTGAGAGGACTTACTCGCTTATAAACGACTAGTTATATTATTAATCTTTTTGATAGGTAGTGTACTGATGATATATAAAATGAAGGGCTTTAAGGTTAGTACCGGGTCTAAGCCAAAGTAATTATAGTAAAATTACAAACCTTTATATCATTAGTACAGTATCTATTAAGAATAAGTCATCTATTATGATGACTTTTTTAATGTGTTAATAAAATATAGTAGAGGGTGATAGAATGAATAATCTGTCATATAGAGTATATAGCTCGTATCAAGGGTGGAAATTAATCGGTATTAAACAAGAAATACCACAAGTAATAAGTTTAATAGAAACTAAAATGCAGGAAGAAGTAAATGCTCAATATCTAATAATAGAGCATGATAGAATATTAAACGCAGATATACCATACAAGACAATTTACGGCATAGAAGATTTATTGATATTTAAAGAAGAATACAAAGAAGGAAATAATATCTCTAATCAAAAAAGAATAAAAAGGTAATGCTATGAAAAAGAGGAATAAAAAGAGTGAGAAAGAAGTATTTTGCGATATTTCTTTTTTTATGAAACAAAGTGGTAGAGGTGGCTGCAATGGTTGTCCTAAATCAAGGGAGTGTGAAGAATATTATGAAAATAGATCTAAACGAAGTAGCAATAATAATTCTAATTATATTACCATTCGTTTATCTAATGACAAATAGAACTATTAGATGTGAAAGAAATCCTAATAGAGCTGAAAGGAGAAGAAAATGATTATAGATGATTTAATAGATGCATTTAATGAAGCACAGAATGATGGCTCAGATATTTGTATTGAAGTAACTATTCCAGGTCAAAATGAAACAGAATTTATTATAAATAGAAATAAGAGTTTAGCAAATAAACTAGAATATTACTGCAATACATATGACGATAATCTAGTTCACAAACACTGTAAAGATATAAGAATAGTAAGTGCAACACCAATTGAATTTTCATGTGAAATATAGTATTTGAGAGGAGGGATAATTTGAAAAAATCAAAACACCAAGTGGGAAGACCTAAAAAATTTTCAACACCTGAAGAATTGGAACAGAGATGTAGTGAATACTTTTTAGAGTGTGAAAATAAGCATAGACCATATGGAATATGTGGCTTGGCAGTTTATGTTGGATTGGATCGTACTACCCTATATAAATACCAAAAAGATTATCCTGATACTTATGGAGAAGTTATAAAGTGGGCAAGAGCAGTAATTGAAGCGTATCTTGAAACTGGATTATATGGTAAAGGTTTTCAAGGTTGTAAATTTAATCTATCTGCTAATTTTGGTTGGACAGAAAAGCAAGAAAACATAAATACAAATATTGAAACAACATATGAGGAATATTTAAGAAAGATGAAAGAGTGTAATTCTGATGCCAAATATTAACAGAAAAAAATATATTGAAAATTTTATTAAAATAAAAGATAAAAGTAAGAATATTGTTGATTTTAAATTTAATACACCACAAAAAATTTTATATGAATCTATAAGAAAACAAGCACAAGCTGGAAAACCTATAAGACAAATAATTCTTAAATCACGTCAGATGGGTATATCAACAGAAATTGAAGCATTACTATTCGCAGATACTATATTAGAAGAAAATGTTGATACAGGTATTATTACTCATGTATCAGAAGCAACAACAAACCTATATAATATGAGCAAATTAATGTATGATTGTCTTCCGGAAGGATTCAGACCTACAAAAGATAAAGATAATGCTAATGAGTTATATTTTAACAATGATAAAAAAACAGGCCTTAATTCAAGAATAAAATGTATGACAGCAGGTTCACATGGAGTAGGTCGTTCTTCTACTTATAAAAATTTACATATATCAGAATTGGCCTTTTGGGCTGGGAATAAAGAAGAACAATTAACAGGTCTACTTCAAACAGTTCCTAATCTCCCAGATACAATGGTTTTTATTGAATCAACAGCAAATGGTTTTGAATATTTTAAAGATTTTTGGGACAATGCCGTTGCTGGTAAAAATGATTTTGTTCCGGTTTTCATTGGTTGGCATCAAATGGAAGAGTATCAAATGCCTTATGATGGTTTTACTTTAACTGATGAAGAAAAAGAATTAAGAATTATTTATGATCTTTCTCTTGAACAATTAACCTGGCGTAGATGGTGCATCAAGAATAATTGTAATGGAAATGTAGATACATTTAAACAAGAATATCCAATTACACCAGAAGAAGCTTTTCTTGGAACTGGTAAGTGTATTTTTGATAAAACTAAAATCATAAATAGAATAGAAGAATTAAAGGATAAAGAGCCAATTAAGATTGGTAATTTTATTTATGATTTGAAAGATAATAAAATATTAAATATTTCCTGGGAAGATGATCCTAAAGGCTATATTAAAATTTATCAAGAACCAAAAAAGGGATATCCTTATGTTTTAGGTGGTGATACGGCAGGATCAGGTAGTGATAGCTTTGAAGGATATATGATAGATAATACAAATTGTAATCAGGTGGCAGAACTTGAAATGCTAACAGATGAAGATATTTATTCACAACAAATGTGTTGCTTGGCTTGGTATTATAATGAGGCTTTATTATCTATAGAAAATAATTATTCAACACACCCTACTAAGAAAGCTTATGAGTATGGCTATAAGAAACAATATTTGAGAGAAACTGATAAAGGTTCTTATATTAAATATAGTGATTCGATAGGGTTTCTTACTACTAAAGCAAATAGACCTGTTTTACTTGCTTTGGTTGTCGAAATGGTAAGAGATGATATAAATAAAATAAATTCAGTTTCATTATTAAAACAAATGCTTACATTTGTAAAAAAAGAAAATGGTAAGAAAGAAGCAGAACAGGGATATCATGATGACAGAGTTATGGCATATGGTATTGCATTGATGTCTAGGGATCAACAAAAGTATTTACCAGAAAACAATCAGACTGAGAAAAAAATAACTTGGCCTGATCCTCTAAAAACTGATGATGATGAAGAATATGATGATGGTAATGTTTATTTAAGGTGGTGATTATATGGAATTTATATATGCATTTTTATATTTGATTACTTTGTTAATTGGAATATATATAGGACTTAAATTACCTTTTATATCTGATAAGTTAGGTAAAAAAATAGAAATAGAATATATTGGTGGAAATAAAACTTCTAACTCAACTTCAAATTTAACTCCTGATATTATTTCAGAATGGCAAAATGGTCAAAAGGTAGGTGATAATAATGAATGATAAAGGTCCAACATTATTATGGAAAAGATATCAAGATTCCCTTGCGTATACAAAGCGTATGAAGCTTAAAAATATATGGGACGAATGTGAAAATTTTGTTGAAGGAAAACATTGGCCTCTAGCTACAGCTAGAACAAGAGATTTACCAAGACCTGTAATTAATCTGTGCAATTTAATAGCTGACAATAAAAAAGCAGGAATATTATCCACAAAGGTTAAGTTAGTTTATAGACCAGCACAGGTCTTTTTTGATTTAGAAAAAGCTGACGAAGGGGCTGACCTATTTACTAAATTTGTCGAAATAGCTTTAAAAGATTTAAAACAAGATGATTTAGATGATAAAGCTCAAGATGATGCTACACAATTAGGAAGTTACGCTTATCATTATTTTTGGGATAGTAATGTAGTAGGAAATGTTCAATCACCATATCTTGGAGCATTAAGAGGAGAAATTATTGAACCACAAAATATTTTCTTTTCAAATCCAATGATACAAGATGAACAAAAGCAGAGTTGGATAATAATTGTTAGTAGCGAGCCAGTAGAATCCATTAGACAATTAGCTAAACAGAATGGCATAAAAGAATGGGCCAATATCAAAGCAGATTATGAAATAGAAGATGAATCATTTAAAGATAAGGAAATGTGTACTGTTATTACACAGTATTCAAGAAAGAATGGTAAGGTAGTTTGGACTAAAGCTACAAAAGATGTCTATGTACAAGAACCTACTTATTGGGAACCCAACTTAAATAAATCTATTGATGAAGATCTAGATTTAGAAGAAACTAAAGAGCCTGATAATCCTAAAGAAGATTCAAGTAATATATTTGAGAATCAATTATATCCTATTGTTTTTGGTATTCACAAGAAGAGAAAAAGATGCATTTATGGAATAGGTGAAGTGGAGCAAGCAATACCTAACAATAGAGCAGTAAACTTTAATTTAGGAATGATGCTTTTATCAGTACAGCAAACAGCATGGCCTAAAATAATTCAAAAAGCTGGAGCCTTAGCAAGGCAAATTATTACCAACACGCCTGGTGAAATTATTACAGATACAACACAACAACCTGGCGTTTGGGGAGTTAAATATTTGGAATCACCTGGATTTAATGCACAAGCTTTAACATTAACCAATACGCTAATGGATTTAACTAGAACTACACAAGGTTCAACTGAAGTTGTAACAGGTGAAGTGCTGGGAGCCAATATGGCGGCTAGTGCAATCATAGCACTACAAAATCAAGCTAAAAAGCCTATTGAATTATATCAAAAGAAATTTTTTAGAAGTTATGAGAAAATTGGAGCAATCTTGCTTCAATTTTTTAAGTATTACTATAATGATGGACGAATGTTTGTTTATGAAACTGAAGATAAAAGAGAAGTAGGAATAATGAATGGTCAAGCATATTCAGATTTTGATTACTCTGTTGTGGTAGAAGCTGGAAGTGCTGGAACATTTAGTGAATCACTATCGATTAGTTTATTAGATCAATTGAAACAAGATGGAACAATAGACCAAGATGAATATATAGAGTTATATCCTGATTCAATAATGACTTTTAAAGCTAAGCTAAAACAAATGAGACAAAAGAAAAAAGAGGAACAACAACTATTAGCTTTAGAGCAAGCACAGTCTCAAATCCCGGTTTCTAATAATGATATAAATCCAAATATGGGTTTATAAATAAATCGCATTGAATAGCGCAAAAATCTAAATTGTCGCATTGAATAGCGCAAAAATCTAAGGAGGAAAAAATGGAAAATGAAAGCGTAAAAGAATTGGAAGTCGCTGAACCAATTGAAGTAGAGGAAGAAGCTACTGATGAATTAGATGAAACTAATTCAAGTGAGATTGAGGAAGAGTTTACTGATACAAAGGTAAATACAAATAATCAATCAAGTGATGAAGAAGAATCTAATATAGATAATTCTTCAGAACAAAAACAAGTTCAATCTAAAGATGAGCGTGCAAAATATGCTCAGGCTAGAAGAACTAAAGAAAAGGAAGATAAAAGAATTCAAGAAGCCTATGAAAAAGGTAAATTAGAAGCTTTCAAGGGTAAGATGAATCCTTTTACTAATCAGATTATTGAAGATAGCAAGGATGTAGAAGTTTATGAAAATATGTATAAACTTTCTCAAGATGGTAAAGATCCTATTGCTGACTATGCTGGTTATATTGCACAAAAAGAACGCGAGAAAGAACGCAAAAGTGCAAGACAAAAAGAATTGGAAGAAAAAGCTAGTAAAGATTTAGAAGAGTTTACTGCTAAATACCCTAATGTAAATCTAAATGATTTATTTAATGATGAGAATTTTTCAGATTATATGGAAGGAAAGAATAAATCAATTACTGAAATATATGAAAGATATACAAAATTAAAAAATTCATTCAGAACAGAATCTATTAATCAAGCTAAACAGACAATAGCTAATTCTAAAGCCACCCCTGGAAGTCTAAACAATATTTCTGATAGTGACATTGATTATGAAAAAATGTCTAGAGAAGATTTCTTAAAAGAAGTCGAAAGAGTAAAAAATGGGCAATAAGGGAGGAATAAAATATGCCAAATTTAAATACTAATACTATCGGCACTCTATCAGCCGAAAATCAAACATTTTATGATAGAACATTGTTAGAAAGACTATTACCAGAATTACAATATGCAGAAGATGCAGATACAAAAGTAATCCCAGCTGGAAAAGGTACTTCAGTAGAATTTAGAAGATATGAATCTTTAGCAATTCCAGAATCAGCATTAACTGAAGGAGTAACACCTGATGGAAAATCATTAAGCATCACTAAAATTACTGCAACAGCTAAACAATATGGTGATTATGTTACTGTATCTGATGTTTTAGATATGCAAGGAAAAGATGCTACAATCACCGAAACTAGTGAGCTAGAAGGTGAACAATCAGCTCTTTTAATTGATACTGTTGTACGAGATGAAATTTTAGCAGGTACTAATGTACAATATGCTAATGGTAAAGCAAGTCGTGATACAGTAGCAGCAACTGATGTTCTTACTGGAACCGAATTAAGAAAGGCATTCAGAAGATTAAAAAAAGCAGGTGCCAAACCATTTGCAGATGGATACTATAGAGTAATCATTGATGCAGATCAAGAATATGATTTCAAAAATGATACATCTTCTAATGGGTTCACTGAAATTGCTAAATATGCTGATCCTACACGCCTATTAAAAGGAGAAATTGGTACTTTTGATAAAGGTCGTGTTAAGGTAACTACAAATGCTGATGTTGTTGAAAATACAGGTAAAGTAGAAGTTCACAAAGCATTAGTTTATGGTAGACATGCTTATGCAATGGTGGATATTAAAAATGGAAAAGGAAAACCAAAAATTATTGTTAAACGTGCTAGTGAATCAGGAACAAGTGATCCATTAGAGCAAAGAAATACTATCGGTTGGAAGAATTTCTTTACTGCTAAACGCTTAAATGAAATGGCTATGGTTAGAATTGAAACAGGAGCAAGTGCTTAATAGCATTTGCTCTTTTAATATTAAGGAGGAAATAAAATGGCAAAAGAAAAAATAGAAGAAAAAATTAATACTAATGGAAATGGTGAAGTAACTGTGAATGTTACACCAGAACAATTAGAAATTCTAAAAAACTTTGAAGCGGAAAAAGAAGAGTTGGCAAAAAAACAAGCTGAAGTTGAAGCTCGTCAAAAAGAAATTTCTGAAAGAGAACTTGCACAAGAATCAAAGAAAACTGCTAAAGAATTAAAAAATACTCAAAAAATGGTACAAATCACTATCCCAGTTAGTGAATTAAATCCACATGATACAGTAGTGCCAGTTTGCATTAATGGATACTTATGGCAAATTAAACGTGGTGAAGAAGTAACTGTTCCAGAAGAGGTTAAAAATATTTTGAAAGAAGCTAAGTATATTTAGTTTTCTTTTTATCAAGTTAAGAGATTAATCAAGTGCAACTCTTGATAACTTGACCAATAAAGGAGGAATAAAAATGAATTGGGGAGAAATACAATTAGAGTCTCTAAAAAAGATGTTTTTAAATTCCGACATATTATCTGTTGATAAATTGGAAGAATATAAAAAAGATAAGAAATATAAGACATATTTAGATGCGATGCCACAGGCAACCAATGAAGCTATTAATTACATTTTAGAAAATGGAAGATCATATATTTCAAGTTTTGAACTTGAAAAAAATGATACAAATAAATATAATCTACCTAAATTAATAGATAAATTTAAGAGAATACATGAAATTAGTTATGATGGCAATAATATATTAAATTATCATACAGAAGGCAATAATGTTCTAGTAATAAAAAATTGGAGTGATGGTAATATAACTATTTATTATGAATCATATTTGGATAGAATTACTAATGAAACTTCAAATGATTATAAAATTGATTTAGATAACCAATTGTTAAGTTTAATTCCTCTATATATAGCAGGAGAATTATATAAAGATGATGATATTTCTATGGCAACACAATACTTGAATGAATTTATGAGTCAAGTAAATACTTTAAAGGATAAGGACTATAGTTTTGGTCCAGACAGTATAAGAACTGTCTATAGTATGTATGTATAGTATTCCATCATCACCAACTAAAAATATCTACTCAATTGATTCTTTTATGGGTGTTGATTTTACATCTAGTCCAATTGAAGTAGATAAAAGAAGAAGTCCAAATGCTAAAAATATCATTAATAAAAATGGGTATAATGAATCAAGAAACGGATATAAAGTATTAAATACTATTGGCACTAAAATCAATGGTGTGTGGAATATTGATTATAAAGATAAAGAATTATTTGTTATTCACTCTGGAACAATGCTTTATGAATGTAGTAGTGATTTTAAAACATTTACTAATGTTTTATCAGGTATGACTGATAATCGTTCTAAAGGTTTATATATTAATGGTTATTTAATTATCTTTGATGGAACCAGAACAGTCGTGTATGGAAATTTTGGAGATGAATTGAAAGCTAAATTTTTAGATGAGGTTGGGTATATTCCAATAACATCAATAGCTCGTGATTCCAGTGGTGGTGGAACAGATTATGAAAAGATAAACTTAATTTGTCCGTCAAGAATAAATATGTTTTTATCTGAAAAAGACCAAAAGGATTTTATTTTAGAAGAATCTAATATTGAAAAAATAGAACTAGTTGAAGTATTAAAAGATTCAGGTGATTATGAAGTGGTAACAAATTACACATTTAATTCACTAAATTCTACAGTGACATTTAATACTGCTCCAGGGGATAGTCCTGTATTAGGTAGAGACAATATAAGAATTCAATATAGAGTAAAAGATAATAGTTTAAATTCATCAAAAATTAATAAATGTTCTATGGCTGTATTATATGGTTATGATGGTAATGCTAATCGTATTTTTGCTACTTGCAATCCAAATTATCAAAATTATGATTTTCACTCAGAAGAAGGAAATCCTTTGTATTGGCCAGATGATAACTTTACTAAAATAGGTACTGAAGCTATAGTTGGCTACTCTAGATTAAATGATGGTACATTAGCAGCTCAAAAAAAACAATCTGATACAGACTGTACTGTATATTATAGAAGTTATAATTTATTAGACAATACTGAAGTATTCCCACTAAAAGATGGAGTGAATAATATAGGTTGTATTACAGGAAATTGTAATTGTAATCTATTAAATGATCCATTATTTTTAAGTGATCAAGGAGTCTTTGCTATTGTTGGAAGTACAAGTGGAGAAAAATATGCACAACAGAGAAGTTACTATATCAATGGAAAATTATTAAAAGAACCAAATTTAGAAGAAGCTCAAGCAATATCATTAAATGGAAAATATTATTTAGCAGTTAATAATCACATTTATATTGCAGACTCTAGATATTTAAGTTATCCAAAACATGGAAAAACAGAGCAGTATCAATATGAATGGTGGTATTGGGATAATATACCAGCAAGAGTACTATTTGGTTGGAATAATAAATTATTTTTTGGAACAAATGATGGAAAGATATGTTCTTTTTCAGAAGAATATTTAGATAATGATAGTCCAATTGAAGTTTATTGGGAAACACCATTTTTAGAATTGAATTCAAGTAATTTAGCTAAGACAATTAGAAATGTAACTTTAATATTAAATCCTGGTGGTAATTGTGATATTACGCTTGGTTATATTTTAGATGATGGAAGTGTAGAAATTATTACAAAAAATTATAAAGCCTTAAATGATGATTTTCCTAAAACAATTCAAGAAAAAGAAAAAATAAAAAAGTTTATGTTTGTTAAATTTTTTATGACTAATAAAACAACTAATCGTATGACATTTGAAAGATTAATTTTAGAATACATAAATTCTGGTAAATATAGAGGAGAGTGATAACATGGCAAGTTCATGGACAGATGAAGCTAATGCTACTGCTAAACAATATGCTGAAGCTTTAAAAAAACAAAGTCAGTATTTAATAGACCAACAAAATCAAGCTAAACAAAATACATTAAATACATTAGAAAATCAAAGAACCAATTCAATTAATAATTTAAATGCAAGCAAAGATACAATTAATCAAACAGCGTTAGATAATGCTAAACAAGCAAATATCAATAGAATGCTATCATTAAAAGATAACAATTCAGCAATGAATAGAGCTGGACTTTCTAGTCAAGGAGTTGTAGGTTCTCAAGTTAATTCAATCAATAATAATTATGGTACAAACTTAAATGAAATTTTAAAAAATAAAGCTAATCAACTTCAAGATGTTGATAATCAAATTAATAGTACAAATTTACAATATGATACAAATAGAATTAATTCAATTAATGAATATGATGGAAATATTGCATCTCTACAAAATCAAATAGATCAACAAGCCTTATCACAATACAATACAATTTACCAACAGATATTAGCTCAAAAGCAACAAGAATGGCAAAATCAACAAGCTGAAGCTGAGAGACAAGAAGCAATTAGGCAGTTTAATGAACAAATGGCATATCAAAAAGCTAGAGATGCTGAATCAGATAGACAAGCATGGGCTAAAATTAACACAAGTAATTATGGTAGTTTCAGTGGAAGTGATAACTCGAAAAAGGTTAAAACTAGTTACTATGAGGGAAGCATTAACCCAGATACACAATATGGTACATTTGGTACTTTAGATAAAAATGGTGTTAAATATCAACCTAATAACGTAGGAGGAGTAAAATTAAGCAATTCTGGATATAAAATGTCTGATCTATTTGATACAGGAAATATTGGTTCAACTGGTGTAAATGTAGATAATCAGAAAGTATGGAAAACAGCAAATGGAAAATATTATGTATGGGACGGCTCACAAAATAAATATATAGATCTAGATGGATACTTCTCTATTTCAAATAATGGAAGGGTATTAACATCACCAACGGGCATCGTTTTAACTAGATAAAAGATTGTGAGGTGAAATAATGGCTATTAATTTAGGAAAACCAATAAATAATAACCCATTAGGTATAGATGAAAATGGTCTTAGAATAAATAAAACAGTTACAAATCCAACACTACCAATTGGTAAAACAACATCAAAAGCTAGCAAAAAATCAAATAATAATTTATTAGACGATGGATACCAATTTGGTGATTTTTCGAAAATGTTTTGGAATGAAGCAAAAGAGGGAGCTAATAATTTTATTAGTCTTCCTGGTAATGCTATAAATACAACTAAAAACATTTTAAAAGAATCAGAAGCTTTACAAGACGGATATCAATTTGGTGATGGCTTGAAAACAATTGGTTCTACACTTTTATCAGGCACTCAAAATTTTGGTGAAGGAGTAATTCGTGGTGGAGAACAATTAGTAGATGCTGGAGCTGACTTATTCGGTGGTATATCTGATCGTATCAATACGAAATTAGAAAAAGCAGCAGGATTGCATAAAGGTAAAACAGAGTCAGAAATAAACAAAGAAAAAGCTAATTCTAGAAAAGAAATGATAGCTACCAATTATACAGATGAGTTAATGAAAGCAGTTGGTAAAGATGATGAATATAAGAATCTAGTTGAATCCAATTCATTAATAAAATCTGATAATATGGGTGGAACAATAGCTCAAGAATTAGGTAGACAATCTTTGAATTTACTTATCAATAATAAAGTTGGTAGTAATAATAAAGTTATTCAGTCTATCCCAATGTTAGCTGGCTCATACGGAAGTGGTATGGAAGAAGCTTATCAAAATGGAGCTACTACTAATGAAGCTAGAAGATATGGTGTATTAAATGCTGCTACAGAAACAGCTACCGAATGGGTAACTGGAGGAATTCCAGGATTAAAAGGAAGTGCTGGTAAGGGATTAGATGGTTTAGCAAGAAAAATAATAGGGGAACCAATTGAAGAAACATCTAAATCGTTATCTAAAGCTTTATTAAAATCAGGATACAAACTTATTGGTGAAGGAACTGAAGAAGCATTATCAGAATATATAAATCCATATATCAAACAATTTACATATGAATATAATAATGATAAAAATGTATTAGGTAACATTAAAGAAGCTCATTCAAAAGTTAGTCCACAGGATATGATTACATCGTTCATAATGGGTGCTATCACTGCTGGAATTATTGATGCACCTAATAACTTATCCGATATAAAAAGTGGATATGTTAATGGAAAAATTGTCAAATTAAATACAAAACAAAATAATATTAATAATTCTACTGAAAATACTACTAATTTAAACGATTTACAGTCTTCTAATATAAATAATCAAGAAAACATAAATTCTTCTCAGAATGACTTAAATTTAGCTAATAATAATCTTTTAAACAATGATATAAATACACTATCTAAACCAGCTTATCAATATACACCTTCAGATAATGAAAAAATCAATAATTTAAGAGAGAGTGCTAGTAAATATTTTGATAATTCAGCTAATACTCAAAATCTTGTTAATACATTTGAAAAAATTATAAAAGACAAAAACTACAATGTTCTTTTTGACAACACTATTTCAAATGAAAATGGTAATCAAGTAAATGCACAAATAAAGGTCCTTGATAATGGTGAAACAGAAATTAGAATAAATCCTAATTCTGATAGAGCAGCAGAATTTTTAATTATGCATGAAGTAACCCATGCAATAGAAACGAATTCAATGAAAGAACTTGTATTGGACTATGCAAGTAAGAATCAAGAATTTAATCAAGCTCTTGAATCATTGAAAAAGACTTATGAAACAGAAGATGTATCAAGTGAAGTATTAGCTGATATATCAGGACAATTGTTTGGTAATCAGGAATTTATTAATAACCTTTCTATGGAAAAACCTAATATATTCAAAAAAATATATAATTCAATAGTTTCTTTAGCTAACAAAATAACTGGAAATTCTAAAGAAAGTTTATTTATAAAAGATTTAAAAAACAAATGGGAAGAAGCCTATAGAAACAATTCTACAGATCAGTCCATTAGTAATTTAAATAATGAGACAAAATATTCAACTATAGGTTTAAGAGGTGCAAAAAATTTAGAAAATAATAGTACAGATAGATATTATAAAAATTTATATAAAGGTCAAAAAAATGCAGAATTAATTCATAATTCTAGTGATAAAGATTTAGAAACAACTAATGTTAAATCAAAAAAAGAAACAGGTTGGTTTAAAACTAAATATAATGATTGGGGAACATTGATATCAGACAAGGATTCTAAAATTATTAAAAAGTTGGAAACAAATAAGAGTTATAAATTAGGTGAAATTTTAGAACATGATTTACTTTATAAAGCATATCCTGAATTAAAAAAACTTAAAGTTATAACTACTGATATCAAACCAACAGCTAATATTGCTAAATATAAAAATTTACCAGCAAATGAATATACTACTGAAATATATTTAAAGAATGATGATTTAAATAAAAAAGATTTTAGAAATACTTTATTGCATGAGATTAATCATTATATCGAAATGAGAGAACATTATGATAAAAATAGTATTGGTTCAAATACGAATATTGATAGTAAAGAAGATTACGAAAACAACTTAGGTGAAATAATTTCTAATGAAACAAAAATTTATTCAGACTTTACGCAACAAAAATTAGATGATATAATCTTACCAGAACAAGCAAAAAATAATCCTAAATATGAAAATATAAAAGAAGAATTAAAAAAAGTAAATAAAAAAGATCGTTATATTGAAGGAGAAAATGAAAATGTTACACAGACTAACAGAGATTTATCACAAAACAAATTCAAAGATAATTCGTTGGTTAATAACGAGAGTAATAACAATAGTAGAATAAAAGATTACTATGGTGATGAAGAACTAGATAATAGTTCTTTTTCTTTGCTTAAAAATAGCGATGGGAAACAAATTGATATTTCAAATTTAAAAGAGAACTCAACAATGGAACGTTTCCACTATAACAGAAAATATGATAAAAATAATGTTATTGCATATCGTGGTGAAAGCGAGAATACAGGTACTAATCCTGCATTTTATGGTTTGGGATTATACACAACACTTGATTCAAAATATGCAAAACAATATGGTAATGTATCTATTATTGATAACAATTTATTACCTGACAATCCTTTAAAATTCAAAACTCAAAATGATTTTAATATTTGGGAACAGGAATTAGCCAAAGAATTAGGAATCCGTAAAAGAGAACTATATTCCAATGACTATGGGGTAGAACAATATATTAAGAAACTAGGATATGATGGTTTAATGATTGGTTCTGGAAAAGATACTGATCTTATTTCGTTTAAGGATTCTGCAGTAAAGTATTCCCAAGAAGATCAAACATGGCAGAATCATTTAGAAAAGAACTATAAGGCTACAGGTACAAGAACTAATATGAAAGATTACAGATTATTACCTACACCAAATAATAGTTCAGATCCACAAAAGGTTAATAATAATCAAAAAAAGGAAACAATTAAAGAAATTAATCAGAAGAAAATGGATAATAATACTAATGCTATTAGCAGACTAAATCAAGAAAAAAATGCTATGATTAGTAGAATTCAAGATAAGATTAAAGCTAAAAAAGAATTATTAGAATCCAAAACTAATCAAGATACAAAACTAGCTACACAATTAAATATACAAATATCTAATCTTAATAACCAATTACAAAATAGAAAATTAGATTATGATAAAAGAATTGAGTATTATCAAAATAAAAACAATAAAATGAATTCAGAAGAATTTAAAATTCAAGAACAACGAATGACCAAGAAGCAAGAGTATGTTGATCAAGCTTATGAAATGACTGAAAATATGATTGATTGGAAAGATAAAGATAGAGGAATTAAATATAAGATTAATACAATGAAAAGAAATCTCTATGATATTATGCCAAAATCAGAGGCAGATAGAATGTATAATACATATTTTCAGCCAATTACTGAAAATAATGCAAAGAGTGAGAATTTTATTAATAATTATAATGAACGTATCAGTAAACTTGAATTAAATAATAAAGAATCAGCTGCAGTTCAGATGTTAGGAGAATACAAGTATAATAAAGAGACTTTAGTAACAGGTCAACAAGTCGATGATTATATTAGTGATAACCAATTAAATTATGATAAAATTTCAAATGCAGTAGAAGAATTTAGAAATATATATGATGAATTAATAGTTGAAACTAATAAAGTATTAAAAGAACAAGGATATAAAGAAATTGAATATCGTAAAGGATATTTTCCACATTTCCAAGAAGAAACTAGACAGGGAAAATTTGCTAAATTAGCTGAGAAACTTGGATTTAATACTAGCAAAAATGATCAAACACTACCAACTGACATTGCAGGTATGACTGAGATATTCAAACCTGGAAAGACATATTTTAAAAATGCACAACAAAGAAAAGGAAAAGTAACTGATTATAATGCATTAAAAGGATATGATAATTATATAAGAGGAGCCGCTGACCTTATTTTCCATACTGAAGATATTCAAAAATTAAGGGCATTAGAAAATGTAATTAGAACACAATACACTGATGCTTCAATTCAAAAGAGATTAGAGGATATTTATAATAATGAAGGATTAGATCAAGAACAAAAACAGAAGTTAGTTGATGAAGAATATTTGAAGATAAATAATCCACTTCCTAATTTTGTTACAGAATTAAGAGATTACACTGATACTTTAGCAAATAAAAAAGATATTGGTGATCGTGGTATGGAACATATGCTAGGCAGAGAAACTTATACTATTATGAAAGATGTTCAGTCTAGAGTCAGTGCAAACATGGTCGGATTTAATATTTCATCAGCATTAACAAATTTTATTCCTATTACACAGGCTTGGGGTGAAGTATCTACAAAAAATATGTTTAAGGCTATAAGAGAAAGTATTGCCAATCAATTTCATGATGATGGATTTGCCGATTGTTCAACATATCTGATTAATAGAACAAAGGCAGCAGATAGATTGTATAAGACAAAATTAGAAAATATTAATTCAAAGGCCGGTGTTATTTTTGAAGGAATTGATTCAATTACTTCTAATGTCATAGTAAGAGGAAAATATTATGATAATATTGATAAAGGAATGACTCAAGAAAAAGCAATAAAGAATGCTAATGAATTTGCTAAAGATATTATGGCTGGTCGTAGTAAAGGTGATATGCCAACAATTTTTAATAGAAAAAGTCCAGTAATTAAATTATTTACTGCATTTCAACTTGAGGTCAATAATCAATATGGATATATGTTAAAAGACCTACCTAGAAATTTATCAGATGAGGCTAAAAACAAATTAGTAGGTGCGTTTGTAAAAATGTTTGTAGGAGCATGGTTATATAACAAATTTAGTGAAGCAGTTGTTGGAAGAAAATCAGCATTTAGCCCTATTGATATAGCAAGTGAAGCCATTCAAACAGTTCAAGGAGATTCTTCAACTTATGATAAAATGTCTTCTATATCAAAAAGTATAGTAGAAGAATTACCTTTTGTTGGTGGAATAATGGGTGGTGGAAGATTGCCTATTCAATCTGCTATACCTGATATTGGAAATACAGTAGAATCAATTACGCAATTAGGAGATTCTTCTAAAAGAAATAAGGCAATTAAAAATCTTACTACTGAGCTTTCTAAACCTATTTTTTATGTTGCAATGCCATTTGGTGGTGGACAATTGAAAAAGACGATAGAAGGGGCTTCTATGTATACTCATGATGTTGCTGGAAGTTATACCTCAACTGGAAAACTCAGATTTACTGCAAAAAAAGATCCATTATCTGTTGCACAGAGTTTATTATTTGGACAGTATTCTAGTAAGGAAGCAAGAGAATATTTTAATAATGGATATGCTCCTCTTACTGAAAAACAGACAAAAGAATTTAAAGAACTAGGAGTTAGTATGAACACCTATAGACAATATAGAACTGATCTTGCTTCTTTAAAAGAAATTAAAAATGATAAAGATTCAAATGGTAAGATCGTTACAGGAAGTGGAACTGGTAAAAAAGCATATCAAATTATGAATAATGATAAATATACAGACAAAGAAAAGCAATATTTATTAAATAATATATCTTCTTCTGAAATTAAAACATCAATTAAAGATTTAAATAAAATAGCCAATAATGAAGATGTGTATAAACATTATTTTAGCCTTAGTAAAGATAATAAAAAGAAGTATTTAAACGCAATTGAAAAATATAATTTTGATTCTTATCAATTATATGATTATTCTCAGACTAAAAAGAAATATGAAGAACAGTATACTTCTTCAAAAGCAAAAGAAATGGTAATAGATTATTTAGTATCTTCAGATTTATCGAAGGATCAAAAAAAGTATCTTTATAATCAAGACTATGGTAGTAAAGAAAATGAAAAAATATTTGAGGCATTTAATATTGATATTGATAATTACTTAAATACCATGAAATACTCTAGTGAGTTAAAATTTGATTATCAAGGAAACAAATACTCAGATTATAGAAAACAACAAGCATTTAAATATATACAAAATTTAAATGCTAGTGTTATAGAAAAAGCAGTCTTATTTAAGAAAGCAGGATATTCAATAACATCTTATAAATCTTATATTTATAATTATCTTAATAATTTAGATATTTCACAGTCTAGTAAGGCAGAATTATGGAATCAGTTATTTTAAGGAGGGAGAATATGGCTAGTATTATAGAACCTAAATATGATAATGAACAAATTACTTATGGATTCTTAAAAAAAGTTTTATCTAAGAATCTGGAAGAAACTTCTAAAGAGCAAAAACATTATAGTAAAAGCTTTAGTTCTCCACCTGATCCCCCTTATTATATTGGTTGGACCTATACTCAAAATAATAAAATATATCGTTGTATAAAGGACCGATTATTAGGTTCTTTTTCAATTGAAGATTGGGTAGTTTTATATGATGAAAAACAAAGTAATCTCATAGCAGAAAATTTTTTGTTTTTATCAGAAATTGAATTAGTAAATCAATTAGATGGAAAAATAGAAACATTTTATCAAGATAATGATCCAGCAATTGAATGGAATACCTCAGTTTTAAAAAGTAATCATGAAAATGATTATTGGCGTACGAAAGCCGATGGAGTATACCATTCGTATATATACACTAAGATGGCTACTAATCCTATTACATGGGATTGGATAGAAATAAATGTTCCTATTTGTATTTTTGATACGATTAATGGACATAAGAATATTTATACTACTATTCCAGAAGAGTATATTAAAAATGATTTTTTAAAAATAATGAATGAGAAAATGTTAAAACATTTTTCAGACTTTGAATATCAAATAGGAGATTATTTATATGCAAAAGATTCTAATAATACATTTAATGCTTCGGACTGGATAAAAAAAGAAGATGAGCTTTCTTTAAAGTCATTACAGTCATATTATTATACAACTGATGAAATAAATAAAATTATAGAAATCGTAAATGCTGGAATAGAAACTGATATAAAGAAAAGTGAAGATTCCATCACAGCATATGTTAAACAATCTTATACAGAAAAAACAACCACTGAAGAAATTAAGAAAAAAGTAGATGCTAATGGAAAAACAATTGAAGAAATAAAGGGAGTTAATACCACAGAAATTCCGACTTTAAATTTATCACAATTATCTATTGCATTAGATCAAATATCTGAAGAGGTTCAAAAAACAATAAATTTAACTAATATAGTATCATCAGAAAATAAATTGGTACTTTCAAATGCAGTAGAAGGTGAAATTCTTTCATTAAAAATCAGTGGTGAGATGTCTTTATTATTCCCATCAAAAAAACTATTCCCATCAAAAAAATTATTTGGAAAGACTAATAATCTTATTATTGAATATGAAGATGGGACAAGCACAAAAATTAAGTTACCAATAAAAAGAATGAGAGTTCTTAATGATGTAAGTGATGAGTTTATTATTGATAATAAGGGAACTCGATTAATTAAAAGAATAGGAGTTACCGAAGATAATCAAGAATATATACTATCTACTGAAGAAATTGTTAATTATGATAATATATCTATTTTATTAAAAAATGGAACAAATACAATATATCTATCTTCTTTTAAAAATGATGGTTTATATTTTTCAGGTGAATATGCTATCCAAAATAAATTTACTGATACATTTGCTACAAAACTAGAGATGGCAGCTAAAATATTAGCATCAGCAAATGGAATATTGTTAGAAACACAGCAACAAATAGAGCAGGCTACTGAAATAAGCACACTTGTTTCAAGAATAAATATGAGTCCAGAAGAAATAAAATTATTAGCTAAGAAAATAGTTTTTGAGGGTCTAGTAACAGCTAACGAAAATTTTAAAATTTTAACCGACGGAAGTATGGAAGCCAAAAATGGAAAATTTTCAGGTCATATTGAAGCCGAGAGTGGAAGTTTTAAAGGCGATGTGTATTTAGGAAGTGGTTCGAAAGTAATTGGAGGAGATGGATTATTAACAAATTTATGCTTTAGTAGTTCAGGTAAATATCATAATTATGATTTATTGGGATTTAATGTTTTATCAAATGGTACAACCGGTGGTATGGAGTATGGATATGCTGATATTGAATTAGATGTTGATATACCAAAAAATTTTAAAGTAATATCTGCTTATATTAGCTTGTATCATACACCAGCGTATTGGGCTTATTATGATTCATCATCTCACGAAACTTATGGATATTCACGAAATTTAAAAATATATAAGGCATCTTCATTAAGTAATTATTCTTTTTATATGACTTATGCTTCAGAATACCAATTCGGTAGCAATGACATTCAATTATCGGAAATAACCAACGCATTTGGAAATGCGACTTATACACCAACTAATACAACTGGAAATGGAATAGAAATTAAAAATTCAATCAATATTAAGGATTTCTTGAGTACAGGTTCTAATAAACTGGTTATTAGAACTTCTGATGCAATTCCAACCAATAATGAAGGAGCTTGTTGCATCAAAACAGGAATGGCAAGAGCAGTAATTAATATTATTGGATATATGTCAGGTTAGGAGGTGATAAAAATGGCATATACACCTTTTGTAAAAAAAATATGGGAAGATGAACCTAGTGAAGAAACACCAATTGAAGCAAGTGAATTGAACAGAATAGAAGACGGTATTGCAAATCTAGAAGCATCATCAATTTTTTATGAAGTAATTGGTGAAATAGATGAAACTACTGGTGAAATCACATATTACGATACAACTCAAACAGTATCTTCTGATACTGAATAAAAAAATAAAAAACGAAAGGAATGATAGTTGTGAAAAACTTAAAATTTAAGATGGGGGGGGGTTGCTATTTAAGCAACACCACACCCCAAATGGAAAGGAGGAAAATATTTAATTTTTCTTCTTTTCTTTTTCGAAAAAGTGGTGGTCGTTTATGAAAATTGCTAATTTTGTAGATAAATTAGGTAATATTCTTTTACCTGATTTTGTAAAACAAATCATTACTAATTCAAAAACGGAAGTGCCATCTAGTTTTGCAGTAGCAAATGCTATAAAAGATGAATATGCTATAGCTGTTTTGCCATCAAATATTTCGTTTTCAGGTGAGGCATGGCAACAAAATGAGTTATCACTTACAGAATTTAATAATACATCTAATCAAAAATTAATTTTTTCAAACGGAAAAATAAAAATAGGTAAAAATGTATCAAGGATTAAAGTTACTTCTAGTTTTAATTGTGCTAAAGCAAATGCCAAATCTGCAATATATGGCCGTATTATAAAAAATGGGTCTGCTGTCACAAATCAAATGTTAGATGAGTCTTTATCCTTTGGTTCATTGACTACAACTACGATTTTTGATGTTAAAGAAAACGATGTAATTGGTCTTGCATGGATATTTACCGTAGCAAATTCAAAGGCAAACTTATTAGGTGCTAGTAGTTATTTTGAAACATATATGATGATAGAAATAATTAAATAGTAATTTTCATATTAGCTTAATAGCTAATTAAATGAAAAAATTAGTACAATTAAAAAATAAAGAAAATGAAAAATTAGATCCAATTAATAATAATTATGAACAGAGAATCTCATCACTTGAAGGTGTGGTTCTATATGAACATAATGGCTCAGGTGCTACAGATAATATTACATTATCAGATAGTGCTGCAAACTATAAATTTATTGAGATTTTTTATAATGGTGCAAGTAATAATAATTATGTGAAAGTTTGCGAACCAAATAATAAGCAAGTTTTCCTAACTACAGCATGGACAAATACGAACGATTCAGGTAATTTAAAAATAGCTATTATATATATTTCAAATAAATTGATATCAAAACAGAAATACACTGCAATTAACTATAGTGCAAATAGCTTTTCTGCTACTGAAGAAAATGGAATAGGTATAAAAAAGGTAATTGGATATAAATAGAAAAATTAAATATCAGAAATGATATGAAAAAAATAGTAAAATTATTTGATAGAACTGGTAATGAATTAGTAACAGATAATATTGAAAATATCACAAAGAGTCAATTAATTTTAACAGATACAAAATGTGCAGACATTACTGCAAATCAATTAAGAAAACAAGGAAAAACTGTAATTTTAGATTTTGAGGCATATGCTACAAATTTTACAAATGGTTATAATTTAATAGGCACTATTCCTACTAAATACTTACCACAACAAAGTAATTATTATACAGATGTTTTATTTTATTTTAATTGTGCTGTATCAGGAATGTGTAGTACCGTTTTTGGAAGAATTACTAATACAGGCAATGTTGAAATATATAGCGATACATCTGATACAACTACTAAAATAGGTTATATGCCAACAAACAAACAATTTAGAATACATGAAGCTTGGTTTGCTAATTAAGAAAGGAATAAAGATGAAATTAATAGAAATATTAAATGATTATTGGGCTTTGATTTTAGTAGGTCTATTATCATTAATAGAAGTGGTACCTATTAAAATTTCTCCAATTGAGTTTATTGGCAAAAAACTAAATAAGTCGACGAATGAAAAATTGGACAAGCTTGATAAAAAAATAGAAGATTATCATCAAGAAGATGCAAAAATTTTAATAAGTGATTTTGTGCAAGATATTAAAAATGGTGAAACAAAATCCGAAACACAATGGATTGCAATGCTAAATTTCGTAAATGAATATATAAACAAAGGTTGGAATTCAAAGGTTAAGCAAGATGCAATTTTTATAGAAAGAGAATATCAAAAATTATTTTTAAAGGAGAATTAATATGTTGGAATTAATACAATCTAATATTTTAGAAATCATTACTACTCTTTTAACAGGATTAGTAGCTTATATTGTTACTAGGCTTAAAAGTAAATATGAAGAGTATGTAAATACTGAAACTAAGCAGAAAATCGTAAAAACAGTAGTAAATGCTACTGAACAGCTTTATAAAGACTTAGATGGTGCTAAGAAGTTAGAAAAAGCAAAAGAAAATATTATTTTAATGCTAAATGAAAAAGGTATTACTATTACAGAACTTGAAATGGATATGATGATTGAAGCAGTAGTAAATGGATTTAATAATGGATTAAAGAAAGAGGGTAAATAAATGAAAAATTTTACATTTGGAATGAAAAATATGAGAATTACTCAAAGTTATAATGGTACAGTATCTCATAAACCTCACTGGTATAATAGTAAAAATTATGCAGATTATCCAATAGATATTGCTGGTATTGATGGTAACAGAGAACCTTACTATGCACCTGTAGATATGAAAGTAGTAGCTATCAAAGGAATAGGTAATTCAGTTACTAATACTATCTGGTTAGAAGCAATAGAGAAATGTAATACGCCAAGTGGAGTATTTAAGCCATTTATCATGCTTACTCATTGGAATGATTCTGATCCTTATATCAAAAATCTAAAAGTTGGTTCTATTGTGAAAATGGGTAGTCCCATTTGTGAAGAAGGAGTAGATGGTGCTACTGCTAATCATTTACATTTAGTATGTGGAAATGCATTACGAGGTTGTGGTAACGGTTTTATTCAAAATAGTAATGGTAAATGGGTATCTAAAGGGTATTGTTTAAAACCAGAAGAAGTTATGTTTATTGATAAAGAATTTACGAATATCTTATCTACTAACGATTTAACATTTAGGGAAAAGCCTAAAGAAGAAATAAGAGATGATAACTTTTTAGGAAGTAAAGGTTATATTAGTTTTGGGGATAGTGGAGATAATGTTAGTAAAATTGCATCATTCATGAGAAAAACATTTCCAGCTTATACCTCTAGTAAAGCATTAGGTAGTTACTACGGTAAGTACATTAAAGCTAGTATAACAGAGTTCCAAAAAAGAACTGGTTTACTAGCAGATGGTAATATTGGACCTATTACTTTAGCTAAATTAAAAGAATATGGATTTGAAGAATAATTAAAATAAAAGAGTCTATCGGCTTCCTGAACTCAGGAAAATGGTAGGCTCTTTTTTATTTGTAAAAATTTCATTTTAGACATTTTGAAAAAATAGAGGGGAGGGGGTAAAAGTTGCATTTTATAATAGAAAATGCAGTAAATAAAAAGAAATAAGAGGATTTTAAATAAGTTTGAGTAAGTTAAAATAAGTCTAAATAATGTAAAAAAACATACAAAAATGTAAAAAAATAGTAGAAAATGTAACTTTTTTGTAGTATATTTATGTTGTGGAAAGGTAGATATTATAAAAAATTATTGCATTTTTTTGCATGTTTTGGTATAATATGCCACAAGTTGAGGGGTAATCCTTTCAATTTATTGATAGTACATACAAGAAACGACAGTTTTCAACAGGAATGTACTATTTAATATAAGTGAGCAATTAGGGGGCGAAAATTTTTCTTCTTTCGCTGCGCTTATAATTAATTTTATAAGTCTGAGTAGGTCATTGACTGAAAGAGTACATGTAGGACTGGGAGACTACATAATTGTTCATCGCCTGCGTTAATTCGCAGGCTTTATTTTGATAGAAAGGTAAATGCAGTATGATTAAAAGAGATGTAAAACTTGTTGGAAAAATAACTGAACAAATAGCTTCAAATCATAAAATATCTGAGCTTGCTAATAGACCAATTGTGCAATCTTTAGATTTCTATATTCATATTGCCAAACATGTAAAGCAATTTAAAAATGTAGAAAGTTTTAATAAAGCTATTGACAATATTCCTAATGTATTAGCTAAACCTGAATTTACCTATTATGATAAAGAAAAAGAATGTCTTCTGTACTATGCTAAATTGGATGATTATACTTGCTATGCCATTAATCTTAATTTAACCACTGACTATTGTTATCTAGCTTCTTTATATCCAATAAGTTTAAAGAAATTAGAAAAGAAAAAAGAAGAAAGTTATATTCGCAAAAACTAGGAGCAATTCCTAGTTTTTATTTTAAATAATTCTTTTTAAATATATCTTCAAACTTTAAATCAGGATAAGCTTTACTAAAAATAGCTTGTCCTTTTTTGTGCCATTCTTTATTAAATAAGAAATTATTTTGATACTTACTGTGGCATGATTCACAAATAGGTAAACATAGGCCATATTTCATAGAATTCTGTCTGTTACGACCACAAAAAATTTCATGTATATGATCTTTTTTATTTGGACAAAAATAGCATTTGTTCATATTATCAGTAAATAAACTGAATCTGTTTTTTTCTAATTTTGCCAATTTATTACTTCTTTGTTTCATTTTTGCACAATAAACTGGACTTTTTTGTTCATTTTTACACTTATAGGTGGACTTTTTCACAGTAATTGTACATTTTTTATATTCTTTATAAGGACAATTACTACAATCCCTTAAACATATTTCTTCTTTATTTCTTTTACATTCAAATTTGTGATTAAATTTTTGTTTTAAGTATATACAATTACTCATATTGTTAGCTCCTTAGTTTAGTACTAACAATATTTTGCAAATGGTTCATCCAAAAGTAATATGTCAGGGTCAGTAGCAAGTGTCCTAATTAAAGCAACTCTTTGAATGTAGTGAAGACACTTTTTTCTTCTTTTTATATTAATTTACAATTTTTCTTTAATTTAACTTTATTTTTAACAGAGTTATTTGTTTTCTATTTGCTTATTTTCATCTATATACTGATAGTTAAGTGCATTACTACTACTAATTACTGATTTACCTAAATTTTTTTCAATATCATCTCTAGCAACTTTAGCAGCATGTCCACCCATTTTAGCAATTTTTTTATTTTGTTCTAATCCATAAGGCTTGTGTTCTTTAGCAAGTTCACGAGTAGCAATTTCTCCTAAATCAGTAAGAGCAACTTCTATATCAGACATATTATCCCTTAAAGATTCTTTTCTAATTTCTTTATATGCTTTATACTCATTGGCTTTCATACCAGACCATTCTTTATATATTTCATTAGTAAGTATTCCATATTCATAATTTTCAGTAATACCTCCTTCTTTCCATATATCAGTAAGTTTATTTCTATCTAGTATTCCTTTTAATCTAGTTTCAATCCATTTATCAGAATATCCTCTTTTGCGATAATAATTAATTGCTCTTTTAATTGCTATTTCAGGATCAAATACTTCATCAATTCTTTCACTACCTAAATTTGCTAGCCACATTTTAAATGGCTCTGCTTTAGGACTAGGAATTGATTCAATAAGTCTTAAAATGTCATTTGTTTTCATGGCATCTCTTAATCTCATTTTTCCATCAGGTGCTAACATTTTCAACTGACTACAATTTGTAGTCACTTGGCTGCCTTCTTTTTTTAGTCTTGATTTCAATACTGACCAGTATTTTCTAGCATCTTTTGGGTTTGCTAAAGCATTTATAACATCAACAACACTAAAGTAATAATCTTCCTTTTCACTATCCCAAATACTTCTAATTTCTTTACCTTCAAATAATTCTACAATTGTTTCTAGTTTTTCTTGATTCATTACTTATCACATTCTTTCATTCAAGATTTGGTTATATAGTAGAGATTATTCAAAATTCCATTTAATTTCAATATCTCTTGTATTTGTTTCATCATTAATTTTACCAATATATATTTTATCTACAAATTCAACTACTATAACTCTGTTTAATTTTTCTAATTGGTGGTATTTATTAAATAATTCTTTTGTATTTTTTTTTGAAGATTCTTTTAGTATATAATAGTTAATCTCATTATCAATAGATTTTAGTTGGTCTTTTAACTTTTTATCATCATTATTATAATTAGTAATTAATTCTTTAAATTGTTCTGCATTAATTATTCCATTAACTTTATCTTCATAAAGATTTTTTAAATAATTTTTAGTCTTTGTCATTTGATTAACTATATTCTCTTTTTGTTTTGTTAATAAATTGATTTTTTTAGTGAACTTATTATTTTCTTTTTTAGCTGATTCAGTTTCTAGAATATTTAAATCATAAAACTTTCTAACTTTTTTATTAATATGACTTAAAATTAATTCCTCTAAAGCATCATATCTAATAGATGACTTATTTATACAATCATTGTAACCATCTCTGTTATTAGAACATACAAGATATTCATGTTTAGAAGAATTTTTCTTTCTCATATAGTGACCACATTCTTTACAAAAAACTTTGCCAGAGAAGTTATGAACAATTCCTGTTGATTTCATAGGCTTTGTCCTTTCTTTTAAAGCAAGTTGAACTTTTGCAAATGTTTCTTCATCAATTATAGCCTCGTGCATATTTTCTCTACGAATCCATTCATCTTCAGGTTTATTAATTACTTTATGATTTTTATAACTAACAGTAGTTCTTTTTCCTTGAATTAAATGCCCTAAATATAATTCATTTTTTAATATTGTTTTAATCGCATTAGTATTCCATTTAATTTCTTCTCTAGGTCTATTACTAATTATATTTAATTTAATACCTTTTTTATATTTATAAAGAGATGGACAAGGAATATTTTTATCATTTAAATAATGAGCTATTCCTGTAAATCCCATACCTTTTAAATATAAATCGTATATTTCTTTAACAATAATACTAGCAGCAGTGTCAACAATTAACTTATTGTTGTCATAGGGAGATATTTCATAACCGAATGGTGCAAATGGAGAAATAAATTCTCCTTGTTTCATTTTTGAATAAAAAGCACTCCTAATATTATTAGAAACATCTTCCAAATACCATTCATTAACAAGTCCATTTATTTGTCTTGATTTTTTATTTCCTAAAACTTCGGTATCTGCATTATCTGATAAACCGATAAATCTAATATTCCATTCTTTAAATTTATTATTAATATACTTCTCAACAATTTCCATATCTCTAGAAAACCTTGATTGACTTTTACATAAAACTACATCTAATTTTCCGTTCTCACAATCTCTAATTAATCTTTCAAATTCAGGCCTATAAGTACCAGCACCAGACAAATCCTCATCACAATATTCATCTATTAACATAAACTCAGAATTTTTTTCTATATAATCTAATAACATATTTCTTTGATTTTTAATAGATTCGCTAACTTCTTCTTTACTAATTTTATCTCTATCTTCATTTGATAGTCTTAAGTAAATCCCAACTCTTAAACTTGTATTAAAATCATTCAATATGATTATCACCCTTTTTATAAGGATAGCTAAACTCTAATTTTTCTATAATATTATATATTTTTTTATTAATTATTTTCCTAATTTTATCGTCATTTAAACTCTTATCATATATTTCAATTACATTATATTTCAAATGAAACACCTCTAATTTAAATATATTAAAAGGAATCTAAATTAAAACTAATATACAATTATTTATCAATTTTAGTAATAGATAAGGTATAACCAAATGGTTTTAATATTTTAATAAGTGTATTAATTTGAGGGTGTTTCGTTCTATTTTCGATAACAGATATCATTTCTCTTACTACATGTGCTTCGTCAGCCATTTGTTTTTGTGTTAAACCAAGTTCATTTCTTAGTTTTATGAAATCACATATCAAATTATATTCTAATTCTATAGTTTCAATATCATCGTTTATTCTTTCCACAATATACCTTCTAATCAGTTAATCCAAATATTAATGTATTTTTTAAATTACTTTTTAAAGAAGCTCTCAAAAAATGATTTAAAAGTCTTAATGTAAAAGAAATATCTTCACTATCTGTTTTATCTGTATCAAAATAAAGTGGTATAAAGTTAAATCCTATGTTAATACGATCATCACTATTTATACTATCATCAAATAAAGTATAATCACACATATCAGTACAGAAAAAATAGTTTTCCCAATCTAACCCTATATCTTCATTAAAATATTGAAAGTCATCTATATAGTATCTATAATTATTTTTATCGGTTTCCCATTTCATTAAATTCCTATTAAAATTTTTATCATATTCTTTTCTTAAACTTAAAGCAAAATCATTATTAAAATAATCAATAAGTTGTTCCTTGACTGCTTTTCCATCAAATGCTTTTTTTTCAGTAGCAAATTCAATACAATCATATAGTGTAAATCTAAAAGGTGAAATCTCTATTAATTCTTTAAATAAATCTTTAAATTCTTGATTAAATAGATCTTCTTTTAAATATAAACACATATAATTACCACTGTTACTATCAACAATATCGTAGTATTTTAAATCAAATACGCTTCCAATTCTTTTTAAAACCTCCTCCTTTTTTTCAGATAAGTTAGTCTTAGTACTAACTTTTATTTTTGTAGCTATGCCACAACACATATTTCTTCCCATATATTTTCACCTCAAGTTAAGTATACGATAGAAACTAAATGTAGTCAATAAGCTACATGAAATTTATGATATATTTTTTAAATTTCTGAAATTTCAAAGTAAATTCCACCCCCTGATAAAAAGGGTTGCATTTAACTTGACTCTTTCTCCCAAAGTAATTTCCATAGTATTTACTTTGAATCTTCGCATTTTCTAATAAAAAAATAACAAATGATAATTAGTGTCTATACTATATTCAAAGAACCCTTTGTTTCATTCCTCCAGATAGACTATCAGGATATTTATGAATAAATTCTCCTAGACCATAGGTGTTTAATAATTCAATTACATGATTTTTTGTATCATCATTTAAAGTATGATTTAATTTTAATCCAATTAAACAGTTATCTAGAATGGTTTTCCATGGAAACAAGGCATCTTTTTGTAGCATATAACCAAGCTTAATATTCTCTTTATCAAAAGAGATAGTACCATTTGATTTATTTTCTAAATTAGATAGGATAGAAAGTAAACTAGTTTTTCCACAACCAGATGGTCCAACGATAGAAACAAGTTCTTTATCATAGATATCTAGATTAATATCTCCAATCGCACAAACTTCTCCATCAATATCATGGTAAATCTTTTTTAAGTTTTTAATACTTAAAATTGGCATATTTTAATCCTTAGTATAAATCAAATCTTCGTATTTAACAGCACTATTAAGTTCATTAGCAGCTTGCATAATTTCTTGTAAGTGGTAGAAAGATTCACTACTAAATTTAGTAGTAGTAGGCCAAGCATCAATACTACGATATCTTTCAATTACGCCAGCTAAATCATTTAAAGATGTATCTGGGAAAAATAATAAAATAGCATTAGCCACTTCTTCATCACTACTATTATGGACATAATCAAGTCCTTTTTGAATAGCTCGTGTGAATTTTTCTATAATTTCAGGATTTTTTTCTAAATAACTACTACGAGCACTATAAGAAGTATAAGGAACAACACCACCTAATTCTCCAATAGATGCAACTACATAACCTAATCCTTGTTTTTCAATTTGTAAAGCATTAGGTTCAAATAAAGTGACAAAATCTCCTTGACCACCAATAAAAGCACCACTCATAGCAGCAAACGCAATACTAGTATCGATATTTAAATCATTAACAGGATCTATATTATTTTGTCTAAGTGCCCATTCAAAAGTCATTTCAGGCATACCACCTTGACGACCACCAATCACACTTTTTCCTTTTAAATCATCTAATGTAAAATTATCATACTTTTGTCTAGATACTAAAAAGGAACCATCTTTTTGAGTAAGTTGTGCAAAAGTTTTTAAATAATCTTTTTCACCAGCATTGTATACATAAATACAAGCTTCACTTCCAGAAAAACCAATTTGAGCATCACCTGATAAAACAGCAGCAGTAACTTTATCAGCACCAGGTGTTAAAATAAGTTCAACATCAAGTCCTTCTTCTTCAAAGAATCCTTGACTAATCGCAGCATATTGTGGTGCATAGAAAACAGTGTGTGCAACCTCAGCAACTCTAATTTTTTCTAGATTATCTTTCTTATTATCTCCTTTATTTAAATCAAGCATAAATAAAAGAAAAATCATACCAATAATCAAAATACAAATAATTGAATAAATTATCTTTTTCATATATCCTCCTTTACTAGTTTATTATATGAAGAAACGAAATAAGTGTTATTAGAAAAAAACTAGTATTTCTTAAATATTTGGTATAATGATAGTAAAGAAAGTAGTCTGAGGAGGAAATGAATTATGAAAAAATCTATAAAAATTATTTTACTAGCAGGTATTATTTTAGGAATAATCATTTATTGTGTATTAAAAAATAATAATCACACTATATCAGATATTAAAACTACAGAAAACGATGTGTCATTATCAATTAAAGAAAATACACTTACAACTAGCAGTGCAACTTTAATTTTAAAAAATAATAGTAACACAGAGATTCAGTATGGTAATTCCTATGAAATAGAAATAAAACATAATAAAAAGTGGTACAAACTAGATGGAAAAATGTATTTTACTTTACCGTTATTTTTTTTAGAACCAAATAAAACAGTAGAATTAGAAGTAAATTGGGAAGATGGGTATAAAAAATTAAAAAAGGGAACTTATAGAATTATAAAAGAAATTAAAATAGAAAAAGGAAATAATACTTTTGATAGTTTCTATGTAGCGGCTGAATTTACGATTTAATTAGAAATAATATAAATGTTAAGAAAAATTGCGTAACTTCAATCTAAAATTGGTAGAATATAAATACCTAAAATGCTATATTTCTTTAGGAAGGGAGAAAACATATGAATTTAGGAGAAAAAATAGTTAGTTTAAGAAAGAAAAATAATTTATCACAGGAAGAATTAGCAGAAAAGGTAGGGGTAACTAGACAAACTATTTCAAAGTGGGAACTAGAAGAAACAACGCCAGATATTAATCAAGCTAAGAAATTATCTAAACTATTTAATATCAGTTTAGATGAATTAACGAATAATGATATCAGTAATATCTTGGTAGAAAAGGTAAGTAATACGGAAAAACTAGCAGGAATTATCATAAAAATATTAAAATTCCTTGGTATTTTTATATTAGTTTTTATTGGTATAGCATTAATTGTTTTCTTTAGTGTTAGAACATACCACGAAGATAATACAGTTACTGGTAAAATCTCTGTTAATTGTAGCCTAGATAATGAAGAATATTTATATGAAGTAGAATATAATAAAAACTATCAGATTATTTATGCTGGAGGAGATGCTTGGATTATGAATCATGTAGATTTAGAACACTATGAAGATGCAAATCAAATAGTAGCTCACATTGAAGACTATTTCAAAGATCATAATGGCTCATGTAATGTTTCAGAAGAAGAAAAGTAATATCGAAAAGATAAAAATTTTATCTAATAAAAAGTCTTAATTTAATTAAATTTATACTAAAAGGTAAGTATCTAACATAAAAGTGCATACTTACTTTTTCTTTTTTCTTTTTCTATAATGATAATGTCAAAGAAAGAGCACTTAAATCTTTGAAAAATGAAATGGAGAAAATAAAAATGGAAATTAATATCAGAAAAGATGATTCCTTTGTAGAAGATAGTAACTGGCATCAATTACATAATACCTATGAAAACTTTATAAATAGTAATATTGATAAGAAATTAGTATTAATAGAATTAGGAGTAGATTTTAATACACCAGGTATCATAAGATTTCCTTTTGAAAGACTAGCTTACGAATATGAAAATGTTACTTTAATAAGAGTAAATGATAGATATACCGATGTAACCTATGAACTATAAAATAATACGAATGTGATTACTATGAAAGAAGACTGTGCTACTTTTATTCAAAATATTTTAAAGTATTGATAAAACTAAGAGAAATCTTAGTTTTTTCGTGGTATAATGATACTAGTTTTAGAAAATAAAAATGGTATTGGAGTGATATTAATGAAAAAAGATAGAATTAAAATCGTATTAATCGATTTCACTATATTGTTTATATTAACTATTTTAGCAATAATAGGTATTTATATTTTATATGAATTATTCCCCAAACTTCCTAGATTAGTATTAATAGTTACGCTACTACTTATAATGCCAATAACTTGGAGAATAGGTATACATTCCTTTCAAGGCAAGAAAACAATAGGTAGTAGAATTGTAAAAAGAAATAAATAAAGTAATTTATGAAGTTTGTTTTTAAGACAAATAATAAAGAATACTTAAAAAAGTAATAGTTATTAAAATTCTATTTAATTAATGAAATTTTTTTGAAACTCAAGCTCTATTTCCTGTTAAAAAAATCCAATTATTATAAAATTAATATGGAAGGAGAGAATTATGAATCAACAAAAAATAGGAAAATTTATTTTCAAATTAAGAAAAGAAAAAGGTTTAACGCAAGCAGAATTAGCAGAAAAATTAGGTGTTACTGACCGTTCAGTATCAAACTGGGAAAATGGTAAATGTATGCCTGATTTATCATTATTTATTCCTATATCTAAGGAATTTGGTATTACTGTAAATGACTTAATGAGTGGAGAAATTATTGATAAAAAAGACTATCAAGAAAAATTAGAATATAATTTTATGAATACTGTAGTTACAGTGAAAAAAGAAATTGTTAATCATTTTAAAAAAATAATACTAACAGCCATACTTTTATTTATCATTATTATTTTAGGTATTACTTCATTTTTATTAATGAATGAATATAAACAAAAACCAATATATCTAAAATATAATCAAATTGATTTTAAAATATGTGATTTTAGTGATGGATATTATAAAGTGAATATAAAAACTAATTTTGATGATTTAGGTATTCATATTAACCAAACAAAAAATTATACTGACAAAACCTTAATTATCAAAGTATACAGAACGAAAGAAGAAAATAAGAATAAAAATTTATTAAACGATTATGGTTATAGTAATCAATTATTAGAAAAAGGTATTGAAAAAATATATTATGATTCTAAATTAATTTGGACTAATTCAACGAAAGTTTCTAAATGTGAATAAATAAAGTAGAAAATACAATTATTGATGAACCGTTATACATAGTAAAATTGATTATGATATAATCTAATTATGAAAAACTACATATTTATTAGAAAGGAAATATCATGAAAAAGAATAAAAAAATAACTATCATATTTATAATATTCATTATAGTAATTTTATTAATTCCTAAAAAAACTATGCTTTGGGACGGTGGAACAGTTAAGTATAAATCTCTAATCTATGAAATCACAAAATATCATAGATTAGATAATAATTATAAAGGTGGTTATAATAATGGCTTAAAAATAAAACTATTTGGTATTACTATTTATAATAGTTTTAAAGAAAGTATTACGAAAGAAACAAATAGTGAAAACTTAAGTGCTTTTTATAATGATTCATTAACTAAAAATTATATCAACATAGAAAAATTAAATAGTGACTATGGAGTTGAACAGGCAATAAAAGATAATGCTGTAGTAGTAACTAACACAATTGCTAACTCTAATCTACTAAATGATTTCACAACAAGTATTAATACTAAAAAAAGAGCTTTTCTAAGGTTGGTACAAACAACAGTAGAAGGTGATTTAATTATTACAGATATTAAATACGAAATAGATAAGGTAATAGTTATTACAGATAACACAAGAGATAATTTTTCAAGTGAAGAAAATAGAAAAATAACTTTGGAAACATATAAAAATATCGAAGAAGTATTGGATTTAGATAAGGATCATGCCATTAGTAGTTTAATAGTATATAATGATAATAAAGAAGATAATAGAGTATTATTAACTAGAAATAGAATGATAAATTAGTGAGAAAAATAAGAATGAATTTGAGTTTTAGTAAAACTTTATAAATCTGTAGGAATTGCTAGCTAAAAACACTGCTCTTAATAAACAATAAAAAATTTTAAAACTATTTGTATTTATAGTTAAGATTTATAATGATTAGAAAAAATATCGAAACTCAAATAGATAGTAGTTATATATATTCGAACATGATATAATAATAGAAAAAAATTATCTAGGAGGAAACCATGAAAAAAGATAAATGGAAAATAATAATAACAAGCCTTTTAATAATTTTATTGCTAGTAACTAGTTATATAACATTAGAACCAACTAATCTTTATTTAAATCAAGACTTGAAGTACCAACAAGAATATATAATAGGAAAAGGAAATATAAAAGGAAAAGTAAATAAAGAATATTTTGAAAGTAAGGCAAAAGAATTTGAAATCGGTGCTAACAAATATGGTTATGCCGTATTTAAGAATCCTGAAAAAGCTTTTCGAAAATTAAAAAAAGATTATAAAAAAGGAATAAACTTGATTCAAAAAGAAAATCATTTACTTCCATTAACGAATTTCAATTATGAAAAATATGGAAACTACGGTTGGCAAGTAACAACAGGAACTAAGATAGAACAGGAACAAGCAAGATTCGTTTCTAGTTTCCTAGATATTTATGAAAACAGCTTTAAAAAGTAAGAAGCATCACTCAAATAGAGTAGATGTTTTTTTCACCAAAAATTCACACTAATTCCATATTCCTTTCAATATAGTAAACTAGAATGTTAATTGAAAGGAGCAAGAAATGTATGAAAATGTATTTAAACGAGTAGAAGAAAAATACTTGTTAACAGAAGATGAATACAAAAACCTATTTTCAAAAATATCGAAATATTTAGAAAAAGATAAATATCATAAAGCAACGATCTGTAATATTTATTTTGATACAAATCATAGTGATTTAATTATTAATTCTCTAGAAAAACCAATCTTTAAAGAAAAAATTCGTCTAAGAAGTTACAGAGTTCCTAATTTAAATGATGAAGTATTCCTAGAAATTAAAGAAAAATATAAAGGAATTGTAGGAAAAAGAAGAATTAAATTAAAATTAAAAGATTTTTATAAGTACCAAGATAAACATATTTATAATTCTAATAACCAAATTATGAAAGAGATTAATTACTATTTTGAATATTATCATTTAGTACCTACTACTTATATAGCTTATGATCGTAAAAGTTATCATGCTAGGAATGATGAGAATTTAAGAATTACGATTGATGCCAATCTAAGAAGTAGGAATAGTGATTTAAAATTAGAATTAGGCGATGCTGGTAAAAAGTATTTTGATGAAAATTATTACATTATGGAAATTAAAACCTTATCTTCTATGCCATTATGGTTAGTAAGAAGCTTATCAGAATTAAAAATTTACCCAACATCATTTTCTAAATATGGTAGCATATATCAAAAAAATAAATTAAAGAAGGAGGAATGTATGTATGCTTAATAGTATTTTTTCAGAAACAGCATCATCAGTTGAATTGTCATCAATTTTATTATGTTCAATCATATCTATTATTTTAGGAGCAGTAATTGCCCTAACACATAAACAAACATCTAAATATAATAAGAATTTTTTAGTAACTCTATCTATTTTACCTTTATTAGTCCAAACCATTATTATTATGGTAAATGGTAATTTAGGAACATCAGTCGCAATTATGGGAGCATTTAGTTTAGTAAGATTTAGAAGCTTACCAGGTACAAGTAAAGAAATATTAAGTGTTTTCTTTGCAATGACAGTAGGACTAGCAACCGGAATGGGTCATTTAGTATTTGCCATAATCATTACGATAATTGGTAGTTTAGCTATCTTTATACTATCAAAAGTAGCTTTATTTAATAAGAATAAAAAAGAAAAAATATTAAAAATTATGATACCTGAAAACTTAGATTATACAAATGTCTTTGATGATATTTTTGAAATTTATACAGAAAAAGTAGAATTAGAACAGGTAAAAACAACGAATATGGGAAGTATGTTTGACTTAAGTTATCGTATTATTTTAAATGAAAATGTAAACGAAAAAGCATTCCTAGATGATTTAAGAGTAAAAAATGGTAATTTAAAAGTAATGATTTCTCACCAAATTGAAGAAAGTGATTTATAGTTTTATGAAACGAAAACAAGAAATAATAATAGGAATTATAGTAATCATAGTAACGGTAATAATTCTAGGCTATATACTAGTAGAAAATATAAATAAAAAAGAAAATAGTATAGAATCTATTGATACCAATATTGAACTTGATAATAGTGATGAAGATATAGAATGGTCAAATTATGAAATAAAAAACTTAACATTAACAGAAAGTATCACGATAACAGAAGAAGGTATTTATGAATTATCAGGAGAAATTACGAATGGTATGGTTACAGTAAGTACTAAAGGAAATGTTAAATTGATTTTAAATAATGTTACGATTACAAATGAAAGTGGTCCTGCTATTTATATTAAAAATGCTAAAAATACCGTTATTTATTTAAAAGAAGAAACTACGAATACACTAGAAGATAGCTCTAATTATCAGACTGATGAAGATATAAATGCTACTATTTATAGTAAAGATAGTTTAATCTTTGATGGTAGTGGAACTTTAGCAATAAAAGCTAATTACCAAGATGGTATTGTATCAAAAGATAATTTAAAAATAAAAAATGGAACTTTTAATATTACTTCTATTGATGATAGTATTAAAGGAAAAGATTCTGTTTATATTATAGATGGTAATTTTAATATTACAGCTGGTGGAGATGGAATTAAATCTACTAACACAAGTGATAAAAATAAAGGTTATGTTTATATTGAAAATGGTAACTTTGAAATTGATGCAACTTTAGATGGAATACAAGCTGAAACAAAGTTATTAATTAAAAATGGTAATTATACGATTAAAACTGGAAATGGTAGTACGAATAATAGTAAGAAAGATACTTGGGGTAACTGGGGTAAAACGGATTCTACAGATACTAAAAGTGCGAAAGGATTAAAAGCCGGTAATAATATCGTAATAGAAGATGGAACTTTTAATTTAAACACATCAGATGATAGTATTCACTCTAATAATTATATTGGAATTTCTAATGGTACTTATTCTATTTCATCAGGAGATGATGGAATTCATGCCGATAATGAAATTATAATAGAAGGTGGAAGTATTGATATTAAAGAAAGTTATGAAGGTATCGAAGCAGCTAAAATAACGATATATAATGGAGATATTAGTGTAGTAGTAAGTGATGATGGTATTAATGTAGCTGGTGGTAGTGATTCTTCTAGTATGAATAGACCTGGTGCCAATAATTATAATGAAAATACTACGAATACTTTGACTATATATAATGGTAATATTTATGTAAATGCTAGTGGAGATGGCATAGATATTAATGGTAGTGGTTATATTTATGGTGGTGTAATCACTGTAGATGGACCAATTAGTAATGGTGATGGTGCTCTAGATTATGATGGTGAGTTAATAGTAAATGGTGGAACTTTAATAGCAGTAGGTTCAAATGGTATGTTACAGAAAATTAGTTCTAATTCTACACAATATAATGTAACGATTAATCTTAAAACTACTTACCAAAAAGGAACTAAAATATCGATATTAGATGAAAATAATGAAGAAATTATTTCTTATACTCCTACAAAATCTTTAGCATCAATTATAGTTTCTACAAATAAGTTATCTTTATCAAATACTTATACTATAAAGATAGATAATGAAATTTATGAAACATTTACAGTATCTTCTATTACTACTAGTGTAGGAAATACTAGAGAAATGAACGTACCAAATAATCCAGGTGGTAGAAGATAATATCTAAAAATGTAAAATATATGAATTTTTTTTGTAAAAACTGTACAAAATATAAAAAGATCAGTATAATAAAATTATGATAAAGTTCGGAGGATAAGAATATGGAAGAAAAAGAAGTAGTAAAAACAGAAGAAAAGAAGGCATTAGACGATAAAGGATTTGCCATGATGTATAATATTACTATGGTAAGTGCTGCAGCTACTGTAGCTATGTTCGTAATTGGAACAGCTCTTTACTTAGCTATTGTTGCATAAAACTAGATAAATAATTACGAAGAAGGACACTTGTTCCTTCTTTTTTTTAAATTACTACTTGTTTACAAATGGTAATTATTATATAATTGAAATGTAATAAAAA
>ERZ824575.372-NODE-372-length-59728-cov-6.297555_pt1 | contig 59728 bp, 55 predicted proteins | sample MGYA00519470_ERZ824575 | MGnify/ENA primary metagenome ERZ824575 (study PRJEB31778, sample SAMEA3449170) | human gut metagenome | biome: human gut; feature: human-associated habitat; material: faeces | place: United Kingdom | collected 2010/2012 ... | reverse complement strand
TACTTCATCGGCATGGCCGCCATCGTGATCTCCGGCATCATGCTGAAGAAGACCAAGATGTTCTCCGGCGAGCCTGCTCCCTTCGTTATGGAGCTTCCCGCTTACCACTGGCCGACTCTCAGCAACGTTCTCCGCTCAATGTGGGAACGCGGCTGGTCCTTCATCAAGAAAGCCGGCACGATCATCACCCTTTCCACCATCCTTGTCTGGTTCACCACTTACTTCGGAGTTGTTGACGGCTCGTTCAGAATGCTCTCGGATGAAGAGATCGACAAATCCATTCTTGCCGCTATCGGCGGTGTGATCGCCTGGATCTTCAAGCCTCTCGGCTGGGGCAACTGGCAGGCTGCCGTGGCATCCATCACGGGACTTGTCGCAAAGGAAAACATTGTCGGTACGCTCGGCATCCTCTACGGAGGCGGCGACGGGACCGTTTACCAGAATATCGCGTCTGCCTTCAACGGCATCACGGGTTATTCCTTCCTCGTATTCAACCTCCTCTGCGCACCCTGCTTCGCGGCTATCGGCGCTATCAAGCGTGAGATGAACAACGCAAAGTGGACATGGTTCGCTATCGGTTATCAGTGCGGCTTTGCATACTGCATCGCTCTTATGGTCAACCAGTTCGGCGGTCTCTTCACCGGAAATGTCAACGTTATCGGTCTTATCTTTGCCGTTGCGGTGCTTGCCGGAATGATCTGGATGCTCGTGCGTCCTTACAAGGAAGCCACCAAGCTGACCACGAAGGTCAAAGTCAACTGATCCCCCTTTAAACAAAAAGTGAAAGGAGTCATTCGGAATGTTTGCGTGGATCGCTGAGAATATTGTTACAATAATCATATGCGCTGTTCTTGCCATCATGGTTGCGGCAATCGTCGTGACCCTTGTCAAAGACAAGAAGAAGGGAAAATCAAGCTGCGGCTGCAAGTGCGGATCCTGCCCCATGGCTGGCTCCTGCCACTCAAAGAAGTAATTTTTCCGAAGCCGGAGCTGCCGAGAGCGTTTGCTCCCGACGGCTCCGTTTTGAAAAAGCATGGAGTAAGCAATGGCTAACCGAATTGCTCTGACGGCGGCGAACATACGTTATCTGCTTGCGCTGAAGACACTTGAAAAGGAAGGCGCGGGCACACGCAGCGTTGATATCGCCTCCTCACTCGGGCTTTCAAAACCGAGCGTACACAATATGATGAACACCTTTACCGAAATGGGGCTTATAAGCAAGAATGCATACGGAGCCGCGTTCCTCACCGAGCTCGGTAACGAGACGGCAAACAGGTACGTAAGGTATTACGACTCGGTAGAGGGGCTGCTGAAGTGCAGTTTTCCGGGAGCCGGCGATGTGGGATCCGCCACCTGTTATCTGCTTGCGGAAATGCCCGAGGCAAGTCTTGAGGCGCTTTGCCGCAGGACGGAAACGGGAAAGGCGGAATAGAAGGGAACTATACCGAAATGTTATTGGCGACAGTTGTTGCCGCTGCCACGGCTGTGCTGGTCATAGGCGCAAAGGCTGCGGTGAGATACTTTATCAGGAAGGAAAACGAAAATGGTAAAGATCACGCTTGAAATAGACGGTATGATGTGCGGAATGTGCGAGGCGCACGTCAATGAATGCATCCGTGAAAATTTCACGGTAAAGAAAGTAACGTCCTCGCATGCAAAGGGCGAGTCGGTGATAATTGCCGACAGCGCGCCGGATGAGGAAAAGCTCAGAGCGGTCATTGGCGCTACGGGCTATAAGCTCACCGGTATGAAAACAGAGCCGTATGAGAAGAAGGGCGGGCTCTTCGGACTGTTCGGCGGAAAGAAATAAGTCCCGTTATCAAAAAGGAGGCGACTAATGAGCGTAGTTATAGTAGGCGGAAACGAGCGCATGGCAAGGCAGTATGAAGAACTTTGCAGATCGTATTCATGCAGTGCAAAGATATACATGAAGACGGACCGGGGCATTCAGAACTTCGGAACGCCCGATCTTCTGGTCCTCTTTACAAGCACCATGTCGCACAAAATGCTTGATCTGGCGACAGGTCAGGCCAAAAAGCGGAATATCCGTGTAGCGCGGAGCCACACAAGCTCCATGACGGCACTGAAAAATATACTTGAAACGCACGCCGTACCGGTCGTATGACCGCGGTACGCACGAACCCCGCAGCGGCAACGCCGCTGCGGGGTTCGTTTTTTATTTATTATCTTATTATCTTATGCAAGAAAGCCTGCGACGATCTGCTCTTCGGCTTCCTTTTCGGTAAGACCGAGCGTCATGAGCTTGATGAGCTGCTCGCCGGCTATTTTGCCGATGGCAGCTTCGTGGATGAGCGAGGCGTCGATGTTGTTTGCGGCAAGACACGGTTTGGCGAGAACGCGGCCGTTGTCCATTATTATGGCGTCGCACTCGGTGTGACCGTGGCAGGCGGAATTGCCGTTTATAAGACTGTCAAACTGCTGACGGCTGTCGTTTTTGGCGACGCTGCGCGACACGACGTCGGCAGAGCTGCCCTCGCCGTTAAGGTCAACGGTGAAGTCGGTGTGTGCGTTCTGATCTCCGGTGGTCAGTATCTTTTCGCGTATAACCAGCTTAGCGCCCGCCGCAAGGTCGGCTTTTGTGCAGCGCAGGGTGTCGTCGATGCCGGATATCTGCGTCGTTTCCATTTCCATGATGCCGTTCTCGGCGATGTGAGCGACAGTGGTCGGATTCATAAGGCGTTTGCCGCTGCCTTCACCCTCGCCGTAGTGCTTTTCAATATATTTCACATGAGCACCCTTGGCGACGTAGAAGGTATGGATGCCGTCGTGCTGCGATGTGCCGCAGCCGCCGTTGTGTATGCCGCAGCCCGCAACTATCACGACGTCACAGCCTTCTCCGATGTAAAAATCATTGTACACCATATCGTAAAGTCCGGTCTCGCTGAGTATCACGGGAATGTGCACGCTCTCGTTGACCGTGCCGGGTTTGATATAAATGTCGATGCCGGGTTTGTCCTTTTTTGTCTGAATATCGATGTTTGCGGTCGTGTTGCGCCCGCCGAGCTTTCCGTTTTCGCGTATATTGTATGCGCCCACGGGAAGGGCATCGAGATCCGCCACTTCATGCAGCAGCTTTTTTTCGATCGCGTCCATTAAAGAGTCACCCCCTCTATTCTGTCTGTGAGCACGCGGCAGGCACCGCTTGCTGCCGAATTGAGAATCCCGGGCAGTATCTCGCTGCGCGGTCCGACGGCATCTATCCGCCCCGCCTTCAGCACCACTATGGTGTCGGCGATGTTGAGTATGCGCTCCTGATGGCTGATTATCATGATGTTGCCGCGCGTGGTTTCGTACATTTTTTCAAACACGCGGATGAGGTTCTGAAAGCTCCAGAGATCGATGCCCGCCTCGGGCTCGTCAAATATGGAAAGCTTTGTGCCGCGCGCGAGTATCGTTGCTATTTCAATGCGCTTTAATTCGCCGCCCGACAGGCTCGCGTTCAGCTCGCGGTCGATATAGTCGCGCGCGCAGAGCCCGACCTCGGAGAGGTATGCGCAGGATTCGTCGAGATCGTTTTTGCGTCCGGCGGCAAGGTCGAGTATGTCGCGCACGCGCAAGCCCTTGAATCTTACGGGGTGCTGGAAGGCATAGCTGATGCCCGCACGGGCGCGCTCCGTCACCGAGAGAGCGGTGATATCCTGACCGTCGAGCAGTATCTGACCCGATGTGGGTGTGTAGATGCCCGCGATTATTTTGGCAAGCGTGGATTTGCCGCCGCCGTTCGGTCCCGTTATCGCAACAAAGCGATCGTTTACCGTCAGGTTGATGTCGTGCAGTATTTCTTTGGGCTGACCGCCGCGTTCGTCGCCGCCGTCCGCCTCAAAGCTGATGTGTCTCAGTTCGATCATTTTTCGGGAGGATTCCTTTCTTTGGGGTTCCTTATATTTGTTTATCCTTGATTTGCTTTATCGGTCTGTCCATGTTATGGTCTTAAGCAGCGGTATGAAATTATCGCGCTCTGTTTTGGTTTCGGAGACCGAGGCTCCGCTTATCGGATCGTAAAAATACTGATAGCAGAAGTATGCAACGCCGCGGCATTTTTCAAGCGACTTTGTGTACTCAAGGCAGCGCACGAGCACGTCCTTGTGTTCCTTCCACTCGTTTTTGCCGCTTCCCGCATACTGATCGGTGCCCGATTTTGCCTTGCCGAGCGTCATGCCGATTATAAGCTCGACAGAATCTGTCTTGATTATGCTCTGGAAGGTCTTTGAGACTTTTTTGAAGTCGTAGGTCTGGTGCTCGAGCCCGAAATAGACCTGCGGGCAGATGTAGTCGAGATATCCCTTTTCGGAGCACCAGCGGTAAACGTCGGCGTACTGTTTTTCGTATACGGTATTGATATTTCCTGCCGGGCTTATTCCGAACAGAATGCTGCCGTCCGCGGCTTTTACGGTGCTGTAAAGTCCTGCGACAAGCTTTGACAGGCAGTCGCGTCTGAAGTCGGCAAGAGACGATTTTCCGCCGTCCTTTTTATACGCGGAATATGCTGCTGAGTCGAACGATGCGTCCTGAGTGGGGTAGAAGTAGTCGTCCATATGCAGCCCGTCTACCTTGTACCTTGCGAGTATCTCGGCTGCGCCGTCGATGATGAGCTGTCTGACCTCGGGATATGCTGGGTTGAGGTAAAAGCGGTCGCCGACCGTAACGACGTACTTGCCGCGAGTAGACGTGTCGTCATACCACGAGCGTATCCTGTATTTCTGCGGGACCTTGGTTATTTCCTTGACTAGCATGGCGCGCATAGGGTTTATCCACGCATGGACCGAAAGCCCGAGCGCGTGCGCTTCGTCGATAACGATAGCGTACGGATCGTAGGATGCCTCTTTTCCGTAGGCACCGACGACATACGACGACATGGGATATACATCCGAGGGGTACATACTGTCGGCATACGGACGCACCTGTACAATTATTGTGTTGATGCCGTCCTTTTTAACGTTTGCGAGTATCTTTTTTATGTATCCGGTGAACTGAGCGGAGCTGCGCTGTGAGCCGCCGTTTGCATAGACCTTGTTGAGGTCAAACTGAGACAGCCACATACATTTTTTGTCGGCATAGTTCAGCACGGTGGTGGTAGGTTCGTCGGGAACATTCATTTTTGTCGTTTCCTCCGGTATCGTTGTTGTCGGCTTTTCCGTTTCGGGAGCTTTTGTGCTTTCCGGTGTTTTTGACGTTTCCGATGCTGCGGGCGTGGTGTCATCATGTGCCGCTCCCGTTCCCGGCGCCGTTGTTTCTGCGGGAGATGAGGATGTCGTGCTGCCGTCGGGTGCGGAGGTATCCGTGTCCTTACCGGTATCCTCTGTCGGGATCGCGGTCGTGATATCGGAGCCGATATCCGAGCTGACATCGGAGCCGTCGGGACCTGCCGGTGTTTTTCCGCAAGATGCGGATGCGAGCAGTATCAGCAGTGCTGCCGCCGCAGCGATAATTCTTTTTACAGGCTGTTTACGGTGCATGATATTTTCCTTTCCGCTTGTTGATGGGGTACCTCGATACCTTATATTATTTTAACTCCGTAAGCGTGTTTTGTCAAGGATAATATTCACGCGCGCCGTGCTATGAAGCAAAATCCTATTGATTAATTAATATTTATATGATATAATATCAACCGTAATGTCGGGATATGCTGTATCCCGACGTATTTGCGGTTCCGGATCCCGTGAGAAAAACGCGGGTGCGGAGAAAGGTTGACATATGAAAAAACTCTGGGTCTACATGCGTGGATACAAGCGCGATTGCGTGCTGTCTCCGCTGTTCAAACTGCTCGAGGCGCTGCTTGAGCTGATGATCCCGCTTATTGTCAAGGATATCATCGACAACGGCGTCGGCTCGGGCGACAGCGGGTATATCCTGCGGCAATGCGGTCTTATGGCACTGCTCGGTGCGATCGGTCTTGCGTTTTCGATAACGGCGCAGTATTTCTCGGCTCGCGCATCGGTCGGATTTGCCAGCCGCGTGCGTCGTGAGCTTTTTGCGCATACTCTGGCACTGCCGCGTGCCGAAGCCGATGCCGCGGGCTCCTCATCGCTCGTGACGCGCCTGACCGCCGATGCCGACAAGCTGCAGAGCGGTGTGAACCTCGGTTTGCGCCTGCTTCTGCGCTCCCCCTTTATCGTGTTCGGTTCGGTAATAATGGCGTTTACGGTAGACAGTCGGTCGGCTCTTATCTTCTGCGGGCTCGTTCCCGTGCTTGCCGCCGTTATTTTTACGCTGATACTTTCGGGGATACCGCTTTATTCAAGAGTGCAGTCAAAGCTTGACGGTCTTACCCGCATTGCCCGCGACAACCTGCGCGGTACGCGCGTTATACGCGCTTTCAGGCACGAAAATGAAGAGATATCCGACTTTGACGCGCAGAATGAGGCGTATACCCGCTCTACGCTCTTTGCGGGCAGGATATCGGCGCTCCTGAACCCTCTGACATATGTGATCGTCAACATCGGTATAATCCTGCTCGTGCGCAGCGGCGCGCCTGCCGTTGACTCGGGCAGGCTGACGCAGGGCGAGCTTATCGCGCTTTACAACTACATGGCTCAGATACTCACCGAGCTCGTCAAGCTTGCGAACCTTATCGTCACGCTTTCGCGCGCAGCGGCGTGCGCGCACCGCATTTCGGCTGCTCTCGATCTTCCGTCGGAGGATATGTCGTCCGAGCCTTCGCCCGCTCCCGTGCCCGGAGCGCCTGCGGTCGAATTTCGCGGAGTTTCCTTCGCATACCGCGGTGCGGGCGCCGATTCGCTTGACGACCTCTCGTTCAGCGTGATGCCCGGCGAGACCGTCGGTATACTCGGCGGCACCGGATCGGGCAAATCGACGCTTATCAACCTGATACCGCGCTTTTACGAGCCCACCTCGGGCGAGATACTGATCGACGGTGTCGAAGCGGAAAAATACGCGCCGCGTGCGCTGCGCTCGAAGATAGCGATCGTGCCTCAGTCGGCGCTGATGTTCACCGGAACGGTCAGAAGCAACCTCCTCTGGGGCAAGCCGGATGCGACCGATGAGGATATGCGCCGTGCCCTTGACGAGGCGTGTGCGCTTGATTTCGTTACTCAGAAGAGCCACGGCGCCGACAGCTTTGACGCGCCGGTGGAGCAGGGCGGCAGAAACTTCTCGGGCGGTCAGCGGCAAAGGCTGACGATAGCCCGTGCGCTCATACGCAAGCCGCGCGTGCTTATACTTGACGACAGCTTTTCCGCTCTCGACTACGCCACCGACCTCAAGCTGCGCAGCAATATTGCCGCATCGGATTACCGCCCCGTGACATTTATCGTCACTCAGCGTCCCGCGTCGGTCATGAATGCCGACAAGATAATCGTTCTTGAGGACGGCAGAGCTGTCGGCATCGGCACGCACAGTGAGCTGCTCGTCTCATGTGAGGTCTACCGTGAAATATACAACTCTCAGTATGGCGACGACGGTGTTTCGGCTGCCGGAAAGGAGGCGAGGGTAAATGGCTAAGAATAAAGTCAAGCTCTCACCCGAAGCGCGCCGCAAGGCGCTGCGGCGGCTGCTCAGATACAGCAGACCGCTGATCCCCATTGCCGCGGGTGCGTTCGTGCTTGCGGGCATCTCGATAGTCGCGGCGCACTTTATCCCGGTGCTCGTGGGAAATGCCATCGACCTTGCCGTGGGAAAGGGCAACGTCGATATTAGCGGGATACTCGGTATTCTGACCGTTATTCCGATACTTGCGATAGTCAGCGCACTGTTTGACTGGCTCGTGCGCCTTGCCGGGCTGCGACTCGGCGCGTCGGTCACGCGCGATATCCGCGCGGATTGCATACGCAAGATCGAAAAGCTACCGCTTTCCTATCTTGACTCTCATCGCACGGGCGACACGCTCAGCCGCATGATCGCCGATGTTGACAGAATGTCGGAGGGGCTTGTGACCGGAATCACCGAGCTTTACTCGAGCGCCCTGTCGATCATCGTTACGCTCATTTTCATGATCGTGATAAATTATAAGGTCGCGCTCGTTGTCGCGCTCCTGACGCCGTTGTCGATGCTTGTGGCGGCGTTCATTTCAAAGCGGACGTTTTCGCTCTTTCATGAGCAGTCCACTCTCGCCGCGCGGGAGACGGCGGTCATTGATGAAAGCGTATCGGGCGGTGCGGTCGTAAAGGCGTATTCGCGCGAGGATGCGATAACAGCCGATTTCGATGAGCTGAACGAGGAGTACCGAAAAACGGCGACGCGCGCGGTATTCTACTCTTCGATAACGAACCCGTCAACGCGGTTCGTAAACTCTCTCGTCTACTGCGGGGTTGCGCTTGCCGGCGGACTGATGGCGGTTGCGAATCCGCTCGTCACGGCAGGTCAGATTTCAACGCTGCTTTACTACGCGCACAACTACGCAAAGCCGTTCAACGAGCTTTCGGACGTTATAGCCGAGCTGCAAAGCTCGCTGGCAAGCGCCGCGCGTGTTTTCGAGCTTCTCGACACGCCCGACGAGCCTGCCGAGCTGCCGGATGCCGCTGCGATAGATCCCGCCAAGGTGGAGGGAAGCGTGAGGGCTGACGGCGTTGAGTTCTCATACACAGATCGTCCGTTTATGGCGGGGATCGATTTTGACGTGAAGCCCGGCATGCGCGTAGCCGTCGTCGGTCCGACCGGCTGCGGCAAGACAACGCTCATAAACCTCTTTATGCGTTTTTACGAGACGAATGCCGGAACGATAACCGTTGACGGTAAGGATATACGCCACATCACCCGCGACAGTCTGCGTGCATCCTTCGGCATGGTGCTTCAGGATACATGGCTGAAATCCGGAACTGTCCGTGAAAATATAGCCATGGGCAAGCCCGATGCGACCGACGAGGAGATTGAGGCGGCAGCGCGCGCCTCACACGCACATTCGTTTATCAAGCGCCTGCCAAAGGGATACGATACGCCGCTCAGCGAGGACGGCGGACAGCTCTCACAGGGGCAGAAGCAGCTTCTTTGCATTACGCGCGTCATGCTTGCGCTGCCGCCGATGCTGATACTTGACGAGGCTACGTCGTCGATAGATACACGAACAGAAATAAAGATACAGAAGGCATTTTCAGAGCTCATGCGCGGGCGCACATCGTTTATCGTCGCGCACAGGCTTAATACGATAAAGAACGCCGATATGATACTTGTCATGAAGGACGGCAGGATCATTGAACGCGGCACACACGACGAGCTGATGAAAGCCGGTGGCTTCTATGCAGGTCTTTACGGAGCGCAGTTCAAGTCTGCCGAGGGCGCGTGAGCCTGTAACGACAAAATAATATAATAAAGCCCGCCCCGCTGCGACCTCGGTCGCGGCGGGGCGGAGAATTTTTTCTGTGACTGTTCTATTACTTATAGATCTCCATAAGTGCGGGGATCTTGTTCTTCAACAGCTTTACTGCGGTGTTGGCGTATGTTGACCAGTTGGGGTTGTTGTTCTTAATGGCGTTTCTGAATGTATCCTGACCGATAAGAGGATTGCAGAAAATTCTGCCGAGGTCGTAGGTCAGGTTGGATCTGATTATGTCATACATCTGGCTGGACACGGGGTCGTCGACATAACGTGTCTTGAGCTGAAGCTCGAAGACGGCGGGAGTGATCTGACGGTAGCCCTCGGACGCCATGCACTCGATGAATGCGGATGCCAGCTCGGGATCGGAGGCGTCTTTTCTGATGGCGTAAAGGGTGAAGGGGTTGCCCATGACCGTTACGTAGTTTTCCTGATCCTTGTCATACTTGGGGCAGGGAACTACGAGGTAGTCGACCTCATACTCGGCTTTGAGGACCTTGTGAGAAACACGTGCACGGTCCATCATAAACAGCACTCTGCCCTCACCGAAGGCGCGCTGATGATAAACTTTGGAGGTATATATACCGTCATCGGTGTCCCAGAGAAGGCTGTTCAGCTTGGTGACGGTGTTCATAACACGCTCGCCGGAGAAGGAATCGGCGGGGATAAGGTTGCCGTCGGCATCCTTGTCGCAGATGGTAGCGCCGGAGCCGTAGAACCAGGGGTCCATATGTATGCCGGAGGTCACGTAACCGAACTGGTCGCCGGTGGTGCTCGTGCAGGTCTTGGTACCGCTGCCGTCGAGGTCCTTGTAAACGCCCTTGCACATTGAAATGAATTCGTCATAAGTCCAGTCGCCGCTGGTGACGAGGTTCTGAGGATTCTGGAGAGAATACTCGCCCATAAGGCCGGTGTTTACGAAGCAGACGTACATCATTTCAAGAGCGTTTCTCGAAATGTCGCCCGATGCAAAGTAAAGCTTGCCGTTAACGGTAGCTTCTTTAACAAGGAGCTGTGACCACCAGGGCTTTTCGAAGTTCAGGTAGTGGCACTCTTTGTCAAGCAGGTTGTAAAGATAGCCGGATGCCGCGTTCTTTGCGACAGAAAGGGAGTAACCCGCGATAACGTCGAAGGACTTATCGACACCGAGAGCCTTCTCGATGTAGGAGTTCCATGACTCAAGGTTGCCGGCGTTGCCGGGAACCGGAATGAACTCGATCTCGACGCCGAGACGCTTCTGGACGGTCCCGATACGAGAGAGGAGTTTGGAGGCAACGAGATCGCTGACGTTCTTCTCGACGCCGATCTCGTCGTTGAACTCAAAGTGCTCAACGTCGGACCAGACGAGAACGCCGAGCTTCTGACCGTTGTAGTTCAGTTCGGGGAGGTCGTCTTCAACGTAGGGGGAGGAGGATTCGGGTGTGTCGCTGCTTGCTGCGGCGGGAGCTGCGGTCGTTGTGTCACCGCCGTCGCTGGGCTCTGTGCAGGCAACGAGAGAAGAAGCGAGCAGCAGAAGTGCTACGGCAACAGCCATGATCTGTGCGAGGTGTTTTTTCATGCTTAAAATACCAACCTTTCTGTTTTCGAGGGTGAAAAGATTATCCGGGCTGTTATCGGCAGTGCTTATGCCGTTACAACCCGCATTCCGTCACCTTTCAAATTGATTTTCGTAAACCGAGTATTACATTTACTTAATAATTATATCATACTCCGACCGTAAAAGTCAACACCTTTGGGAAAAATGGCACTATGCATAGAAATAACGCCTGAAAATTGTTCAAAGTAAACAAAAAAGCCGCAGCGTAAATAAAAAAAGATGTTACGGCGTTTACGAAACGTGCTGTGCGCGGTGCTACGGCTTTGCAGGAATTCAAATGCGCCCGTGAGCGGGCTTTTTTCTCGTAATGGTTTGGCGTCGACAGCATGGCCCGGAAGTCGTGGGGGCGCAGAACAAAACAGGTGGGATCCTGCGGAAAGAGGTCGTCTTTTTATCGAATTTTCGAGGTGAAAAGCAAAAGCCCCGGACGCATTCGCGTCCGGGGCTTTGTGAGCTGATTGTATCAGTTTGCGGCAGTAGTTGTTGTGCTGCCCGTTGATGTAAGGTACTTGGTGTAATTTTTCTGCTTTGTGTTGGTGAACACACGATACGCATAGTAGGTGCTCTTGACGTTGCTGAGATCCTTGGAGATATACGCATCCTTATTGAATATGATCGGGATGACGGGCATATCCTCAAGGAGCTGAGCCTCGGCTTTGTGAAGGAGCTCGGCGCGTGCCGCGGTATCGGTGGTCGCGGCTATCTCGTCAAAGATAGCGTTGTATGCGTCGCTGTTGTAGCCCGTCTTGTGAGGATTGAGGGTGTATGTGTAATCAAACGAATTCTCGGGCTTTTCGATCGTCAGCTTCTGACCGGAGAAGTCAAAGGCAAACGGAGCAAGAACGGAATAGGGGTTGGCGGAGAAGGGGACGAGGTCTATCGCGATGACATCATATTTGCCTGCCGCCAATCTCTCGTTGAAGATATCGTCGCAGATATCGGTCGCGATCTCACCGTTGTAGGTATCGTCGTTTACTATCGCGGAGACTCTCTCGACGCTCACGTTGAACCCGAGAGCTGCCCATGCATCACATACCGCGTCCGCTATTGCGCAATGAACAGCGTTTTCATCGCGGACTGCGATCGTGAAGGTGTAGTCGGACGGCTTGATGCCCGCAGATGAAATGTGGCTCTGAGCTGCTGCCGTGTCGGCTGCGACCGAGAGGATGCTGCCGCCGACGGTGCGGAAGGAGTTCTTGCTTCCGACGGTGTTGAGCATTCCGGGAGCGATGAGACCGGTGGCTGCCTCTGCGTATACCACGAGATCGGCAAGCTTCTGACGGTCGATGGCAGCGGAGAGCGCAAGGCGCACCTCCTTATTTGCAAACAGCTTTTCGGTCGTGCCGTCAGCCTTTGCGATATCGGCGTTTTCGTTGAGATAGTACGTGTGAGTGGAAAGACCGTTGCTTATCTTAGCCCGGCTCTTGTACTGCTCTCTCGCTTCGAGGGCGATATTTCCGACATAAAAGATCTCGCCGTTTTCAAAATCGGTAAGCTGGTCGGCTGCTGACTTTGAAAAGTCAATGATTATACGATAAGGAGTGACAGACTTGTCGAGGTGATCTTTTTTCTGATTGCGGCGGTAGTAGGGGTTTCTTTCGAGATACATAGAGGCTTCATCTGCGCTGTCGGCGTTTTTGCCGTAGTTTACGCGGTAAAGCTTGAAGGGACCGCTGCAGGCAATGGTCGCGGACTTCTTTGCCCAGTCCTCATTGCGCGAAACGATATCCTCACGGAGCGGAGCCAAAGCAACGCTCGTCAGGTTGAGGAGAAATTCATCAAGGTTTATATCTCTTTCAAATTTGATCTCAAGGACCAGCTCGTCCACGGCATAGATACCCACGTCGTCTATCGAGCATTCGCCCTGCTTTGCGCTGCGCGCGTTCTTGATCTCGTAAAGAAGAGATGCTGCTTCAAAATCGGCTTCGGTGTCGAGCAGGCGCTTCCAGGTGAACACGGCATCCTGCGCGGAAACGGGTGTGCCGTCCGACCACGCGTTATTCTTTTTGAAGTTGAGCATAAGGGTGTACTCTTTTTTATTGTCATCCCTTGTGTATTCATATGTATCAACGATGGAGGGCTTGACCTTGCCGTTTGAATCAAGCGTAAAGAGCGTGTCAAACAGAAGTCCGCAGACTTTGAGAGCCGATGCATTGTTGTATGCGACGGCGGGGTCAAGATCGTAGACCATATCGGTCAGATACATTTTGATTTCTGCACCCTTGATATCCTTGCCGTCGATCTTTCTGTCGTGGCAGGAAACAAGTAAGGTCGCAACAGTGACCAGGCAGAGAAGTACAGCTAAGAGTCGCTTTGTCATTTTTGTGTGATCCTCCTCAGGTAAAAAATCAAAGACGCGGCGCGTATTGATTCAATATATTATATCACCAAATAAAGAAAATTTCAATGGAGATTTTGAAGTCTCTGAATGTTTGGCGGTTTGCACAATCAGGTCCTTAAAATTTGTTTACTTTGACCATGCCGGCGCCGAGCAATCAATATATATTATTATAATGTAAAACCAACACAAATGCAATAGTTTTACGGAAAAAACATATACTAATGATCCGGAGCGGCAGCCGCGGGGCGCGGCTGCCCGCCCGCGGCAATAAAAACATGACATACCGGGAGAAAAGAATGAGACGTGCGAAAAAAAGAAGATTCGGAGAGTTTGCCAGGACCGACCTTGCGTGCGAGGCGTGGGACGGCAGCGGCGGTGTCATATACGACGAGGAACGCACGGCGGCGGCGACGGTCGGCGTGTCGATAATGCGCATGAGGATAGTGACCCGCGCGGCATCCGAACGACTCGGCAGAAGGCGCGGAAATTATATAACCGCGGCGTCCGAGCGCAGCTTTTCGGAATTTGACGACGCAGCGTCGTCGGCGCTTTCCGGTATCGTCGGAAAGGAGCTTCTCGGACTTTGCGAGTCTCTTTGCGGGCGTGCGCCGGGGGCTGATCTCGGTGTAATGGTCGCGGGGCTGGGAAACGCGGATATGACTGCCGATGCCGTGGGACCCGAAACGGCGCTGCGGGTGCCGGCAACGCAGCACCTGCGGGAATTTGAGGTCGGGCTTTACGAGGCGCTGGGGTGTTCTGCTGTCACGGTGATAGCACCGGGCGTTCTCGGGCAGACGGGTGTGGAAAGCGCAGAGCTTTTGCGCGGCGCCGTGCGTGCGGCGCGGCCCGATCTTGTTATAGCCGTAGATGCGCTTGCGGCAAAGTCGTGCGAACGCCTCGGGAGAACGATCCAGCTTTCGGATTCCGGCATCACGCCCGGCTCGGGCGTCGGCAACGAACGCCGCGCGCTGACAAAGGCGACGCTCGGCGTTCCGGTGATATCGGTCGGTGTGCCCACGGTCGTCGATTCGTCAACGCTCGTGTGGGAGGCGCTCGAAAAGGCGCGGATGACATCAGCCGACGGTGAGGACGAGCTGCCGCCGCCGCTGCGCGCCGTGCTTGAGAACGGCAGGAGCTTTTTTGTCAGCCCGCGCGAGGCCGATGTTATAACCAAGCAGGCGGCAAGGATAATCGCGGGAGCGATATCAGGGGTATTCGGCGTCGGATAACACGCGGGATGCGTGCATAAGCGCAAAACTTCCGTCATATCATGTGAAAAAACGGAGGTATCTGAATATGGAAACAAAAGGCTGCGGATATGATGAAAATAATTTTGAAGGTCGCTGTGACACATCGGAGAGGACGGAGGACGGCAAGGAACGTGTCAATGTTTTCGGTGACAGTGACGGGCAGAACGATGAGGACGGTTATCGGACTGCGCGTCTGCCGGTAAAATACAGCAGAGTCACCTCGCACGGGGCGGAACAGCCGCACCACCGCTCGTCGGTCGCATATATGCTTGTTACGGTCTTGCTTCTTACGACCGCGTTTGCCGCGCTTGCGTGTACGGCTCTTGCCGGGGCCGGAAAAGACCCGCGTACGAGCATAGGCAAAGTGGCGGGCAGTCTGATATTCGGCGTTGCGGGAAATGCCGACGATACGCGTAAAGCCGAAATGCCGGCGTCTGTGACCGATGCTCCGGGAACGTCTCCCGCGGAGGATACCGTGCCGGGCGGAGAAAACGGAAGTGCCGGTGCCTCCGTGACTGAGAAAACACCGGCGACAAATCCCTCATCGGAGCCTTCCGTGACGACGGCACCGGTCACGGAAGCAGGAACGCGGACGGAGGACACCGCAGCTGCTACGGATGCGTCCGATGCGCCGACAGATACATTGTATAAGGGACTTGTGGACAAAACGGGCAGAGGAGTGAGCCTTGACAGCCTTGTCGCTGCCTTCGGCGCGGAGGTGACGGATGCACTGAAGGGGAAGAACGTTCTTGTCGTTTGCACGCACCCGTCAGAGAAATTTTCCGATGGTGCTCCGGTGACGGATGCCGCAGCCGCGTTTTGTCAGGCGCTCGGTGCCGTCGGTATCGGGACAAAGATATGCGACGGCGGATTCGATCTTCCCGGGCGGCTCGGGTCATATTCCCGCGCGCGTGCCGCGATAGAAAAGGAGCTGGGTGAAGGAGATTTCGGACTCGTGCTCGATATCCATCTCGGCGCTGAGCCGGAGCTGACCGTGGGAACATCCGCCGACGGATGGGAGCGGAACGCGGCGCTGGCTGCTATAGTGAACAAAAAGCTCGATACATACGGCGTAAACGTGACGGTGGACAACGGAAGGTACAATCAGGATCTCCCCGTGCTGTCGGTACACGTTGTGCTCGACGCGGACGAAAAGTCGCCGCGCGGGCTGAAAAACGCGCGTATACTCGCCGATGCGGTAATAAGGACAATGAAGTGACGGGCGCTTTTATATCCGTATCGCAACAGCAAACCCGCCGACCAGCCCGAATGCCGAAAGCACGGCGCGGACGAATCCGATGCTGCCGCCCTCTATTGCGGCGACGAGCAGAAAGAACCCTACGAAAAGGGCCGTGAGAGAAACGATCTTTACCGCAACGCGCGCGGCGGAGTTTTCAAATATATCTACGATGCCCATGCACAGCGCGAGAAGGCGCTCTGCAAGTATGGAGAATGCGCTGCGCGAGCGTGTGCGGCGCGAATAGGACGCGACGTATCTGCGGTTTCTGTATTCCGTGCGGCATACCGGGAATTCGTTGAAGCACTTGTTCATGTCAGACCTCCGTAGTTCCTTATCCGGAACTGTTCTGGTTGTATTATAGCATCTTTTGCGCGCGATGTCAATAGAAAAATATCAAAAACGGAAAAATAATTTGAAAAGGTATTTACAAAACGGAATTTGTGTGCTATAATTAGACCGCAATGAGAAAAATAATGCGGGGGTCCTGTTTCTATTATGGAAGAGAACTATCTTGAACGGATAAAAAAGCTCAAGTCTGAGAAAAAGATAACGAACGAACAGCTTTCACGCATGACGGGAATACCGCTCGGAACGCTCAGCAAATTTCTTGCGGGCATATCCGATTCGGTGAAGCTTTCCAATATAATAGCGGTATGCAACGCGCTCGACTGCTCGCTTGATTACATTATAAGCGGTCAGCCCGAAAATACAAATAACTATACGCTCGAGGACGGGGAGATCAAGCTGATCGAGGATTACCGTCGGCTCGACTCGTACGGCAAAGAGCTGGTGCTTCTTGTGCTCGGCAAGGAGGCGGAGAGGATAAGCCGCTCCGCATATACGGGCGCCGCGGCATCCGACGGTGCATTTATAAGGAACAGAACGACCGTGCGCCGCCGTTACGGTGAGGCAACGGGTGCGCTCGGCGGAAAGCGCGAGATACCGCTTTACGATCTGCCGGTGTCTGCCGGCATCGGCGAATATCTTGACGGCGACAGCGCGGAGAGCATAACCATCCCGCGCGACAGAAAGACCGACGGCGCCGATTTTGCGCTGCGCATAAGCGGAAACAGCATGGAGCCGAAATACCACAACGGGGACGTGCTGCTGGTCGAGAGCTGTGACGCCGTTGAGGTCGGAGAGCCTTGCGTATATATCCTTGACGGCAACGGGTACTTCAAAATATTCGGCGGCGACTGCCTTATTTCGCTCAACCCCGAATACGGCAGGATCCTGCTCAAGGATTTCTCAGAAATATCATGTGCGGGACGTGTGCTCGGCCGCCTGAGAAAGCGCTGACAATGTATCGCGGAATAAATATATAAATAGGGAGAAAGAAAAATGTACAAGAATATCGCAAAAAAAGAAAAGATCACTCTGGCGGATCAGATCGAATATCAGGCGGGACAGGTCGTGAGCAAAACCCTCGTTCAGAACGACAAGGTGAGCATGACGCTCTTTTCGTTCGACAAGGGCGAGGAGATCTCGACGCACGCTGCGGCGGGCGACGCGATGGTCACGGTGCTTGACGGCACCGGGCGCTTCACCGTCGGCGGCGAGGTGTTCATTCTGAATGCGGGCGAAACGCTCATCATGCCCAAGGATATCCCTCACGCGGTTTACGGTGAGGAAAAGTTCAAAATGCAGCTCGTGGTCTCATACTGACGAACAGACAAAGCTTAGGATAGTCCCGAGTGCTGAAAAAATGCCGGTCGAAATCCCGGCATTTTTGCTTTTATTGATATTATATTTGGTAGTTTTTTGCCCGTGCCTTTATATTTTTTTCAGTTTCCACGACATCAAAAAATCATTGCCGACAGATCACTTCGAGTCTATCTCGGCTGCAATGTGCTGCAGTTTTTCCCGATATTCGGCGAACGCCGGTGATGAGAGCATGTTTTTCAAAAGCATTTTGCATTTTGTGAGCGGGTGCGTGTATCCTTCCGGAATTGGATTGCCGATGAGCGGCGAAACTGTTTCTTCGGGGTCAATCTGCCGTTGTATTATGAAAATAATTTTTTTAACATATTTATCTGCTTCATCATGATCTCCGAGCGATAAAAGCAACCGGGCTATTTCGCAGTAGTTGCAAATAAGAGGAAGGTCATAAAAGCCTGCATATCTGTCGTCGTTTATTGTTTCAAACAGTGCGGCGGCTTTTTTAAAATAAAACAGTTTTTCTTCGTCAGTCATATCTCCGGTGATCAGTCCGCGTATGGCACACTCGGCAAGATCGACCGTGTATGTTATGTTTTTCCTGAGCTGAGCGGAATATTCGGCGGGTTCCATTACAAACCTGGCATACACCTCGCGGCTGTGCTTGAGCTGCGGTAATTTCTTGTAATATCCAACGGCTTTTTTTCTTATTTCGGCACTGCCCGAAAAACTGCATATCTGAAGCATCAGCCTGCATATCTCATTGCGTATATCATCGCATTTGCAGTATTCATTTGCGTATTCGGCAAGCTGTAGCATACGACGGATATGTGTTTCGTCAAACATTTTTCGCTGCAAAACATAAAGCATAATGTTACAGTAATCCTGGAATTTGTCGGGACGAAGCTCTATTTCGTCAAGCATGGTATCGTAGGCAAGCTCATATTTACCCGTTGCGTGGAATAGGTTTATTTTCTCACGCAGCTTTTTTTCGTGTTCCTCGTCCCACACCGATTCCATGCTGAATATCGAGTCGATGGATGTGTGATAAAGCACTGCTATGCGCGGTAGAAGCTTGATGTCCGGCGTGAGAAGCCCGCGTTCCCATTTTGAAACGGTCTGCGAGGATACGTACAGGCGTTTGGCGACCTCTTCCTGCGTTAGCCCGGCGTTGGCTCTTAACTCTTTCAATTTGCTGCTAAACTGCATTTTATTTCTCCGACGGATGCTTCCAGTGAATGTATTTTTTTCTTCTGTATGTGAGAACAAGGACGATGTATGCTGCCTCTATCAATATTGCGCCGATGATGTATCCTATAATTTCGGCATTGAAACAGGTGCTGAAAAGGCACAGAGGAAAAAATATAAATGTAACGGCAGAAAAGGTTTTTTTGTGAAATATGAGAACATCGAGCTTGTTCATCGCAAGACAGGCGAAGGTCACTACGGCAAGCAGGATCAGACACATACGCTCATGCCGCAGCATCATAAGTATATCGTCGCGCAGCGAATATACACCGGCTTCACCGTAATCTTCAAGCATCTCTTTCTCGCCCCGGCTTTTTCTCACCTTTGTTATGCAGAACAAAATTACGGCGTAAACGATGCTTGTCATTGCTGAAAGCAATATAAGAAACAATTTTTCGTTCTGCGATTCCCGGGCAATCGTGCCCCAAATGAAGTAAAGACCGATATACAAGATAATTGTTATCAGCGATGCCGACAAAATGTCAAGAAAGGTCCTCATGCAGCTTCTTTTCATGCCACACCTCCATGCGTTCATATGATTTGATTATATTATATCACAATCTTAAAGGATCGGCAAGGGCAGTGTTGGACAGTATAACCGTCCGCATCGGCTTAATTGGTCGCGCGGTACTAAGATATTTTTCTTGTTTTTTGTCCCGTATCTCTGATCGTATCCGATTCGAGCTTTCCTGTTATTTTATACCGACAGTCGCGGCGACGCGCTCATATCTACGGTGTGCTTTTTACCATATTGATCTTTCGCATACGGTTTATGAGCGCCGTCAATTCCTGCTTGCGCGGCAGGTCGAGGAATCTTTCGCAGGTCGTAAAGAAGGGTGAATAGAGAAAGTCGATGCCTTCATCGTCGATGCGCTCATACATCTCGTTTATTTTTTTATCGAGGTCGATCCTTCTGTCGGCATTGGTCACCTCCAGATACCTCAGCATAAATCCGAGCGTATCAAGCTGACGCGGGGAAACGATATCGTGAAGCCCGCGAACGTCTGTATTCTCGTCGCCGATGATTATAGATCCCATCTCCGAGACCTCAAGCCTTTCCGTTCCGCTGCCCTCGGGATAAGAGGAAAAACGGTCGGAATAAAGAGCTCTGCATTGCTTCCAATCCGCAGGATGGGGTAATACGTTATTCGTATTATAGGGGCAGCAAATGTTTTTTGCTTTTTCGGTAACATCGCGGATCAGATAGTCCTCCATCATGTATACCTTATCGGCGACGGAAAGATACTCTCCGCTCCCTCCGATAACAAGTATCGTGGATACGCCGTGTGCCTTATAAAGCTCGTTCACCCGGTCTGTGAAGGGCGTTATCGGTTCTTTTTCGATCAGCGCCTTCATCATGCGGTCGCGTATCATAAAGTTTGTTGCGCTTCTATCCTCATCGATAAGCAACAGCTTGGCATTGCATTCGACCGCCTCCATTATGTTCGCCGCCTGCGATGTCGAGCCGGAGGCATGGTCGGAAGAGAAATCACGGGTATCACCGCCGGGCAGCCACTTGATAAAGGGCGAAATATTGACGTGCTTTACGCTTCGTCCGTCTTCGGCGGATATGGTAACTGCGCTGTCGTCCGTAATGCAAAGCTCGCGGCCGTCGCCGGTCACATGGTCGTAAATGCCTGCGGATATCGCATCGAGCAAGGTCGATTTTCCCGAATATCCGCCGCCCGTGATGACGGTAACACCCTTTTTGATACCCATGCCTTTCACGCCGAATATCTCGATCTCATCATCGGGCGCGGATCTGAACGGAACGGCATCCGGCATCGGCAGATCGGTCCCTTTGGCGCGCGGGAGGATGCTGCCGTTTGCCACAAAAGCACAATAGTCGCTGTTTTTAAGCCATGCACGAATCGCCGCTTGTTTTTTTGCGAGCGCGGCAGCCGTTTCCGTGCCGCCGAACTCCGAAACGAATCGGTCGACCGCATCCGGCAGATCTTTGCACAGCATTCGTAATGCCCGACGCAGCTTCTTTTTCGGCAGTTGGACCTGAATGCGGATGCAAAGGCACATAACGGGCGGACGGGCGACACCGTCGGCCAAAAGATAAACCGTTGAACCCGGACCGTAAGTGTAATCCTTTTGCGGTCGCATCGCAAAGTATGCCGAATTCCGGCGTATCACCTCTCCGCCCGGTGTGCAGATATAATACTTGCCGTTTTCAACATCGGGACGGCTTCTGTTATACAGCTCATCGTTCAGCTCATCGATATATTTTTTGAAGGCGCGGAGGCAAAAGTCCGCCTCGGCGCACTCGGTCGAACTGTCGGGAATGGCGATCCCGAGTGCTGTGCAGGGAATGCCGATCACCACCGTCGGCTTATCCTGAGCCAGCTTGTGTGTTACGGTTATTTCGAATCCGACGTTTTCATTATAATATATCGGACAGTGATCGACATAAGGATCTATCGTCGGGTGCGACGGATCCTCAACGTACATGCTCCCCTCATACATGGCACTGTATGATGCGGTGTCCGGCTCCATAGATAATATTTTGTTTTTTAATCTCTTCATCAGTCTCTCCTTTTTCGTTTTTTGAAAGTGTTGTGAGCGCGTTCGTGTTCATCATAAAAATAAAATTTAAAATTCTCCTTTCGGCATTTCGGGCATGACCCCGGATATATATCGAGGGCTTTTCGTGAAAAACAAAAAGCACCCAAAGGGTGCATAAGAGAATATGTTTGCCGTGGTAAAATATTTTGTTGCAAACAAAAAACACACCCTAGATCGGATGTGCAAAAAAGGCAGTATAAAGATCACGTTCGGCATACCGAAAGCGATACGGGCGACATCCGATAAATATAAGTTTTCATCTCGATCATCGCCTCCTTCGGCTGAACTTTTTATTACGGTAACAGTATAGCATCTTTTACGCCGTTTGTCAACCGGACGTAGGAAAGTTCGGGTAAACCGTTGGTTTATATTATAAATCCCGCCGCAGAATGCCGTAAAAGACCTTCCGGCGGCTTTTTTATGCGGCGCATCCTCGCGTTCTGTGTAAATTACGGCTCCTACGGATGCTCTTCCGCATCGGCTTGATCGGTCGTGCGGCGTTAAGATTTTTCTTGTTTTTTGCTTTGCCTTGTGCTATAATTTTAGGGTAATATTTTTATTGCGAGGTTTCAAAAATGAGAAAAAGCAATATAACACGGGACGAGGCGTTTGCGCTTCTCTGCAAATACAACAAAGAGCCGTTTCACATTCAGCACGCGCTGACGGTCGAGGGCGTTATGCGTTGGTATGCCGAAAAGCTCGGTTACGGCGACGAGACTGATTACTGGGGCATCGTGGGGCTTTTGCACGACATAGATTTCGAGCTTTACCCCGACGAGCATTGTAAAAAGGCACCCGAGCTGCTCGCGGCGGGCGGTGTCGGCGAGGACATGATACACGCTGTTTGCTCGCACGGCTACGGCATATGCTGCGACGTTGAACCGGAGCACGAGATGGAGAAGGTCCTTTTTGCTGCGGACGAGCTTACCGGACTTATCTGGTCGGCGGCGCTCATGCGCCCGTCGAAAAGCGTAACGGATATGGAAGTGTCAAGTCTCAAAAAGAAATTCAAAGACAAAAAATTTGCCGCTGGATGCTCGCGCGACGTGATACGGATGGGCGCGGAGCGTCTCGGATGGGAGCTTGACAGGCTTTTCGGTGATACGATACTTGCCATGCGCTCATGCGAGGCGGATATCGCGCGATACATGAGCAGCTATGAAAAATGACAGGTCGGACTGCCGAGCGATACTGCGCCGTGCCGTTGCCGGCGATGTGCCCGCAGTGCTCGGCCTTTATCGCTCGGCGCTCGGTACTCCCGGCTGTGCGTGGGACGACGAGTACCCGAACGAATATATCGCGGAGCGTGATCTCGAAAGCGGCGGCCTTTACGTTTACACGGATGCCCGAGGTATTGCGGGCGCCGTTTCGGTAGAATCCGAAAACGAGCTTGACGGTATTGCCGCGTGGCGCGTGTGCGACGGCACTCACTGCGAGATAGCGCGGGTCGTCGTTGCCTCCGACCGCCGCGGTCACGGATATGCCGCCGAAATGCTGCGCGGTCTGTTCGGTATTCTTGCGGCACGCGGTTTTCGCGCGGTGCATCTGATAGTTTCAGAGTCAAATCCCGCGGCGATAAAGACATACCGCACTCTCGGGTTTGATTCTTTGGGCGAGTGCCGTATGTACGGTACGGATTTTTACATTTGCGAAAAACTGCTGAGGAGTGATGGCCGCGATGAAAACGCAGACGGGTAAGGGAATAGCGCTTGCAATTCTTGCGGCTTCGCTTTACGCAATAAACGCACCTTTTTCAAAGCTTCTGCTTGACTATCTTCCGGCAACCCTCATGGCGGGCTTCCTTTATATAGGCGCCGGCATCGGCATGATACCGGTCGCGCTCGCACGGAAGGCGGGCGGCAGGCGCGCCGAATCAAAACTGACGCGGGCTGAGCTGCCGTATACTGTGGGAATGATAGCGCTTGACATTGCAGCGCCGATATGCCTGCTTATAGGATTGCGGTCCACCACTGCGGCAAATGCGGCACTTCTCAACAATTTTGAGATCGTTGCCACTGCGCTTATAGCGCTCTTTGCGTTCGGAGAAAAGATCAGTCCGCGGCTGTGGGCGGGCATAATTTTCGTTACGTTCTCGTGTGCGGTCCTTTCGTTTGAAGATTCCTCGGGCTTCCGATTTTCGGTCGGCTCGCTTTTTGTCCTGCTGGCGGCGGCGTGTTGGGGGCTTGAAAATAACTGTACGCGCAAGCTTTCGGCTAAGGATCCGCTTGAGATCGTGCTTTTGAAGGGCATTTTCTCGGGAATCGGTTCGATCGTGATCGGCCTTTGTCTCGGAGAGCGCGTGACGGCTGTGTGGAGCGTGTTTGCCGCGCTCGGTGTGGGGCTTCTGGCTTACGGAATGAGCATTTTTGTGTATGTTTACGCACAGCGTATGATCGGCGCGGCACGGACCAGCGCGTATTATGCCGTTTCTCCGTTCATCGCGGCGTTTTTTTCTCTCGCGGTGTTCCGTGAGGTGCCGGGTATTGCTTATTTCGCTGCGCTCGCGCTCATGGCTGTGTGGGCGTGGCTGGCGGCGGGGGACGATCCCGTTTTGCAAAAGAAAAAGAAAGGTGAATGACAATGCCGCGCATTCTTAACAGTGAAGAGCAGTACAGGCACATGATGGAAACTCCGATCCCGCGCCTTGTCACATCGCTGGCAATACCTACGACCGTGAGCATGCTCGTTACGGTCATTTACAATACCGCGGATACATATTTTGTTTCGCAGATAAACAAATCCGCATCGGCTGCGGTCGGCATGGTATATACGCTCATGGCGATAATACAGGCGGTGGGCTATGGGCTCGGAATGGGCGCCGGGAGCCTTATCAGCCGCAAGCTCGGCGAAAAAAACGACAGCGCGGCGGATATGTACGCCTCAAGCGCCTTCTTTGCCGCCGTTGTGACGGGCGCTGCCGTAGGCTGGGGCTGCCTTGCGGCGCTCGGCCCGATACTCCGTCTGCTCAGATGCACCGACACGATGCTGCCGTATGCCGTCGGGTACGCAAAATATATTCTTGCCGCCGCGCCGCTAAGCTGCGCTTCGTTCGTGCTCAATAACACGCTGCGTGCCGAGGGCGAATCGCGCATTGCAATGTGGGGGCTCGGTATCGGCGGTGTCCTGAACGTTTTTCTCGATCCGCTTTTCATATTTACATTTGATATGGGCACTGCCGGTGCGGCTCTTGCCACGGCGATAAGCCAGGCGGTCAGCTTTGCGGTTCTGCTTGCGGTCTTTCTTGCGGGCAAGTCGATAGTTCGCATAAGGCTGCGCAGTGTGAGCCGACGTGCAAAAGATTACGTTATGATAGTCACGACCGGGCTGCCGACCGTCTGCCGCCAGGGGCTCGGCAGTCTTGCCTCGGCGCTGCTTAATGCGCAGGCGGTCGTGTACGGGGATGCGGCGGTGTCCGCCGTCACCATTGCAAACAAGATATATGTGCTCGTCAGAAATATCATACTCGGTATAGGGCAGGGCTTTCAGCCCGTCGCGGGCTACAATTACAGTGCGGGAAAGCGACGCCGCGCATGGCGGGCGTTCGTGTTTGCGTCGGTCCTCGGCAGTGTCGTGTGCATTACATCCGCCGGGGGGATCGCTGCGTTTTCAACGCCGATAATGCGTTGGTTCTGTGATGATGCCGAGGTCGCGCGCATCGGCACCGAGGCTCTTTTGTTCGCGTGTGCCGTTATGCCGTTTATGGCGGTGTCAACGTATGTGAATCAGCTTTATCAATGTCTCGGCTTCAAACTTCCCGCAACGTTTCTCGCAAGCTGCCGCCAGGGTGTGTTTTTCGTTCCGGCAGTCTTCATACTTCCGCTGCTTTTTAAATGTGCGGGAGTCGAGATGAGCCAGCCCGCAGCCGACTTTGCCACATTTCTGATATCGATGCCATTTCTCGTAGCCTTTTACCGCAAAAACATCAGAACATACAAGGAACTATCTTAGGAGGATAAAAGAATGCCTGTTGTCTTTGACAGTGAAAAAAGAGTTTTTAAGCTTGACACCCCATCGTCAAGCTATGCGATGAAGATAAGCCCCACCGGGTATCTGCTTCATCTTTACTACGGTGCATATGTGCCGGACACAGACCTTGACTATCTGCGCATGAGGCAGCGCAACGCCGCCTTCAGCGCCTGCGTCGCATCGGCGGAGGAGGGCGGGCTGTCTCTTGATACCGCACAGCTCGAATATCCCGTAAACGGCTCGGGCGACTTCCGCTCGGTCGCGCTTTCGGTGCGCGGCGCGAACGGTTCGAGCGTTACCGACATCCGTTACCGGTCGCACAGGATCTACCCGGGCAAGCCGAAGCTTGAAGGTCTGCCCGCCACATATACGAATGACGACAGCGAGGCGGAAACGCTTGAGATAGTGTGCGTCGATGAGCTCACGGGCGCCGAGATCACGCTTATCTACGCGGCGTTTTCAAAGCTTGACGTGATAACGCGCAGCGTGAGGATCGCAAACACCTCCGACAAGCCCTTCAGCATCGAGCGCGTGCATTCGGCAGCGGTCGATTTTACCGAAATGGATTTTGATATGCTCCATCTCCAGGGCAGATGGGCAAAGGAGCGCACGCTCGTTACCCGTCACCTTGAATTCGGGCTTCAGGGGATACATTCCCGCCGCGGCTCGTCGAGCCACAACAACAATCCCTTTATCGCTCTGGCGCGGGACGGCTATACGGAGGAGAGCGGCGAGGTCTTCGGGTTCTCGTTTGTGTATTCCGGCAACTTTGCGGCTGAGGTCGAGGTCGATTGTATGCGTTCGACGCGCGTGCTCATGGGTATCGATCCCGTTGATTTTGCGTGGAAGCTCGAACCGGGCGAGAGCTTTCAGGCGCCCGAGGTCGTTATGGTGTATTCGGATCACGGTGTCGGCGGAATGAGCCGCACTTACCATAAGCTCTACCGCTTCAACCTCTGCCGCGGCGAATGGAAAACGAAAAAACGCCCCATCATCGTAAACAACTGGGAGGCGACGTATTTCAATTTCGATTCCGAAAAGCTCGTTGCCATCGCAAAGGACGCAGCCGACCTCGGAATAGAAATGCTGGTCATGGATGACGGCTGGTTCGGCAAACGCAACAATGACAAGTCTTCGCTCGGCGACTGGTATGTCAATGAGGATAAGCTCAAGGGCGGTCTTGCCGAGCTCGTGCGCCGTGTGAACGCACTGGGAGTGAAATTCGGCATATGGTTCGAGCCGGAGATGATCTCACCGGACAGCGATCTTTACCGTGCTCACCCCGACTGGTGCCTGCACACCGAGGGGCGCGAGCGTTCGATCGGGCGAAACCAGTATGTTCTCGATATGTCGCGCAAGGACGTGAGAGACAACATATTCGATCAGATGTATAAGATACTTTCGTCGGCGAATATCGAATATGTCAAATGGGATTTCAACCGCAATCTGACAGAGGTCGGCAGCGAGCTTTTGCCGCCCGACCGCCAGAGCGAGGTCGCGCACAGATATATGCTCGGTGTTTACGAGCTGCTCGAGCGGCTGCTCGCCGCTTTTCCGCATCTGCTGCTCGAGGGCTGCTCGGGCGGCGGCGGACGATTTGACGCCGGAATGCTTTACTACAGCCCGCAGATATGGACGAGCGACGATACCGATGCCATCGAAAGGCTTGAGATACAGTACGGTACGTCGATAGTTTATCCGCCGTCTGCGATGAGCGCGCACGTTTCGGCTTGCCCGAATCACCAGACAAAGCGCACGTCTCCGTTCAAAACGCGCGGAGATGTGGCAATGGCGGGCGCTTTCGGCTATGAGCTCGACCTTACAAAGCTGAATGACGAGGAGCGCGGGCTCGTGCGCCGTCAGGTCGCCGATTATCACAGATACTACGACGTGATACAGAACGGCGATTATTACCGCCTTATCAATCCCACCGAGTCGAAGGGAGATATGACCTCGGCTGCGGCGTGGGAATCGGTATCGTCGGACAAAAGGGAAGTGCTGCTCACCTATGTCGTTATACGCACGCAGCCGTCTATGTCGCGGTATATACGCCTTCGCGGGCTCGATCCCGCGCTCACATATACCGACACCGAAAGCGGAAGGAGCTATTCGGGCGCGCTTCTTATGAATGCGGGGCTGAATCTCACCGGCTTCTGGCGCGACGGCGAGAGCCGCGTATGGCATTTCACCGCGGAACGGAAATAAGATCAAAAAACCGCGGCGTCTGAGTCTTTTGACTCAGACGCCGCGGTTTTTATATGTTCTTAAGCATTTCAAGGGATTCGCGGACGAGCGCGTCGCCGCCCTCGGCGCCGAGATAGCCGTTGTTCACGCCTGCGCTGTAACCGCCGCAGGAGATAGCCTTGGCAGTGGGGAGGTAGCCTTCATAACCGTTAGTGAGCTGCACGACCATCGTGTTGGGGTTGCCGCTGCCTGCGCGTATGCGGTCGGCGTAGGCGACGAAAAGCTCAAAGGGATCGGTCACTATCGATGTACCGCCGAGCTTGAGCGCGTGTATTTCGACGGGATGCGTGAAGGTCGTGTTCTGATATGCGAGTCTGTTGCGCGTCGCCGCAAGGCGCGAAAGCTCGGTGCATTCGCCCTCGGTGAATTCGTCTATAGTTTTGTACTTTGCGCGCAGAGCGTCGTATTCCTCCGAGGCGCGGTGCGCTTCCTCTTCGGTCACACGGCGGAGAGGGAGGTGACTGAAATGCACGTCGTGGCGCAGGTCTGCGTCGGCGTCAAAGGCTGCGGAATCGGCAAACCTGAAGAATGTCTCGCATATGCGCGACGCGACACGCTCCATCCCCGGCTCGTTGTACATTTCGGTGGAGTGCATGAGGGGCTCGTCCATTGCCGTGCGCACGAGGTCGCGCGGCGAAAGGTCACCCGCTGCACCGCAGAGCGACACGAGAGGGAACTCGCCCATTTTGTCTGCGACCTTATGCCTTACAACGTCCCAATAGTCGGAACAGATAAAATCGTGGTGCTCCATGACCTGAGAGGGGCAGGCGGCTTCGATCACTGCGGCGACGGTCTTTTCTTCGTCGTCTTTTAAAATAATGAAGTGGATGCCGTTGTCCACGGTGCCTTCTATCTCCATAAAATCGGGGCGCGCGGTCGAGCCGTACATTTCGGTATGCCCGTCGGCGTATCTTGTGCGGCGGTTGTAGGCTATCGAAATGTGGTCGAAGCCCGTTGCAACGGACACGGGACGGCGCTCGCGCCATGCTTTGACAATGCCCTCGGCGATGACCGAGGAGATCGCCTCGGAGTAATCGGCGGGAAGAGTTTCTTTGGCGGGGTCGGGGCATATCTCAAAATCCCGACCCCAGAAATATGACATCGCGCTGTCGGAAAGGTACGGCGCGGTGTGCGTATGTATTGCGGAGAGCATCACGCACTCGGGTGCGGGCGCATCCTCAGCGGCTTCGAGCTTGCGGCGGACGAGCGCCGTAAAATCGCGGCTCACGGCGAGCAGGTCGCAGGAGACCATAACGGCTGCATCGCCGCATTTGCCCTCAAGAGCCAGAATGTTTGCCGTGAGACGGCTGCCGATCTTTTCGGCTACTCTCTGATAATACTGCCCCGCAAGTCTTATGGGAAGGCGGGGCGTTATGTCCACACGGACAGCACCGGCAAGGAGCCGGTCGGTGTTTGAAGATCTCATTATTTGACAGTGCCTTTCGTATATTGCCGCGGCGCAAAGGATGCCGCAGACTGTGCTTGACCTTATTTTAGCGCAATGTCGCGCAATTGTCAATAGAAAATAGGAAAAATTTCGAAATAAAAATTTTGTTGCGAAAAAATCAAGAAAAAATCTGCTGAAATGTGATGAATGTGCTTGACAAACGGGATGGCATGCGATATCATTATGTCAGAAATGCAGAAAGTGCCGAGCGGGCATCAATAAGTTTCGAAACTTTTTCAATCCAAAAAAGGACACATCTGCATGATCTCACATAATCGTCTGGAGGATCAAATGAAAAACTCAAAAACATTCAAAAGGCTTTTGTGCCTTGCGCTTGCCGTGCTTTGTCTCGCGTCGCTTGCGGCGTGCAGCAAGAATGACGGAAGCGGAGACGGCACATCCGTAGCCGGCGGCACGACCGCTCCCGTGGCAGAGACCACAGAGGCATACGAGGCGCTGCCCGTAATGAATTATGACAAGTATGAGTTCAAGATACTCACCCGCCCCACAACATGGTCGTATGATGCGCTGACCGTTGAGGAGCAGGGAAAGAACGTGCTCGACGACATTGTTTACAGCCGTCAGAATATCGTTCAGGACCGACTCAATATAACCTTCTCCGAGGTGAACTCGCAGAATATTTCCAAAGATATTGCCACTGCGGTAAGCACGCAGACTCACCTTTACGACGTCTGCCAGCTCCCGACAGGCACCGCTCTCCAGTCCTTTCTGAGAGGCGAGGTCGTTGATATAAACGAGGTCGACGGGATCAATCTTGAAAACCCGTGGTGGGCAAAAAACTTTAACGACACCGTGAACATCGGCACAAAGCGCTATGTTATATTCGGTGACGGACACCTCAACTATTACAGCGGCTTTTATATCTACGCGTTCAACAAGCAGCTTATCAGCGAAAACAATCTTGAAAGCCCCTATGACTGCGTGACCGCGGGCACATGGACCTATGAGAAGATGTACTCGATGATGAAGATCGCCGCCAAGGATTACAATGCCGACGGTGTTTATGATGTTTCGACCGATGTGCTCGGCTTTACCGGACACGTGAACCACCTCCGCAACCTTATGATAAGCTCGGGCGAAACACTTACGCACAACGACGACAGCGGTTATCCGGTATATGAAGGGCTCAGCGAGCGCTACATAAACGTTTACACCGACTTCCTCAACAAATTCGTTATCGATCCCACCGTAGCCATCGCGGGCGTTCGCCCCAATAGATATGAAGGCTTCTCCTCTGGCGCCGCATCCGATAACTATGCTGCTGTTTTCAATGAGGGGCGTGCGCTTTTCCAGGCGACCGGAACATATTCGGTGCAGTCTGTGCGCAACCTTGACTTTGAGTACGGTCTTGTTATAGTTCCCAAGTACAGCGAAGATCAGCAGGATTACGTTGCTCCGGTCTACAGCTACGTAGAGGGGCTTGTCATTCCCTCCACGACCTCTGATTTCGACAGGACCGCTCTTGTGCTTGAAACGATGTTTGCCGTTTCGCACGAAAAGCTTCTCAATGCCCTTATCGGCAATATCCTTCATTACAAGTGCGCCAACAACCCGACGGATATCAAGATGATAGATATGGTGTTTGAAAAGGGACAGGTGGACATTGCGCTTGCCAACAACTTCGGCAACTGCGTCGGTCTGCTCAATACGCTCCATGCGAACCAAAACCCCAACATCAAATCCTCCTTCGATATGTATAAGAAGAAATTCCAGTCGGATATCGAAGCAGCCATTTCCGGCATGAAGAAATAAAACGAAATGAAAAAAACAGCACCGTTTGTATTGCGCGCGCTTGCGGTCTGCCTTTGCGCGCTGATGCTTTTGCCGCTTTTTGCCGCATGCAAAAATGACGGCACGGGCGACGGCACATCGGATGCCGTCACGACCGCGCCCGAAGCGGTGAGCTTTCCCGCTCTTTGGGAGGGAAGCACCGTAAACTACCGCACCGTGAGACCCGACGAGGGCACTGCCGCCGAGCAGGAAGCGGCGATGGAGATAAGCTCTGCGCTGAGAAGATATTCGGGCGGCAATCCCGATATCGGCACCGATTTTGTCATGCCGGGCGAGGAACATTCATCCGAGAGCTTTGAAATACTCGTCGGGCAGACCTCATACCCCGAGTCGCGGCAGGTAGCAGCCGAGACCGGTTACGGCGGGTATGCCGTGAAGACAGTCGGTCACAAGATCGTTGTTTTCGGCTGGAACGACACCTCGCTTGCGACCGCCGTGCGCCGGTTCACCGATCTGCTTGAGGTCGGCGGCGAATTTGCGCAGCCGATAGCGATAACGGGGAGCGTCAGCGAAACGCTTGATGCCATTCCCACTTTCGAAGGTGCAAATAAGGTCATTATATATTCGGTAGGCGACAAGGCATACGAGAATGTGATCGAAAAAAGCTCTGCCGAGGCGTTTGCGTCATACTGCGCAAGACTGGCGGAAGCGGGCTTTGAGAGGACCTTTGACCGCACCGAAAACTCCAATAATTTTGCTCAGTACAAAAAGGGTGACGTAGGAGTCACGGTCTACTTTACGGCGTTCAACAACACCGTCCGTATAATATCCGAGCCTGCGTCCAATATGAGCGACCGCAGTGCCGATACCGCGACGGTGGAGAAAAAATGCGATGCGCGCCTTACGATGATAGGCAGGACCTTCTCAAAGACCGGCTCGTACCGCGGCGTGCCCGTCAATTGCGGACTTATGTGCTTTGTGCTTCGGCTCGAGAACGGGTTTCATCGTCATTGACGGCGGAGTTGCGACAGAGGGCTTTGCTGCCGGCATTATGGATACCATGAAGTCTCAGGCACCCGATCCTTCCCATATACACATCGCGGCATGGATCATTACACACACGCACAGCGACCACACGGGCGGCTTCAACAAGTTTTCGGAGACCTATGGCAGGCGGGTGACGCTTGACGAGCTCATCCTCAATTTCCCGAGCGAGGATACCTGCGACGCCAGCCCCGACCATGAGCTCAACAACCGTAAAAAGACGCTCAACAACTTCAAGGTTTATTACCCCAAGGCGAAGCTGACAAAGATACACACCGGCGAGACACGCAATATAGGCGGTGCGGGGGTCGAATTTCTCTACACGCCCGAGGATTACTACACCTCGAAGCGCACGTTTGCCGATACGAAGCTCTGGAACAATACCTCGCTTATCTTCCGCGTTACGATCGCGGGGCAGAAGCTGATGTTCCTCGGCGACTCGCAGGTGGATTCAAACGGGATCGCGGTCAAGATGTGGGGCGGATATCTGAAATCGGATATATGCCAGGTCGCGCATCACGGCGGCGAGGGCGGAACGGCGGCGGTCTACAATGCTATAGATCCGACGGTTGCGCTGTTCACGACATCCGACGAGGCGTTCGAGCTTTACAAAAAGGATGCGCACAATGCTCATCTGCTCGGAAAGCTCCATGTAAAGGAAGTCATCAACTGCGCCTGCCGCATAACCGAGTTCCCGCTTCCTTACATACCGGGAAATTCCACCGTCACGGATAAGGGAAACGTATATTGACCGAACGAGGCAACAAATGATACAAAACAAAATACTTTCCACCATACCGGGTTATCCCGAGGGGGCGGAGGTCGTCGCCGACGGCGACGGCGCATGGCAGATAATAGTCGAGCGTTCATCCGCCGATGCATGGCGCGGATATTGCGGAAAACTTACCGAGGCGGGCTTTGCGCTTCTTTGGGAGCGCGCCGCTGCAGGCAACCTTTTTGCCGCATACCGCAAAGGATCATGCGGTGTCACGACATATTTTACGCCGTTCGATTCGACATTCAGAGTTATCGTCGAGCCGTCCGAAAACATGAGCGACAACGCTGCGGACTGCTGCGGCGAAAGGATCTGCAAGCCGCTGCTCACTCAGATAGGCAGAACGTTCATGCAGAACAATTATTTTCGCGGTGTGCCGGTCAACTGCGGGCTTATGTGCTATGTTTTACGGCTCGAGGACGGCAGATTCATCGTTATAGACGGCGGCGTGGCAAGCGAAGGCTTTGCCGACGGCATAATGAACGTGCTGAAAAAACAGGCGCCCGATCCCGAAAATATAGTCGTCGCGGCGTGGATCATCACGCACACGCACAACGACCACACCGGCGGTCTTATAAAATTCACCGAAAAATATTACGACTGCCCCGAGGTGCGCATAGACGAGCTGATATGTAACTATCCCGGCGAGCGTGACTGCATCGATTGGTTCGAAAAGAACGAATATTTTCTGCGCCAGCGCTCGATAGCGAATTTCCGCGCCTTCAACCGTGAGGGAAAAGTCACGAAAATACACACGGGAGAGGTGCGGCATATAGGCGGCGCGGAGATAGAATTTCTTGCAACGCATGAGGATTTCCGAACATCCTTCCGCTCATGGAAAGACACACGCGCCTGGAACAACACCTCGGTCGTTTTCCGTGTGCGCGAGGCGGGGTACGGTATGATGTTCCTTGCCGATGCGTGCATAATCGAAAACGACATCCTTACCGCAATGTACGGTTCGTACCTGAAATCGGACTTCTGCCAGACGGCGCATCACGGCGGTAAGGGCGGAACGGTCGAGGTCTACACGGCGATCGATCCCGAGGTAGCAACGTATACGACCTCGGATGAGGCGCTTACGGTTTACCTCGGCGACAGAGCCAATGCGCATCTTGCAAACGAGCTGCATGTAAAGGAGATCCTCAACGCGGCAAACCGGATAACCGAGCTCGATATCCCGTATGTTGCGGGCACGTCGCGCGTGATTGACAACGAAGCGGATATAAAGCTGTGAGGTGAAAATGTTCGTTCTTGCTTTGAAAAACGCCGATATCCCGGAAAAGGAATTTGAGCGTATAAAGAAGACCGTCGTACGAATCCTCGAGCACCGCGGATGCGCTCTCGGCGACGGCGGATATTCCGTCATGCTCGATATCGTTCCGCACGAGGACGGCGAAACGGAAAACCGAAAGGATAGCTACTCGATAATTGACGACGGAAAGGGCGGCGCTCTCGTGACCGCCGGTGATCTCTGCACCGTATATGCGGCGCTCGGGCGTTTCTTCATGAGCGGCAGCTTTGATTTCGGCGGCGGCTTTGTGCCGCCTGAGCTGCCGATAGAACATGAGATGAAAAGCTCGGTGCGCGGTATGTATCTTGCGTCTCATTTCTACAACTTTTGGCATGTCGCTCCGATGGAGGATGTAATGCCGTTTATTGAGGATCTGGCGCTTTGGGGGTGCAATACCCTCATGCTCTGCCTTGCTCCTCAGCATTACAGATCGTTCAAATCTCCCGAGGCGATCGAAATGGCAGACAGGCTCAAGAAGATATTCGCCTGTGCCGCAGAGTTGGGGATAGCTCCCGCACTGATACTATTTTCAAATACCGGGTTTCTTGACCGTTCCGAGGATATAGCGGCACCGTGGGATATGCGCGGCGAGTATATAACCGCAAATTATGCCGAGCTTCACAAAGAGATATGTCCGAACCTTCCGGGTGGCATGGAGGAGATACGCCGTTGTCACCGCGAGTTTTTTGAACTTTTTTCGGATGTTCCGGTAAAGTATTTTGCATACTGGGCGTATGACGAGGGCGGCTGCACCTGCGATGTATGCTCACGTTGGAGTGAGAACGGTTTTATCAAGGTGTACGAGGAATCGGTAAAGCCGCTGCTTTCCGAATATTTCCCCGATGCAAAGCTGATACTTTCGACCTGGCATTTCGACAGGCATCTCCGCGATGAGGGAAAGCGCCTTTACGAAAAGATATCATCGGGAAAATATCCGTGGGCGGAATACGTCATGGCGGTGTACGGTGACGGTCAGTTCATTCCGCTTACTGCAGAACACGGTGCTCCCGGCGGACGTCCGGTGATAGATTTCCCCGAGATCAGTATGTGGGGCGGCAAGCCGTGGGGCGGATATGGTGCGAACCCGCTTACAATGAGGCTCGATAACTTTTTTTCATCGGTCGGCGATGTTCTTGACGGTGGTTTCCCGTATTCCGAGGGCTTCTGGGAAAACATAAACGAATTCTGCTGCATGTCGCATTACAGCGGTACACATGCGGATACCGCAGAAGCGGTAAGAGATTATGTGCGTTTTTATTTCGGAATAAGCGATACCGAGCCGCTTTTGCGCGCTGTTGAACTGCTTGAGATCACTCTTTGGCGCAAGGTAGAGACAATGCCGGACGGCAGACTGAGGGTAACACCGCATTTCCCGGCGGCGGTACGCGAGGCGTACAGGCTGGTCACCGAGGCTGACGCGGTAATGACCGATGCGGCAAAGCAGGATCCGCGTTGGAGGATAATATATCTGCGCGCCGCGATCGACTACGAGCTTTATACTCACGATTTCATTCCGATGAATTCAGTTACGGCACAAAAGTGTTTCCGGGAACTCTGGGCGCTTTATCACGCGTATGATACAAGAATCCAACCGGCGGTCTGTCCTCCGCTCGGAAGATAATATAAGGAGAAAACCATGACAACATTCAGACTTAAAAATATATCGATGGGGAAAGAGAGTTTCTGCATTCTTTCGCATGCGCTTGAACGCCGGCTCGGCGAGCGCTGTTGCCGTCTCGGAGACAATGCGGATTACACCTTCACTCTTGCGGTGGATGCGGCGCTTGAAAACGACAGGTATACGGTCGTTCCCGACGGCAATACCGTTGCCTTTACCGCTGCAAACGACTGCGCCCTTCACGCCGCTGTCGGACGTTATCTGGTCGATTCGCGTTTCGACGGTGAGGGCGGCTTCGTTCCTTTTTCAAAAAAGGTTGACCATACCCCCGCAAAGCCCCTGCGCGGTATGTATTTTGCAACGCACTTCCACAATTTTTATCACAACGCGCCGGTAGAGGAGGTCTATGAGGTCATTGAGGACCTTGCGCTGCGCGGCTGCAATGCGCTGCTCGTCTGGTATGATATGCACCATTTCAGATCGGTCGATCAGCCCGAATCCGTTGAGCTGATAACCCGCCTCAAGGCGTTTATGAGATACGCAAAGCAGATCGGCATGAAGGCGTCGATGACCATGCTCTCGAACGAGGGCTTTGATTCGTCGCCGGTCGAGCTGCGCGCGACCTTCCTTGTGGAAAACGGTTATCACACTAAGCCCGACGGAATATTCAACCGTGAGATATGTCCCTCAAAACCCGGCGGGATGGAGGAGATCCTCCGCGAGAGAAGAGAAGTATTCGAGGCGTTTGCCGATGTAAAGCCGGATTACCTCTGCTACTGGCCTTACGATCAGGGCGGCTGCACCTGCCCCGACTGTGCGCCGTGGGGCTCGAACGGATATCTCCGCATACTGCCGGAGTTCGTAAAGCTGGCAAACGAGGTTTTGCCCGGCGCGAAGATCATACTTTCGACGTGGTATTTCGACCGTTTTATCCCCGGCGAGTGGGATGCTTTCTGGAAAAAGCTCACCGCGGGCGAGGTCAGCGGCTTTGATTACATCATGTCCTTCTTCCACGGCGGCGTGCTCCCCGAGTGCATAAAGCGCGACGGTGTGCCGAAGGGCGTGAAGTTTATCGATTTCCCCGAAATAAGCATGCACGGGTGCCGCCCGTGGGGCGGCTTCGGCACAAATCCGCTCTGCCGCTTCCTTGACCGCACTAACATGGGCAGCGGTCACCTCTATCACGGCGGTTACCCCTACTCAGAGGGCATATTCGAGGATATCAACAAGTTCGTCATGCTCTCGTATTACAGCGGCGAGACGCTTATTTCGCATGACGCGGTGCGCAGATATGCGAAATTTGAATTTTGCTGCGGCGACACCGACCTTGTCGATGCCATTGAGCGCAGCGAGACAGATCTGTGGCGCGGTACGGATTACAATGCATACAGATTCCCGATCTCCGATACCTCGGATGTCGAATATGTTTACGAAATTCTTTCGGCTTACGATCGCAAGCTGCCCGAGAGCATACGCAGAACTGCAAGGTGGAGGATGATGTATCTCCGCGCGGTCATAGATCACGAGCTTCTCGGCTGTGACTTCAAGCCCACCGCCTCGGCGCGCTGCATTGAAGCCATGAACGAGCTGCGTGCGATCTATCACACCAATAACGAAACTCTCCGTTGTGTCTGTCCGCCGACGGGAGATAAATAAAAACAACAGAAAGGGAAGACCCATCATGAAAAGAACGCTCAATTTCGTGCTGGCTGCGCTCATCGTCGCAGTTATGTGCGCTGCCGCGGTCGCTCCGGTGTTTGCCGCCGAGCCCGACAAATCGCAGCCCATCGCCTATGCCGTTTACGGCACTCCGGAAATAGACGGTGAGATCGACGCCGTGTGGGACAATGCAAAGCCGCGCAGGATCTCAAAGACATTCGTCACCAACGGCCCCGACCCCGATAACCCCACAAACGGAACATCAGCTGTTTTCCGTGCTCTCTGGGACGAAAAATATCTGTATCTTCTCGTTGAAGTCACCGACTCCACAATCGGTGACGAAACATGGGAGCTCACCACAGTCGGTGCCGGCAACCTCTGGATGCGCAACTCCGTCAGCTTTACATTCTCGCCCAACTACAGTCGCGTCGAAACCGGTGCACAGGTGGAGCCCGCTTTCTGGTACATACTTAGCTGCCGTGCCATCGGTGGCGGCGAATACGTAAAGAACGACGGTACCGCCAACTTCAATCAGGTACCGCGCGACACCTTCAAGAACTTCCGCACCAAAATAACCGACACCGGTTATCTTATCGAGGCTGCCGTCGATCTTTCGCAGAGATATGCCGACATAAAGATGACCTATGACACCTGCATCGGCTTTGATATCTACATCAACGACAACATTGCGGGCATCTCCAACACGCGCGATGTCGGTCTTTGCTGGTGTGATACCATGTCCTATAAGAACGACGCCCTCAAGGGTACGATCCAGCTCGTAAGCGTTGACAACTCGACCGATACCGAACCCGAGACCACGCCCGCTCCCGAGACTACACCTGCTCCCGAAACTACACCTGCGCCCGAAACATCCAAGCAGGATGTAACGACAAAGGCGCCCGAGACATCAAAAGCTCCCGAAACGACCAAGGTGCCCGAGACAACCAAGGCTACTGCCGAAACAAATGCCCCCGAAACGACCGCCGCGACCGGCGAAAAGAAGGGCGGCTGCGGCTCGTCTGCCGTATGCGCTGTCGCCGTTATTGCGGTGATCGGCTCGGCATTCGTGCTCAGAAAGCACTGACGGTATATCATCCGGCGCCAGCCGGTTGAAAAATACAACAATGAAAGGAACTCAGTACAATGAAAAAAGCGATCGCAATTCTGACCCTTGCCGCACTCCTCGTTGCTGCGTTTGCCGTCGGCGTTTCAGCCGTTGAGCCTGACAGCACGCAGAAGATCATCAAAGCGACCAAAGGCACACCCGTGATCGACGGTACCATCGACGAAGTATGGAATTCCGCCGAATCGCAGAAGCTCGAAAACGTTTACGTAAACGTCGAAGGCAGCGTGCCGCACACAGCATCCTTCCGCACTTTGTGGGATGATAAGTATCTCTACGTTCTCGTTGAAGTGGCAGATACCACTCTCGCGGGAAAAGCCATCTGGCCCTCCAGCGGCAACCTCTGGAAGGACGACAGCATCATGTTCTCCATCTCTCCGAACTATAACAGAACAGCCACCACTGCCTGCACCGCTCCCGCCATCTATTATATCCTCGGCGTGTACGGACAGAGCGCGAACTTCAAGAATGCGCCCATGGGCACGTTCCACACTCAGGTGACCGCCGATGAGCAGAACGTTGACGAATGCCGCGCCGTGAAGATCCTCACCGATGCACAGGGCAAGGCTACGGGCTACGTCATGGAGTGCCGTATCAACCTCAGCCTCATTTATGCCGACATAAAGATGGAAGCCGGCACATGCGTCGGATTCGACCTCTACACCAACGATGCCAACAACAGCAAGGAGACCGAGGCTCAGAAGAGCAACCGCGTATACGGTCTTACATGGAATGATTCTACAGTCAAATCGAACCATGACGACTCCAAAAAGGGCACTATCCTCTTCGTGAATGCCGAGGTAGCTCCCGGCACCACCGAGGGACCTTCCGGTACTACCGAGGGGCCCACCGACACCGGCAAGCCCACTCCCACCCCCGCTCCCGGGACCGGGGACAACAGCAGAGCCGTTATCGTCGCTGCAGCGGCGGTCGCACTCGCATCCGTTACCTGCGCCGTCGTCGTTATCAGAAGAAAGACCACTGTCTGATCTTTTGCGGGTTGCCGCGCCACGGCGCGGCAACCCTGCCGTTGATAAAAAACAAAATAAAATGAAATTATCGGATCACAGGATAATGGGGATCGACATAGGTACGACCTCACTCAAGGCTGCCGAGTTTGACGGCAGCGGAAAACGCCTCGGCGTTGTGACCAAGGACTATGTGCTCGACACCGACCCGGCGACGGGGTATGTCGAATTCGATCCCGAAAAATACGTTGAAATGTGCCGCGAGGCGATAGCGAAGCTGTCGCGTGAATGCGGCAAGCCGCACGCGCTTGCGGTGGATACTCAGGGTGAGACCCTGATACTTGCCGACGAAGAGGGAAAACCGCTTTATCCCGCCGTTGTATGGCTCGACAACCGTGCTGCGGACGGGGCGGCGCAGATAGAATCCCGTTTCGGCAAAAAAACGGTCTACGAGGTCACGGGACAGCCCGAGATAACGGCGTCGTGGCCCGCTTCAAAGCTTTTATGGTTCAGGCATAACCGCCCCGATGTGTGGGCAAAAACCGAAAAGATATTCCTTCTTGAAGATTTTATACTCTTCAGGCTTACCGGTGAATTTGTCACCGAGCCGACGATACAGTCGTCCTCGGTTTATTTTGATATAAGAGAGCGCCGCTTCTGGCGCGAAATGCTTGACTTTATCGGCGTCGACGAAAAAAAGCTCCCGCGCGTGCTGCGCACTGCGGAGAAGGCAGGAGAGTATGACGGTATATCCGTTGTGTGTGGTGCGCTCGACCAGATCGCCGGCGCGGTCGGCGTCGGCGTGACCGACACCGGCGGAGTGAGTGAAATGACCGGTACGGCGCTTGCCGTGTGCGCGGTCACGGACAGCATCCCTCCGTACAGAGCGGACAGCATAGTTCCGTGCCACCTGCACGCGGACGGAAAGTACTGCCTGCTTCTCTGGTCGGCGACTGCGGGAATGTCGCTCAAGTGGTTCCGCAACAACTTTGCAAGTGAGCTTTCGTTCCGTGAGCTTGACGCGGAAGCCGAAAAGGTCGCACCCGGGTGTGACGGGCTTACCGTGCTGCCGTATTTTTGCGGCTCGTCTATGCCGAAATACAATCCTTCGGTGGGAGCCGAATTTTCTGGCGTGCGTCTTGCGCACACAAGAGCGCATTTTGCGCGCGCCATAATGGAGGCTGTCGCTTTCACGCTGCGCGAGGAGCTTGAATATGTGAATATAGATGCAGACGGTATCCGCATAACCGGCGGCGGTGCGTCAAGCCCGCTGTGGGCGCAGATAAAGGCAGACGTGACCGGCAAGGAGCTTTGTACGCTTGAGGAATCAGAGACGGCGTGCCTCGGCTCGGCACTGCTTGCCGCGGTCGGCATAGGGCTTTACGGTAGCGCTGCGGAGGCTGCGCGCGCCGCAGTTAAGATAAAAGGAAAATACGCTCCGTCGGGCGCCGATTATTCGGCAGCTTATCGCCGTTTTTGCGAGCTTGACGGTGTTATCAACAAATAATAAAGGAAAGGTATGAAAATGAGCAGGATCGGATTTGTGGGATTCGGAGAAATAAATACTCCGGTCGATGTTGTGATAAGAAAGTGCGCCGCGGCAGCGGCAGCGCTTGAGGGCGAGGGAATTGAGCTCGTAAAGGTCTATCCGGTTGCCGACGACCCGGAGGAGAAGCAGATCGGAGAGGCGCTTGAGGCTCTCGGAAAGGAGCGCTTTGACGCACTTGTGCTTTGCATTGCCGGGTGGATACCCACCCATGCGGTCGTGAAGATCACCGAGCATTACCGTGAGCTTCCGATGGTGCTTTGGGGGCTTTGCGGTTGGTATGAGGATGGCAGGCTCGTTACTACCGCAGATCAGGCGGGCACAGCGGGCCTCCGCGCGACGTTCGAAGGGCTCGGCTATCGCTTCAGATACGTTTACGACATAATAGGCATGAAAACACGTTCCGCCGAGGTCGCATCCTTCTGCCGCGCCGCTGTCGCTGCCGGAGAGCTTCTTTCCGAAAAGATAGGCATGGCGGGTTACCGCGATATGAACCTTTACGGCACGCTCTATGACGGCCTTTCGCTCAAAAAGCAGACCGGTGTTGAGATCGAGACGTTTGAGCTTCTTGAGGTCGAGCAGAGATACCGTGCGCTTGACCCGGCAGACGTGGACAAGGTGGTAGAGGAACGCATAAAGAAGTGGAACTTCCTCAAGCCCGCCAACCCCGAGACGATGAAAAAAGCGGCAGGGTATTATCTCGCCGTTGCGTCGATCGCCAAGGAAAGAAACTATCACGCGATATCCCTTAAGGATGTTGACGGAATGAAAAAGCTGTGCGGCTTCCCGCCCGCTCCGATATTCATGCTGCTTTCCGAGGACGGTTATACGACGATACCCGAAAACGATTCTTTGGGGGCTGTCACTCAGCTCATGATGCACAAGCTGACGGGACAGCTTGCCGGATACCTTGAGTTTTACGAGTTCTTTGAGCACAGTGTGCTTGCGGGCGTTCCCGATTTTGTTGCCGCGGATATGGTAGACGGGGATACATACACTGTTCTTCCCGCTGCATTCGGGCTGCTGAGCGAGGGTATTCTCAACGTTTCTCCGATAAAGACCGGAACGCTCACCATGTCGCGCCTTGTTTATACCGGCGGCAGATATGTTATGCACGTGCTGCTCGGTGAGGGCAAAAAGCCGCCCGTGTGGGAGGAGTGCGGCTGGGCGCAGCCCGCGCCGCAGCTTTCGGCGCTTGAGATAGAGCTGCGCGACGTTCCGCGCTTTGCCGATCATGTTGCCTGCCAGCATTATATCATAACCTTCGGCGACAACCGCGCCGCAATACGCGATCTTTGCCGCATACTCGGCATTGAAGTGCTCGAAATGTAAGGAGCGGAGAAGATGTACAAAAACTATAAGATCCGCGCTCCGTTTTTTGAGATAGGTCCCAAATGCTTCATGTGGGGCGAGCGTATGCTCCGTCTTGCGCTTGAGATCGACCGCATTGCGGAAGAATTCGACCTTGACGTTATCGTTACTCCGCAGTATACCGATATACGCATGATCGCGGAGAACACAAAACACATTCACGTATATGCGCAGCATATGGACAGCCTCGCGCCCGGGCGCGGGCTCGGTTCGGTCCTGCCCGAAGCCGTGAAGGAGGCGGGAGCCGTCGGAGTTATGCTCAACCATGCCGAGAAAAAGCTGACGCTTGAAGAGATAGAAAAGACCATAGCGCGCGCCGATGAGGTAGGGCTTGCCACTATCGTTTGTGCTGACAGTGTTGCCGAGATCGAAGCGGTGGCAAAGCTGTCTCCAAATCTTATCGTCGCCGAGCCGACCGAGCTTATCGGTACCGGTGTTGCGAGCGATATGGGCTATGTTAAGGATACTATTGAAGCTGTGCGACGCATCGACCCGGGTATTATGGTGCTTCAGGGAGCGGGGATATCCACGCCCGACGATGTTGCGAACGTCATCCGCGCCGGTGCTCTTGCGACCGGCTGCACGAGCGGAGTTATGAAGGCGAAGGATCCCGAGGCAGCGGCACGCGCAATGCTCTCAACGCTCAGGCGTGTATGGGACGAGGTGCACGCGGAATGAGCGGGACCGATAAAATACTTGCCGCGGCATATGCCGCATTTGAGACAGAGGCGGAGTCGCTGCGTGCGACCGCCGGAGTGCTTGACCGCGCCGAATTCGAAAAGGCGGTTTCGGTGCTTGCCTCGGCTGAGCGCATTGCGGCATCCGGCTGCGGTCACTCCGGCATCGCCTGCCGCCACTTTGCGCATCTCTGCTGCTGTATAGAACGTCCCGCGCGTTTTCTCTCGCCCTCCGAGGCGGTGCACGGCGGGCTTGGGTATATCTGCGGCGGCGATGTGATGATGCTGGCATCCCGCGGAGGCGAGACCGACGAGCTCGTGCCGATAGCAAAGATCTGTCGTGCAAAGGGGGCAACGGTCATTCTTGTCACCGAAAAGCCGGGATCGACGCTCGGTAGGCTTTCGGATATCATTCTCCGTATTTCGGTCACGCGCGAGTGCGACCGCGACAACTGTCAGGGGACGACGAGCTTTGCCGTCACCTCAGCCGTTTTCGATGCTCTCGGAACGGCACTGATTGAAAAGCTTGATTACAGCAGCCGCGAATTTGCCGTCATACACCCGAACGGTGCGGTCGGAAAGCGTCTGAACAGTAAATAAAACCGCCGTATCGGCACAAGAAAGGAAAAAAATCATGGAATTCAAAGTATATCAGAAGGAGCTTGAGCTTCAGTCGCGCGGGTGGATACCCACCTTTCACGATGTGTCAAAGGAGATCCGCGAGATCGTTGAGGAGTCCGGTGTAAAGAACGGTACCGTATGCATCGCCTCTCACCACACCACCTGCTCGGTCATGGTACAGGAGTGCTCTCACGACATCGACAGCTTTGACCTCGAATACCTTCAGCACGATCTGCTTGACATCATGCGCAAGCTCGTTCCCGATTTCCGCGAGGAGCACCAGTACCGTCACCCCGGACCGATCCATTCTCAGTTCGGCAGATACGTTGACGAGCCCGGCGACTTTACGAGCATGAACACCGACGGGCACCTCCGCTCGGTATTCTTCGGCAGAAGCGAGACCATGACCATCAAGGACGGCGTTCTTGACGGCGGTGAATTCGCACACGTTTACTTTATCGACTGGGATCAGGTACGCGCTCGCCGCCGTCAACTCAATGTGACGGTAATGGGCACGACCGAGGATGTAGGCGACCGCAAGTGGAAGGGCGGGGAGGTAATAAATACCCTGCACAAGTTCACCGATGAGGAAAAGGCTTACGACATTCACTACGACCTTCAGCTCAAAGGAAGAGAATCGAAATGAGACTCATTCTTGATACAGCAAACCTTGATGACATAAAATATTTCAACGATTATTTTCCCATTTGCGGTGTGACCACCAACCCCACGATACTTTCGCGTGAGGGCGGCGATATAGTGGCGCATCTTGTGAAGATCAGAGAGATCATCGGCGGCGACAAGGAGCTGCACGTCCAGGTGACCGAGACCGAGTGGAACAAAATGATCGAGGAGGGGCACGCGATAGTCGCGCTGCTCGGCGAAAATACATTTGTTAAGATCCCTGCGACGCCCGACGGACTTCGCGCGGCGCGCGAGCTGAGCGGCGAGGGCGTCGGTGTGACGATGACTGCCGTGCTCAGCGCCAATCAGGCTCTGCTTGCAGCCGAGGCGGGAGCGGCGTATATCGCGCCGTATGTCAGCCGTCTCGAAAATATCGGCGCCGACGGCATCGGAACGGTCTCGGAGATAGCCGAGCTGCTTGCCGCCTCCGGAAGCAATACCGAAATACTTGCCGCGAGCTTCAAGACCGCACGCGAGGTGCTTGAGTGTGCTCTTGCGGGCGCCGGAGCCGCAACGGTGAGCGCGGACGTAATGAAAAAGCTCGTTCAGCACACCACGACCGACACCTCGATAGTCGGCTTTGCAAACGACTGGAAGAACGCCTTCGGCGATCACACGCTGCTTGAGCTTATCAAGAACAAATAATCACCTGATCTCGCCTGTTTTGTCGAAAATCTTTTGACAAGCTTCGTCGCGTGTGATATAATATACTAAAAGTTTCGAAAAAGAGGACGACATGGCAACATTAAAGGACATAGCCGGGCTTGCGGGCGTCAATGTTTCAACGGTTTCAAAGGCGCTGCGCGGCAGCAACGACATAAACGCAAAAACTGCGGCAAATATACGCGAGCTTGCCGAAAAGGTCGGATATGTGCTTCCGGCGCTGCGTTCGGCTGATACAAAATCGGCAGCAAGAGCCGAGGGGGAAGAGGTAACGCCCGAAAAATCGGTCGGTTTGATCTTTCCCGAGCTTGCCAGCCAGTATTACAACGATATTCAGCGTGCTTTCTGCGAAAAAATTCGCAATGAGGGGTACCGTCCCGTTATCGTTTTGACCGAATTCGACCGTCGCCGCGAGATAAACGCCATACGCGCCTTTCTGCGCGACGGTGTGTCGGGTATATTTCTTCTCACCGAAAACAGTTCGCATCTCAACGACATACGGCGTATCGTCGGCAAGGTGAGAACGCCCTTTATGCTCGTTTGCGCCGGCAACAACATTGATTTTTGCGACAGCATAGGTATAAACCATACGATGGGGGCTGTGCTTGCGCTCAACCATCTGATAGAGCTCGGGCACAGACGCATCGCATTCATCGGCGAGCAGAATACCGCGCTGCGTATGAACAGCTTTATTTCCACCATGCGCGAGCACGGGCTTGAGCTGCCGGACCGGTATGTAGTTTGTCTTGAAGAGAGATTCGAGGAGTGCGGCTATATCGGAATGAAGCGGCTGCTCGCAGAGCCTGAAGCGCCCACGGCGGTCTTTGCCGCGTATGACAATATCGCCTACGGCGCGATGCGTGCGATCAGAGAGGCGGGACTGCGTATTCCGGAGGACATATCGATAATAGGCATTGACGATAACCCGACTTCAAAGTATATGTTCCCGTCGCTTACGAGCGTGGTAAGCCCCACAAACGACATAGGCGAACTGGCGGCGGTGCTGCTGCGCAAGCGTATGGAGGGCGAGCATACGGTCGCTTATCAGAGCGTGAGCCTTTGCCCGACGCTGAAGGTGTACGAAAGCACGGCAGAGCCGCGCGGCGGTGCGCCCGCAGACGAAAAAGACGAATAACGAATAAACGGTGCTGCGCAAATGCGCGGCACCGTTTATTCGTTATTCGAGCGCGTTCATGATCTTGTCGATCACGTTCCAGATCATCACGATCACTCCTATTATGATCACTGCGGGGATGGCAAGCACGCCTATGACGGCAAGCCCCAGCCCGAACAGTGTGCCGGATGCTATCCGGCGTAGTTTTTTGGAAACATCCATGGTCTCATTCATCTTTTGCATCGCTTACGATATTGTAGTAAGCGTTTGAGGTTATGCGGTATATCAGAGTGTAGAAAAGCGCAAATACCGCAAAGGTTATGAGCGTCGTTAGGCTGAAGAGCAGGACATTGCTGAAGTTGAAGAGCCAGAGCAGCTTGTTTATAATGGGAAATGCAAAAGCAAGGTGCAAGCCGGCAAGCGCGAGCGGCAGGAAAAAGACTGTGAGGAGCTGAGAGTTTATGCTCCTGCGGATCTCCTTTTTCGTCATGCCGACGTTCTGCATTATGCGGAAGCGTGCCTGATCCTCATAGCCCTCGGATATCTGTTTGTAGTATATCATCAGCACTGCGGCAAATATGAATACTATGCTGAGAATTATACCGAGGTAGAAGAAGCCGCCGTATGTCGCGTAAAAATCGTCGCGGTTTGCGGCGCGCCATTCGATGGAGCGTGACAGCACGCTGTATTGCTTTTCAAATTCCGGGCCGTGAAGGTCTTTGCCGTCACGCACGGCAAGATATACCTCGCGCTGCGCGTCCTCGTCAAGCCCCGTGTCAAACGAATACTGCCAGCGTGGTATCAGGAGCGTTCCCGTGTGCTCTCTGCGGTATTCGGCAAGCTCCTTTGTTGCTTCAACTATATCAGGGACTATGACGGTGACAGTGCCTACGATATCGGTGGATATTTCCTGGCTGCGTGAGAACTGCGACACCTGTTTTTTGACCTTGAAACTCTTGCCGTGCCTGAATGAAATAGTGTCCTCGTTGTATGATGTGCGGTATGTGGCGATTATAGCCTCGCCGTCCACGAGCGTTTCGTCGGAGCCTGTCGTCGCGTTGTAATCGGCAAGCGGGATGAAATAAAAGTTGAATACATTTTCAATGTCGCCGAGCAATTCGGAATCGGAAAAATTCTGTCTGTCGGTTTCGACCTCATTGCCGTCAAGGTAGCCGGTAGCCGAAACGCTGCGCCAGTCGGTCACGTTTTCCATTTTGCTGTGAGCGCCGTCGGCTGCCTTGATTATGGCGTTCCTGAATGCGCCGATATTTTGATCGTTGAGCGCCTCCACATCGGTCATCCGATATGAAAGGTCGATGTCACGCGGAAAGCGCACATTCAGTGCATCCTCGGCTCCGAAATGAAGGCATGAGGTCGAGGATATCATGACGAGCACCATTGTGGCGAGTATGCATATAGAGGCAAGCCCGGCGCCGTTGCGCTTCATGCGGTATGCCATCGACGATACCGAGACAAAGTGATTAGGCTTATAGTAGTAATTTTTGTTCTTTTTGAGTATGCGGCAGAGAAGCACCGAGCCGGATATCATTATCATGTATGTTGCGGCAATGACCATGATAACGGCGACAAAGAAGAGAACAAGAGCCGTAACGGGGCTTTTTATCGTTGCCGCGATATAGTAGGCTGCCGTAAGCACGACTATGCCGAGCGTGCCGATGAACCAGTTACCCTTTGGCGGACGTTCTCCGCTGTTTTCGCTCCTCATGAGCGATATGTCGCTGTTTTTTCTGATCTGCCTGAGAGAATTGAGGTATATGAGCAGGAATATCGCGCCGAAGATGCCTATCGACATTATGATGCCGATGGGGGACACCGAAAGGTCATAGGTCACGTTTCCGTTCATGACGCTCACGAGCCCCAGCTCGGCGAGCTTTGAAAGAACGATGCCTGCGGTAAGCCCGATGAGGACGGAGATAACGGCGATGATAAGCGTCTCAAAGAAGAGGATGATCCCAATATTCGCCTTGCCCATGCCGAGGATATTGTAAAGTCCGAATTCCTTTTTTCGGCGCCTGATGAGAAATGAGTTGGTGTAGAACAGGAACAGCACCGCAAATGCGGCAATGATCCAGCTGCCGAGTCCCATCATCGCCGTTATCGTTGCGCCGCCCGGCAACGCCGAAACCGCGTTCGAGTATTGCAGAAAGGTGACGATATAATACATCATCACCATGCCCGTGCAGGTGAGGATGTAGGGAAGGTACAGCCGCTTGTTTTTTCGCATGCCGTCTGCGGCAAGACGAGGATAAAAACCGATCTTCATCTTGCATCACCGCCGGTCGCAAGCAGAGTGAGAGTGTCTGATATCTTGCTGTAGAGCTGCTCGTCCGAAGAGTCGCCGCGATAGAGCTGATGAAACACCTCGCCGTCTTTTATAAAGAGCACGCGTCCCGCAGAGCTCGCCGCCTTGACCGAATGCGTGACCATGATTATGGTCTGCCCGGTGCGGTTTATCGCACGGAAAAGCCCGAGAAGCTCGTCGGTGGCTTTTGAATCGAGTGCGCCGGTAGGCTCGTCGGCAAGTATCAGCTTGGGCGAGGTTATCAGAGCGCGCGCCACAGCCGCACGCTGCTTCTGACCGCCGGATATCTCATACGGATATTTTTTGAGAAGATCGGTGATGCCGAGCTTTTCGGCTATCGGCGCGATCTTGGCGTTCATTTCGCGGTATGGCTTGCCCGCGAGTACGAGGGGAAGATAGATATTGTCCTCAACGGTGAATGTGTCGAGCAGGTTGAAATCCTGAAAAACGAAGCCGAGATTGTCGCGGCGGAAGGCTGCGATATCGGATTCCTTTACGGTCGAAAGATCCTTTCCGTCAAGCACGACGCTGCCCGCAGTGGGCTTGTCAAGCGCGGCGAGAATATTCAGCAGCGTTGTTTTGCCCGAGCCGGATTCGCCCATTACGGCGACGTATTCGCCGGCTGCAACGCTGAAATTTACGTTTTTCAGCGCTTCGACCTTATTGCCGCCGAGGCGTGTGACATAGACCTTTTTAAGTCCCTTGACATCAAGAATGTTATTCATTTACTTTTTCTCCTTTTCACTTTCCGCATTCGTCACCGCGGAATGCGATGCGTAAATACCGGATTTGTCTTACGCATTAATTATACCGAAAAGGGAAATGCATGGCAATGATATTGCCTTACATTTCCCGGTGCAAATCTAACATTTTCGTAAGATGTCATTCCGCGCGCAGCTTATACTGGCTCACGTCGAGTATTACCGAGGTGCCGACGCCGGGCGACGACTCGGCGCTGATGCCGACGGACAGCTTTTCGCATATGCGGCGGCAGAGGTAAAGCCCTATGCCGCTGGCACGCATATCCGTGCGTCCGTTGCAGCCGGTGTAGCCCTTTTCGAATATGCGCGGCAGATCCTCCGGCGCTATCCCTATGCCCGTATCCTTTATTATCAGGCGGTCGCCGTCCATGTATATGCTCACGCTTCCGCGGCGGGTGTATTTGAGCGCGTTTGACAGCACCTGCTCTATGACGAACGACAGCCATTTTTCGTCGGTCACGATCTTTTTTAAGATGGGGGAATATTCGAGCCTAAGTTTTTTCGTAATGAAGTCACCCGAAAAACGGCGCACCGAACGCCGCACTATCGCATCAAGGTCGTATTCACGAAAAACATAATCACCCGACTCGGAGTCGAGCCGCAGGTATGCGAGCACCATTTCCACATACTGTTCAATGCGCGAAAGCTCTGACGAGAGCCGGCGAGAGAGGTCCGAATCCTCGCCGGAGAGCGTCAGCCGCATTGAGGCTATCGGAGTTTTTATCTGATGTGCCCATACCGTGTAATAATCCACCGTGTCGCGGTGCTGCCCGAGCGCCCGTTCGCCCGTCACGATCGCCTCGCGGCGGAGCATTTCTATGATATCCGCGTAATCCTCGTCGGTGTCGTACGTAAGCGGGGGCAGCTCCGACAGCGTTGCGGCGGTGAGTTTTTTTATTTCACAAAGCCTGCGGTGACGATCGAGAGCGCGCGAAAAGCTGCAAGCGACGGCGCACGCGGAGATTATCGCCGAAAGCAGCAGAGGGTAGAGCACTGCCATAACGGGGAGGCGGTAAAGCGCGAATGTCAACGCGAATATCGCGCAGCAGACGGCATATGCTATGATCCCAATGCGCCGCGCGCGGAGATATTTCAGAAAAAATTCGTATACGTCACGTCCGTCGTGTTTTTTCGGTTCACTCAATGATATATCCCACCCCGAATTTTGTTGTTATAAAACCGCCGAGATCTGCTGCGTCAAGCTTTCTGCGCAGGCGGTTCACATTTACCGTCAGCGTGTTTTCATCCACGAATGCATCCGTCTCCCACAGGCGTTCCATCAGCTTTTCGCGGCTGACGACCTTGCCGCGGCACTCCATGAGGCAGAGAAGAATGCGGTATTCGTTTTTTGTGAGAGGTATCTTGTCTCCCTTGTATGTCAGCGTGTTGTCGCCGGTGCTGAGTATGGCGCCGCGGTATTCAAGCACCGGAGCCGATGGTGCAAAGTCATACGAACGGCGCAAAAGCGCCTGTACCTTTGCCATAAGCACCGACAGGTCGAAGGGCTTGGCTATGAAATCGTCGCCGCCCATTGTCATTGCCATTACTATGTTCATGTTGTCGGATGCCGAGGAGATGAAAATGATGGGCACGTTTGACACCTTGCGTATCTCTCCGCACCAGTGGTATCCGTTGAAGAAGGGAAGCGAAATATCCAACAGCACGATGTGCGGCTGAAATTCGGCGAATTCGCCGACGATGTTACGGAAGTTTTCGGCGCAGCGGATTTCAAAGTCCCACGACGCCGCATATCCGGCAACGGCACCGGCGATCCCGGCGTCATCTTCGATTATCATAAGTCTGTACATTGACGCACCTCCGCACTCGGCATTTCCTTTGCTGCCGCATTGTTCTCACGCCGTGACCGACGATCCTTTTTGCCATAATTATATCACACCGGAAGCAAAAAAACAAGTGTGGACCGCGCCACAGCGCGGTCCACACTTGTTTTACGCATACGGCATTGCCTGCGGGGCCTGCCGTTTGTTTGCCTTGCGGTCAGCTTATATCTACCGAACCGAATGATGCGCCGGCATTGATAAAGACCGTGGGCAGCCCGCTTTGTGCGGGATTGATATGGCGGTTGTTGACCGCGCCGAACAGTGATGATGTTTCAAGCTTTATATTGATGTTGGCGGGGAGAAGTATCTTCACTGTTCCGAACGAAGCATTTGCGTTGATGGCGGTGTCGTGCGTGAAGGTCGCTCCGCGCAGGTCGAGGGTGATCTCGCCGAAGGACACCGAGGCATCGGCACCTTCAAAGACCTGACCGTCGAAATTTTCGGTGGAGCTTGAAAAGTTGATATTCACCTTCTTTTTTCCGTCGGAGTCGGCATAGTATGTGCCTTCCGGCTGTGTTGCCCGCAGAGTGCGGTTGTACTTTGCGCGGCGTATCGAAGGTTCAAAGATGATGCGTATCCCGATAAGGATCAGAAGGGCTGCAAGCGCTATCCAGATGAACTGCTTGAATTCTATGATCCCGTATGCGTCGTTTGAAAGCAGCAGAGCTACTCCGATCAGAAGAACAGCCACATTGAACACTCCGGGGCCGTCGTTCACGATCGAGAAGAGCATGGGTATGATGATGAAAAGTGTCCACCAACCGGGGAAGAAAACAGTGAATTCCGGCCATATGCCTGCAAATTTGCCAACGTAGCCGATGCCGATCACAATGAATATGAGACCGGTGAGTATTCTTGAAAGTGTTTTGCGTGCGTTCATGTGCCGTCTCCTTTTTTATTCGTAGAATCTTGCGCGGTATTTCTTCTTTATCGCATTGGCGCCCGCCCATATCGCAAGCAGTACAAGTATCACGGCGCTCGTGATATAGATGCCTCCGCCGACAGAGCTTTCTATCTTCAGATCCTCCCAGCGCGAATTCATGTAATCACGCGTTTCGTTTGAAAGATTCTGATAGTAAGTGGCGAGAAAATCCACGTTGTCGGGGTAAAGGATGTTGTATGCGTCGGGGTGCATCTCATTCATTGCCTCGGCGTAATCCTCACTTTCGCGCACGAGAGTATTGGGCGAGGCGTATCCGATGTATTCGGCATTTGCGACAGCCGGTTCCTCGGAGAGCAGGAAGTTTATATATGCCTCTGCGATGTCTTTGTGCTGTGTTCCCTTGGGGATGCACACGGCATCGACAAAGACGTTTGTACCCTCCTTGGGATAATAGAAGGCAAGATTCTCATTGTCTCCGTACATGGTCAGAAAATCGCCCGCGTAGTAGGGCGCGATCGCGGCTGAGGCACCCTTCATTTTGTTGAAGACCTCATCCATGACATAGCTCTGCACCAGCGGCTTCTGCTCTTTCAGCGCCTCGTATGCCGCATCCCAGTCGGCGTGAGACGTCGTGTTGACATCAATGCCGAGCCGGTACATGGCTGTTCCGAATGCGTCGCGCGGGTTGTTGAAGTTGAGTATCTTTCCGCGGTAGTTTTCGTCCCACATAAGATCCCAGCTTTCGGGCGTGCCCTCTACCATAGAGGTGTTGTAGATGATCCCTACCATGCCGTAGGTGTATGGTACCGAATATTTGTCGTCGGGGTCATAGAAAAGTCCGCGGTATTCGTCGGCGATATACCGATAGTTCGGAATGTTTGCGAAGTTGATCTCCTCGAGCATATCCTCCTCTATCATCAGCTCTATCATATAGTCGGAGGGTACTATGATGTCATATTTCACCGCGCCGCTTTTGAGCTTGGCGTACATATCCTCGTTTGAGGCATATGTGGTATAGTTGACCTTTACCTTTTTGCCGTAGTTCTCAAAATACCATTTTTCAAATTCGGCGTTCGTGTCAAACGAATCCTCCGAGCCGTCGGAAATATATTCGCCCCAGTTATAGACGTTGAGCGTTACCGCGCCGTCACTCCCGCAGGATGTGAGGAGCGGAGCCGAGACCGCGGCGAGAACGACGGCGGCAAGGATCACCGCAATAGTTTTTTTGATGCTTTTCATCAGTTGCCCGCCTCCTTTTTTGCCTTTTTGCTTTTCCCGTGCGCATCGGAACGGCTGCCGATGAAGTTGGAGAGCAGCAGAAGGACAAGGATCGTGATGATGATAAGGGTAGAAAGCGCGTAAATGTCCGGCTTGACTTCCTTTTTCGTCATCGAATAGATGAGTATGGGGAGCGTCTGGAAGTCGCTGCCCGAGGTGAAATAGCTTATCACGAAGTCGTCGAGCGACAGGGTGAACGTCATGATAAGTCCGCTGAGAACGCCGGGCAGTATCGCGGGGAGCTCTACCTTGAAAAATGACTGGAGCGGTGTGCAGCCGAGGTCAAGTGCGGCTTCGGGCAGGTTGCGGTCCATCTGGCGGAGCTTGGGCGAAACATTGAGTATGACATAGGGCAGGTTGAAGGTGACGTGCGCGATGAATAGAGTCCAGAAGTTCAGTTTGTCCTCGGTAGCGCCGATGAGGGTACCGACGAAAACGAACAGAAGCATCATCGAAACGCCGGTTACGATATCGGGGTTCATCATCGGGACGTTCGTGACCGAGCTTACTATGCCGCGCATACGGCGTGAGCGCATACGGTCAAGACCCACAGCGGCGCAGGTGCCTATGACGGTCGCCGTGAGTGACGAGGTGACGGCGAGTATCAGTGTGTTCCTTAAAGCATTGAACACGTCTCCGCTTTTGAACAGCTCACCGTACCAGTAGAGCGAAAAGCCGGAGAATACTCCCGTGCTTGCGGTGCTGTTGAAGGAGAAGAGCATGAGCACAAGTATCGGGGCATAGAGGATGATAAAGCAGATCGCAATAAACACGCGTGAGAGATGTTTCATACCATTACACCTCCGTCTGCGCTGTTGTCGCCCGCAAAGTGATTCATTATCGCGATCGAGATGAGGATAAGGATCATCATTACGAGAGATATCGCGGCTCCGACATTATATGTGTCGGGGCGCTGGAACTGGCGCTCTATCGTATCACCGATGAGGTCGAACGTGCCGCCGCCGAGCTTTTGCGAGATGTAGAAGGTGCTGATCGACGGAACAAATACCATCGTGACTCCGGAGAGAACGCCGGAGGCGGAGAGAGGGAATATCACGTTGCGGAGCACACCGAGGCTGTTGCAGCCGAGATCCTGCGCCGCTTCGATAAGGCGGACATCCATTTTTGACATGGAGGTGTAGATGGGGAGCAGCATATACGGGAAGAAGTTGTATACCATTCCGAATATGACCGCTCCGGGAGTGCCTATGAAATGTATCTCGGGCAGACCGAGAGAGGTTATGAGACGGTTTACAAATCCGCCGTCGTCAAGGATGGCGAGCATGGAATATGTGCGTATGAGCAGGTTCATCCACATCGGCAGCATGGCAAGCATAAGAAGAGCCCTTTGTGTGCGTGCGCCGGTGCGTGAGATTGCGTATGCAAGCGGATATGCGACAAGAAGGCACACGACGGTGGCGATTATCGCAAAGCATACCGAGAGCAGAAACGTCTCGGAATAATCGGCAAGCGAGGTGATGTTGTCAAATGTGAACTTTCCCTCACTGTCGGTGAATGCGTAGTAGATAACGAACAGAAGCGGGGCGACTATGAAAAGCACCATCCACACGATGTGCGGCGCAGCCGCAGCCGAACGGAAGAAGTCTTTTTTGCGGGTCATTCTTCTTCCTCCTCCGGAATATCGGAAAGGTGATCCATTTCGTCGCTGAAGGTGGAATAATCGCCGAACTTGCCGGAGTATTCCGACTTTCTCATGACCTGTATCTCATTGGGGTCGATGGATATGCCTATGGTCTGCCCCGGCGCAAAGCGGTCGGTCGTTTCGATCATCCATTTGAAATTGTCAATGTCGGCTATGACCTCATAATAGTCGCCCTTGAAGGTCACGCCGGTGACCTCACCGGTCAGCATGCTCTCTCCGACGGGAACTATGTCGATATCCTCGGGGCGTACAACGACATCAACGGGCTCATTCTTGGCAAAGCCGCGGTCCTCGCAGCGGAACTTCTGACCTGCGAAGGACACGAGATAGTCCTCGTTCATAACACCGGATACGATGTTCGACTCGCCGATGAAATCCGCAACGAAGGCGTTTTCGGGCTCGTTGTATATTTTTTCGGGAGTGCCTATCTGCTGTATCTTACCGTCTGCCATTACAACTATGGTGTCGGACATAGAGAGGGCTTCCTCCTGATCGTGCGTAACATAAATGAATGTTATGCCGGTCTGGCGCTGCATCTGCTTCAGCTCTATCTGCATATCCTTGCGCAGCTTGAGGTCAAGAGCGCCGAGCGGCTCATCGAGAAGGAGCAGGCGCGGACGGTTTATGAGTGCGCGTGCTATTGCCACGCGCTGCTGCTGACCGCCCGAGAGATTGGTCACTTTGCGTGTCTCAAAGCCCTTGAGATTTACGAGCGACAGCATACGTTTTACTTCTGTGCGTATGTCGGCGTCCGACATTTTTTTAAGACGCAGACCGAAGGCGATATTTTCGTAGACGTTGAGGTGAGGGAAGAGCGCATAGCGTTGGAAAACGGTATTGACCTGTCGTTTGTACGGAGGTAGGTCGTTGATGCGTTTGCCCTCAAAGATGACGTCACCCGAGTCTGGGGTGACAAATCCGCCTATTATGCGGAGGGTGGTGGTTTTGCCGCAGCCGGAGGGGCCGAGCAGAGTGACGAATTCCTCGTTGTGAACGTCGAGGCTGACGGAGCGGAGCACCTGCTCGCCGTCGAATTCCTTGGAGACTGAGCGAAGCTCTACAAGCTTTTCATTGTTCATTCCGATACTTTCCTTTGTGTAAAAAATTCGGAACGGGTCTATGTCACACAACGGAAAAAAGCAATACAAACCGCGAGGGCACCGAGAGGGCGACCGTTGCGGACGCTATCCGAGCCTTGGCGGTTTGTAAAAAAGCCGTGTGTACCTGCGTACCTCGTTTTCCGCCCATATTGTAGCAGATAATGAGTCGAAATGCAATAGTATTTTCAAAAAAAACGCAGAAAAAATCGAAAAAATCTGAAATATACCCGAATCTTCCCGCGAAAACCCGCAAAAAACCGAACGAGACCCGCAAAATCTCAAAAAAACTCAAAAATCCTCTGCGGTTCTCAAAATTCCTCTGATAAATATTACCTAGTGCTCTTATATGCCGCCGTGTTCGTCGGATTCAATGAAAACACGGCAGAACACCGATGCCGAAAATATGAAAAGCGACAAGGACGCCCCCCATCTGAGCAGCAGATAGACGGAGAGCATCCACAGTCCGCAAAGTGAGATGACCGAGCAGAAGGAGAGCAGACCGCGTGCGGCGCGCGGTCCCGCAAGACTCCCGACAGCGGCGTAAAGCATCCTTCCGCCGTCAAAACCTTCGACGGGCAGAAGGTTCAGCAACGCGAGCATGAGCGAAACAGAGCAGAAGCCGAACGCCGTGCCGCCCGGTGTGAATCTTTCCGACCCGTGAAAGATCATGTATGCTGCGGCTCCGGAGGCGAGATTGGCTGCCGGTCCCGCGGCGCAGAGCAGCCATTCACATCCGTATGATATCAGCGAGCCGCGCGTTCTTATGGTCGCGCCGAGCGGTCCGATGTCAAGCGAACGCAGCTCTATTTTCAGCAGCCGCGCCGCGAACAGATGGCCGCACTCGTGTATCACCGCTGCGGTGAGGGAGGGCAGCGATACTCCGGGAGGCTCGAATGCGATCATTATCAATATCAGTATTGCCGGCAAAAGCCCGATCTTCAGAAATCCGTCCCGCATATTTTCCTCCCGCGCGGTGCGCCGCGCTGTTGAAATTTGCAGCAGTCTGTGCTACAATAATGATAATCAAAAAACGACAGGAGTATTACAGTACCGATGGATCTCAGAAATGCGGAGTGGATATTTTTTGACATGGGGTTTACCCTTGTGGATGAGTCGGACGAGCACCGCCGCCGCGCAGCTGTTGCAATAGCCGAGGCTGCTGAGCATGGCGGAAAGGAGATCGGCGTTGACGAGTTCGAAGAGCTTACATACAGACTCGGTGCCGAGGGCAGACCGCCGTTTTCCCGCGCCTGCCGCAGGATAGGCGCAAAATATGTACCGTATACCGGAGAGTGCGAAAAGCCGTATCCCGACGCAGCGGAGACGCTTGACAGACTTTCGGCAAAATACAGGCTCGGGGTGATAGCCAATCAGCTCCCGGGAGCCGCAGAGCGGCTTCACCGTTTCGGGCTCGACTCTTATATATCTCTTGTGATATCAAGTGCCGATGTGGGGATCGAAAAGCCGGATCCCGCAATTTTTCTGCTCGCGCTCGAAAAAGCGGGCTGCGAGCCGCAGCGCGCGGTGATGGTGGGTGACCGTCCCGATAACGACATAAAGCCCGCGCGCGCGCTCGGCATGATGACCGTCAGAGTGCGCACGGGGCAGTTCTGCCTTTTTTCGCCCGTCGATGCGGATATGCAGCCGGATGCCGAGGTGCGAACGCTCTCGGAGCTTGCGCCGCTTTTCGGTGTATAACACGATCGAACCGGCTGCTGCACGTTGGTGCGGCAGCCGGTTCGATATTTTTGCCAAATTTCAAAAATGATGCGGATATCAGCGAATTTCCGTTGACAATCGCGTGACTGTATGATATAATAAAATCACTGCAATATTCACGGAGGCAGAAAGATATGAACCTTCAGATCAACGACGTGTATATTCCCGGCACGGTACTGAGACGGGACACCATGGGAAACGTTACGGGAATGGAGTTCCTCAAAAAAATATTCTACATTCAGGACGGCATAATGCTGTCGCAGATCAGGGAGATATCGGGCATTGACGGCTCGACCCTTCAGAACTGGACAAAGCGCGGATGGGTGGCGAACGCAAAGCTGAAAAAGTACGATATAGATCAGCTGGCGCATATACTTATTATCAATATGCTGCGGTCGTGCATGCAGCTCGACAAGATCGCTTTTCTTATCTCATATATCAACGGGCGCGTTTACGACCGTTCGGACGATATCATCCGCGATTCGCTGCTTTACGACTACATCTGCCGCATACTCGACGAGCTTATGAACGCCGACGGCGAGACCGACGAGCAAACGCTGAAGGAGTGCATAGAGCGCGTGACCTCCGACTATGAAGAAAAGATAAGCGGTGCGCGCAGAAGGCTCAACACTGCGCTTGAGATCATAGTCATCGCCTACTATGCGTCGATCATCAAGAGCGGCTCCGACGCAATGGTGGACCGCCTCATGCAGGCATGAAGGCAGAGCCGCACGATCATCGAATTTTATGTCCGGCGGGCTGTGCGCCGCTGCCGGATGAGAAAGGCAAGGCATTTTCATTATGATAAACTGGTGGAACGGACTTGAACTCGCGCAGCAGATATTTGCGCTAATTGCCATCCCCTCGACCGCGCTGCTCATCATCCAGACGGTGATACAGCTTATCGGCATAGGCGGAGACGACGTGCCGGAGGACATAGACGGCGACGGCATACCCGATTCGGATATCGACGCCGCGGCAGCCGTTGACGACGGGCTTTCGCTGTTTTCCATGCGCGGCATCCTCTCGATGCTCTGCATAACGGGTTGGCTCGGAGTCGCGCTTCTTGAGACATCTATGCCCGACTGGCTGGCAATCCTTATCGCCGTGGCTGCGGGCGTTGCGACACTTGTCGGTATCGCGTTCCTCATGAGGGGCGTGTATAAGCTGCAGTCGTCGGGAAATATCGACATATCCAACGCCATCGGCAAGGTGGCGCAGATATATATTCCGGTGCCCGCTAACGGAGAAGGCTCGGGCAAGGTGACGATCACCCTTCAGGAGAAATTCTGCGAATTCCCCGCGATAACGACGGGAGACAGCGCGCTCAGAACAGGCGTTTATGTCAGAGTCGTGTCGGTGAGCGAGGGCGGAGTGCTCGTTGTCGAGCCTCTGAAAAAATAAATCGAAAAAAATAAAAAAAGTTGAAGAAAAAAAGCGATATTATCCGTATTATATAATAGAGCGGGTAATCAGCGCAGCGAGGCACATTTTATGAATTATCAACGCACCCGGAAGTATTTTGAACAGAAAAACACAACATACCCGATAGTCATTGCCGCGGCGCTCATTGCGGTCGGTTTTATCATGGTCATATTCCTTGCAAGCACGAGCGGTCTGCCGCGCGGGCTTATGCGCATCATCGGTTTTCCGATACTCGCGGCGGGCGTTGTGCTTGCGGTCGCAATATCCGCAGTGAGGATAAAGGATTCCGAGCTTGACGAGTGCGCTCAGGCACTTTCGGAGCCGTTTCGCGTCGATTTTTGTCACAAATTTATTAATACAGACGTTATTAAATATAGGAACGAACATCGCTACGGCGGCGCGAGTGAGAATCACCACGCCGAGCCCGTGTTTTTCGGCACATATTTTTTCGACGATCCCTCGGCGCTCTTCAAAAAGGGGAACGACGGCAGAGAACGTTCATCGGTATATTCGCTTTCGGGCTTTATGCTGAAGCCGGACGCTATCTGCATAGGCGAGCGCCGCGTGAGTCTTACCGAGGATCGCACCGACGATCTCTTTCGTGAGATCGCCTATTCCGACCTTGCATCCGCCGCATACGCCGACACCGATGCCGGTTCGTCGCTGTACGAGGGCAGAACAAAATACCGTCATATAGTGCTCACGGCGCATGACGGCACCGCAGCGGCCGATCTGCCTGTGCTCGCCGACGCGGATGCCGACTCATATCTCGATGAGATAAACGTGCGCATATCCCGCGCTGCCGTAAAATAAAAAATGTGAGCGCACGGCGCACGCCCCGCGCCGGAACGTAACGACCGGAAGCAGTAAGCACTTCGCAGAGCCGCATGCGGTTCTGTAAAGATAAAAAACAAACAAAAGGAGAGAACACCATGAAAAGAGAACGCATTTTCACACGTTTACACGCCGTAAAACTC
>ERZ824575.369-NODE-369-length-59863-cov-4.482026_pt1 | contig 59863 bp, 49 predicted proteins | sample MGYA00519470_ERZ824575 | MGnify/ENA primary metagenome ERZ824575 (study PRJEB31778, sample SAMEA3449170) | human gut metagenome | biome: human gut; feature: human-associated habitat; material: faeces | place: United Kingdom | collected 2010/2012 ... | reverse complement strand
GCCGCGCCGCCGTCGATGCGGGCTTCACGGAGCATGCGCGTCAGGTGGGCCAGACGGGCGTCACGGTGCGTCCGAAGCTCTACATCGCCTGCGGCATCTCGGGTCAGATCCAGCACACGGCTGGCATGGACCAGTCGTCGATGGTCATCTCGATCAACTCGGACCCCGAAGCCCCGATCAACAAGATCGCCGACTACGCCATCACGGGCGACGTGAACGAGATTATCCCGAAAATGATCAAGTACTACAAGCAAAACTCGAAGTAATGGCTAATTTCTTTTCAGATAACAAGGATTTGCAGTTCCACCTGAATCATCCGCTGATGCGGAAGATCGTGGAGCTGAAGGAGCGCGGCTTCGCCGACAAGGAGCTCTACGACTATGCGCCGCAGGATTTCGACGACGCGATGGACTCCTACCGCCGCGTGCTTGAGATCGCCGGCGAGGTGTGCGGCGACGTGATCGCCCCCAACGCCGAGGGCGTGGACCACGAGGGTCCGCGCGTGGTCGACGACCATGTGGAGTATGCTTCGGGTACGGTCCGCAACATGAAGGCCGTCGTGGATGCCGGTTTGAGCGGCATGACCCTCCCGCGCAAGTACGACGGACTGAACTTCCCGCTCATCTGCTTCGTTATGGCCAACGAGATGGTGGCCCGTGCGGATGCCAGTTTCGAGAATATCTGGGGTCTGCAGGACTGCGCCGAGACGCTCAACGAGTTCGCCTCGGAGGAGCAGAAGGAGAAATTCCTCAAGTGGGTGTCGGCCGGCGCGACGTGCGCCATGGACCTCACGGAGCCCGATGCCGGATCGGATCTGGGTGCCGTGATGCTGAAGGCCACCTGGTCGGAGGAGCGGCAGACCTGGCTGCTCAACGGCGTGAAGCGCTTCATCACGAACGGCGACGGCGAGGTTTCGCTCGTTCTGGCCCGTACGGAGGAGGGCACGACCGACGCCCGCGGCCTGTCGATGCTCGTCTATGACAAGCGCGACGGCGGCGTGAAGGTGCGCCGTATCGAGAACAAGCTCGGTATCAAGGGCTCGCCGACGTGCGAGCTGGTCTTCACGAACGCTCCGGCCCAGCTGGTCGGCGACCGCAAGATGGGTCTGATCAAATACGTCATGTCGCTGATGAACGCCGCCCGTCTGGGTATCGGCGCACAGTCGGTGGGCCTTTGCGAGGCTGCCTTCCGCGAGGCGCTGAAGTATGCCCGCGAGCGTGAGCAGTTCGGCAAGCCGATCATCCGCTTTGCCGCCGTTTCGGAGATGCTCTCGAACATGAAGGCCAAGTTGCAGGGCGCCCGTGCGCTGCTCTATGAGACGGCCCGTTTCGTGGAGGTCTACAAACAGTACATGCACATCTCGCACGAGCGTTCGCTCGAAGCCGAAGAGCGCCAGGAGATGAAGTTCTACAACCGCCTGGCCGACGGTTTCACGCCTCTCGTGAAGCTCTTCTCGTCGGAGTATGCCAACCAGCTGGCCTACGATGCAATCCAGATCCACGGCGGTTCGGGCTTCATGAAGGACTATCCCTGCGAGCGCCTCTACCGCGACGCCCGTATCATGAATATCTATGAGGGTACGTCGCAGCTGCAGGTCGTAGCGGCGATCAACGCCGTAACGAAGGGCACCTTCATGGAGCAGATCGGACGATATGCCGCCGAAGAGTACTCGGAGGCCATGCAGCCGATCGTCGAGAAACTGAAGGCGCTGACCGTGAAGTTCTCGGAGATGGTGGCCCGCGTCGAGGCCGGCGACAAGGAGTGCGCCGGATTCAAGGACTTCCATGCCCGCCGCCTGGTCGAGACCGCCGGACACATCATCATCAGCTACCTGCTGGCCCGTCAGGCCGGTGAGTCGGAGGAGTATGTCGCCTCGGCGCGCATCTTCTCGAAGCTGGCTGAGGGCAGGGTGACGGAGGCTTATACCTACGTCATGAGTTCCTCGACCGAGGATGTCGAGCTGTTCCACGCCGTAGGCAGCGAAGAGTAGGGCAGTCAGCCCGTCCCATGCGGGGCGTCCCGGTTTGGTGCCGGGACGCCCTTTTTGTTCGCGGGCGGGATTTCCGCGTCGGACGGAGCGGCATGGCGGCCGTCGTTTTCACGCACCGGAAATTTGTATGCGCACGATTTTTGACGTATATTTGTCTCAAACCGTTCTAAAACAGGAAGTCTTATGAAGAAGATTTTGTTTCTCGCGGCCGCCGTGCTCTTCTGCATGCCGCTCTTTGCGCAGGATCACCGCAGTGAAATCACCGTTTCGTACGGATATGCCCCCACGTCGAACTGGAGCGACTCGTTCAGTGCGATCAAGGACCTGGTTTCGGACGCCAAGACCGATATCTCGGGATGGGGTGCCGTTACGGTCGGCTACAACTTCCGCCTGCTGGGCCCGTTGAGCATCGGTGCCCAGGTGGTCTGCTCGACCAACGACCAGAAGATCCGGAGTACGGGTACCGACATCCGGAACCGCTACTGGGCCGTCATGCCCAACGTGAAGTGGACGTGGCTCAACCTGAAGATCATCACGCTCTACTCGCGGGGAGCCATCGGCGCCGTCTTCTCGAAGGCTGAAATCGAGGATGCGAAGGATGAGAACGCCACGCGCTTCGCCTATCAGGTGTCGCCCATCGGCATTACCGTCGGCGGCCGTCTGGCGCTCTATGCCGAGGCGGGTATCGGCGCTTCGGGATCGATTCTGGCCGGCGTGCGCTACCGCTTCTGATCCGATCCGCTGCTGACAAAGGAGCCGCTCCATCGATTTGGAGCGGCTCCTTTTGCGTTGGGAAGCCCGGCCCGGAACTACGCCTCGACAAGGCTGCGCTCCGCCTCGGTAACGATGCCGTGAGTCGTGTTGAAAAGCCCGAGCGAGAGGCGGTCGGCGATTTGGGCCAGCGCCTTCTGGGCCTTCACCGAGTTGCCGGCCTCGTCGAGCGGGGGCGCGAAGGCCGCCAGACCCATGACGCCCGGCACGACGGCCAGAATGCCGCCTCCGACACCCGATTTCGCGGGCAGCCCCGTTGCGTAGAGCCAGTCGCCCGTATGTTCGTAGAAGCCCACGGTGGCCATCAGGGCCGTGATCTTCGGGGTCAGCGCCGCATCGAACACCTTGAGGTGCGTGATGGGATTCACGCCTCCCGAGGCGATCGTTGCCGCCATGACGGCCAGCTGCCGGGCCGTGACACCCAGCGAACACTGTCGCGTATAGAGGTCGAGCGAGAGCTCCGGATCGTCGTAGATACGTCCGTAGTTGCGCAGCAGCCAGGCGATCGCGCGGTTGTTGAAGTTGGTCTCCGATTCCGACCGGTAGAGCTCGTCGATGACGGCGATCCGCGAGCCGGTGAGCGCCTCGATGAACTCCGTGATGGCTTTCCATTTGGCGTCCGAGGCTCCCGTGGGGCGGATCATCGAGCAGGCCGCGATGGCTCCGGCATTGACGAGCGGCGTCGAGGGATGGTCGTTTTCGAGCAGGATCGCCATGATCGAGTTGAAGGGTAGCCCCGTCGCATCGGCGCCGATCTGCCGCAATACGGTCTCCGCACCGTACTGGTGCATGGCCAGCAGGGCCGTCGGGACCTTCGAGACCGACTCGATGCCGAAGGCGTAGTCCGTGTCTCCGACGGCGATGAGTTCGCCGTCGGGCAGGCAGGCCGCGATGCCGAAGAGCCTGGAGGGAACTCCGGCCAGGAAGGGGATGTAGTCGGCATTCTTCCCTTCGGTGTTGTCCTTGTAGTGATCGTAGGCCTCTTCGAGTGCCGTACGGATCTGTTGCTTGTTGAGTTTGAGAATCATGTGCGTGTGTTTTTTAGGCGTTGCGTGGAGTGCTTTGTTTGCGGGGTTTGCGGGGCCGGGATGCCGGCTGCGGCGGGGTGGAAGCGGCCGCCGGCTGCTCCCAGTGGAAGGGTGCGAACTCGGCTGCGGCCTGCGGGTCGCGCCACGAGGGCTTGCGCAGGGCGTAGATGACCAGCGGAGCGCCGACGACAAGCAGGCATCCGACAACGAGTACCGCATACCATACGGTATTGCTTCCCGTGGCGATCTGTCCGGGCGGGATGAAGCTCAACACGAAGGCCAGCAGCGATCCGAGGAATCCCAACCCTCCGAGCAGCCACATCATGCCGTTCCGTTTGCCGAGACGGAAGGGCCGCGGGGTTGTTTTCATGCGGTAGCGCAGGACGATCGCCGCGGCGAACATCAGCATGTACATGATCAGGTAGAGCAGCACGGTGAGCTGCGAGAGGATCTGGTAGAACGACTGTACGGAGGGCATCACGACGAAGAGTAGCGCCAGCAGCGTGACGATCACCCCCTGGACATAGAGGATGTTGCTCTGCACGCCGTTGCGGTTGGTCTTCTGGAAGAAGGGGGGCAGGTATCCCGCCTTGCCGACGGTGAAGATACCCTTCGACGGGCCGGCGACCCAGGTCAGCACGCCGGCCAGCACGCCGAACATCAGGGCGATGGCAATGACGGGCGAGGCCCACGAGAGGTGCAGGTAGCGGAAGTAGTTGTCGAAGCCGATGAGCAGCGACTGCGTGAGGCTGATATCCTTGGCCGGGATGATGAGCCCCAGGGCGAAGGTGCCCAGCACGAAGATGCAGACCGTGACGAGCGAGCCGATGATGATCGCCCGCGGGTAGTTGCGCGTGGGGTTCTTCACGTCCATGACGTGGATGCCCATCATCTCCATGCCGGCGTAGAAGAGAAAGATGCTGCTGGCCAGCACGAGATTGTCGAGCTTCGTGAGGTCGGGGAAGAATCCCTGCGAGAGGTCCATGTGGTTCGTGCCTCCCGTGGCCAGGTAGACGATGCCCAGAATGATGAGCAGGCCTGCGGGGATGATCGTGCCGATCATGCCGCCCCATTTGCTGATCTTGCCGACCCAGCCCATTCCCTTGAGTGAGATGAAGGTTGCCGCCCAGTAGATCGCCATGACGACCAGCAGCGTGAAGAGCTTGTTCGAGGCCAGTGCCATGTCGTGCGTTTCGCTGGCGCCGATGAAGGCGATCGACACGGCGCCGAAGGTCAGCACCGTGGGGTACCAGATCGTCGATTCGATCCATTGCAGCCAGATGGCCAGAAAGCCCGTGCGCGCTCCGTAGGCTTCGCCCACCCAGCGGAAGACGCCGCCCTGCTTGTCGGCGAACATCGCCGCCAGTTCGGCCGCCACCAGCGAGGTGGGGATCAGGAAGACGATCGCCGCGAAGAGGTAGTAGAAGGCCGATGAAGGGCCGTAGACCGCTTCTGCCGGCAGGCCGCGCAGACTGACGACCGCCGTGACGTTCATGATGGCGAGCGTCGCTACGCTGAGCTTGAATCCCGTACTTTTTTTTGCATCCATACGCATTTATGATTTAAAGAATGGTTTCTTGTGGTCTTCGTCTCCGGTGTCCGGCGTGACCGTCGAACGGGCTGCATGCCGGCGGCGTCCGGACGTTCGCGTTCCGATCCGCTTCGGAGCGTTCGCTCTCCGCCGGATCGGGTCGCAGCGTCGGTGAAGAGGTGCGGCGCTGCGGCGAAACACCTCCCCGACAGGTGCAACTATTGTGCAAATCGCTCCGCAGGTGCGAAGATTCTCCCGTCGGGGCGGGGTTATTGCGGGGATTTTGTTACATTTGCGGTAGTTATTTTAATCCGTATTCCGATGAAACGCATTCTGTGGATCGCACTGGCCGCATTGCTCGTGGCGGCCTGCGGCGGGAAAAAGAGCCGACCGGCGCAGTCGTCCGCCCGTCCGGCGCCGCGCACGTTCCGCGCCGTGACCGTTCCTTCGACCGTCCCGCCCGAGGAGCGGAGGGCCTATCTGCGCGATCACTACTGGGACAACTTCGATTTCCGCGACACCACGCTGCTCGCCGAAGTCGATACGGTGGCGATGGTGCGGGCGTTGTTCGCCTATGTGGCTAATTTCGTCGCGCCCGACGACCGGGCGGCGATCGACACGCTCATGCGGCGCGCCTCGGCTTCGAAGCCGATGACCGAATATTTCGCCATGCTGGCCGAGCGCGTGCTCCACGATCCCAATTCGCCCGCACGCAACGACGAACTCTACATTCCGGTGCTCGAAGCGCTGGTGTCGAGTCCGTGGCTCGACCGCTGGGAGCGCATCGCGCCTCAGCACGATCTGCGCATGGCCTCCCAGAACCGGATCGGCCGACCGGCCAACGATTTCCGCTATACGACGGCCGACGGGGCGACCCGCCGCATGTACGACATCCGCGCCGAATACCTGCTGCTGTTCATCAACAATCCGGGGTGCAACATGTGCAAGACGGTGCGCGAGGCCATTTCGGCATCGCCGATGCTCAACGAACTGATCGAGCGCGGCAAGTTGAAGGTGCTGGCCCTCTTCCCCGACGAAGACCTCACCGAGTGGCAGGAATACCGTCCGCAGATTCCCGCGCGCTGGATCAATGCCTACGACAAGGGGTGCGTCGTCCGCGATCGGGAGCTCTACGACCTGAAAGCCATTCCGGCGCTCTACCTGCTCGACCGCGACAAGCGGGTGATGGTGAAGGACGCCGTCGACGTGGGGCTGATCGAGTGGGCCATCGACCACGACGATAGGAAAAACTGATGCCGGTATCGGAAAATATGATCGGGCGATCGCTTGGAGCCGTCCGCAAAGTTCGTATCTTTGCTTCTGTAAAAAATACGTTTACACTTAACAAAACGGAAAGATTATGGCAAAGAAATGGCGTTGTACCGTCTGTGGTTATATCCACGAGGGTCCCGAGGCACCCGATCAGTGCCCGATGTGCAAGGTAGGCAAGGAGAAGTTCGTCGAGGTCGTCGAGCAGGAGGAAGGGCTCACGTTCGTCACGGAGCATGTGATCGGCGACGGCAAAGGTGCGTCGAAGGAGCTTTGGGAGGGACTTCAGAATCACTTCATGGGCGAATGCACCGAGGTGGGCATGTATCTGGCGATGAGCCGTCAGGCCGACCGCGAGGGCTATCCCGAGATCGCCGAGGCCTACAAGCGTTACGCTTGGGAAGAGGCTGAGCACGCCTCGAAGTTCGCCGAACTGATCGGCGAGGTGGTCTGGGACACCAAGACCAACCTGATGAAGCGCATGAACGCCGAGTCGGGCGCCTGCGAGGACAAGATGCGTCTGGCGCGCATGGCCAAGGAGGAGAATCTCGACGCCGTGCACGATACGGTACACGAGATGGCCAAGGACGAGGCGCGTCACGGTGCAGGCTTCCAGGGCCTTTACAACCGTTACTTCAAGAAATAGGGGACGATCCGCGGTCTCGAACCGCCGTCTTCCGGTTACGGCCGCGGGAACATTCGTTCCCGCGGCTTTTCGTTGCCGGCGGCATTCGTCGGGGTGGATTCGCACTTCGCGGGCGGTTTCCCGTAGCCGGATTTTCAGCGTTCCGCCGAGGGAAAATCGGGCGGAATGTTGGAAGTTCGGATTTTTTATCTATTTTTGTACAAACGTTTGCGCAAGGCTTGTAATGCGGTTTTTGCCGGTTTCGGAGAACGAGTGCGAACGAATTGCGTTCATCTTAAAACTACAACCTATGTTTATCGTCAACAGTTACGCCCTCGCAGTGCTTTTCTGCTTCATCACGATGATGTGCTGGGGATCGTGGGGCAACACCCAGAAGCTGGCTTCGAAGAGCTGGCGCTACGAACTTTTCTATTGGGACTACGTCATCGGCATGGTGCTCTTTACGCTCGTCGTGGGGTTCACCATGGGCAGCATCGGCTCCGAGGGGCGTTCGTTCCTGCCCGATCTGGCGCAGGCCGATGCGCGCGGCGTGGGGAGCGTCGTGCTGGGCGGCGTGATCTTCAACGCCTCGAACATCCTGCTCTCGGCTTCGGTGGCCATGGCGGGGCTGTCGGTCGCCTTTCCGCTGGGTGTCGGACTGGCACTGGTGCTGGGTGTCGTCGTCAACTACGTGGGTGCGCCCAAAGGCGATCCCGTCATCCTGTTTCTGGGCGTGGCGCTGATCGTTGCGGCGATCGTCTGCAACGGCATCGCCTCGCAGCGGGTGCAGAGCGGCGGTACGCAGCGTGCGCAGTTCCGCAAGGGCGTCGCGCTGGCGGTCGTGGCCGGCGTGCTGATGTCGCTCTTCTACCGCTTCGTCGCGGCTGCGATGGATCTGGATCATTTCGAGAATCCGACGCCGGGCATGTTGACGCCCTATTCGGCGGTCTTCATCTTCTCGCTGGGCGTGCTGGCGAGCAACTTCGTCTTCAATACGTGGGTGATGAAACGCCCCTTCGACGGGGAGCCCGTCGCCTACCGCGACTACTTCAAGGGCAGCTTTTCGACCCATCTGGTCGGAATGCTGGGCGGTGCGATCTGGTGTCTGGGTACGACGTTCAGCTACATTGCGGCCGGTAAGGCCGGTGCTGCGGTGTCGTATGCGCTGGGACAGGGCGCGCCGATGGTGGCGGCCGTGTGGGGCGTCTTCGTGTGGAAGGAGTTCCGCGGCGGCGGACGGACGGTCAACGGCCTGCTGGCGCTGATGTTCGCCCTCTTCATCGCGGGGCTGGGTCTCATCATCGTGGCCGGCGGGAACTGATCGCGGTGCCATGCAAAAACAGCGGCCCGAACGTCATCGTTCGGGCCGCTGTTTTTCGATTACTCCCACTCGATCGTTGCGGGCGGTTTGGAGGAGATGTCGTAGACGACGCGGTTGACGCCGCGAACTTTGTTGATGATGTCGTTCGACACGCGGGCCAGGAATTCGTAGGGCAGGTGCACCCAGTCGGCCGTCATGCCGTCGGTCGATGCGACGGCGCGCAGCGCCACGCAACTTTCGTAGGTGCGTTCGTCGCCCATGACGCCCACCGACTTGACCGGCAGCAGGATGACTCCCGCCTGCCAGACCTGGTCGTAGAGCCCGTGCTCGCGCAGGGCGTCGATGTAGATCTTGTCCACGTTTTGCAGGATCTCGACGCGCTCGGGTGTGATCTCGCCCAGAATGCGGATCGCCAGCCCCGGCCCCGGGAAGGGGTGGCGGCCGATCAGCTCCTCGCCGATACCCAGCGAGCGGCCCACGCGGCGCACCTCGTCCTTGAAGAGCAGGCGCAGCGGTTCGACGACTTTCAGGTGCATGTGCTCGGGCAGTCCGCCCACGTTGTGGTGCGACTTGATCTTGGCCGCAGGGCCGTTCACCGATGCCGATTCGACGACGTCGGGATAGATCGTGCCCTGCGCCAGCCACTTCACGTCGGCGAGCTGCTGCGCCTCGGCATTGAAGACCTCCACGAAGTCGCGGCCGATGATCTTGCGCTTGGCCTCGGGATCGGTCACTCCGGCCAGGTCGCCCAGGAACTTGTCGCCGGCCTTGACGCCCTTGACGTTGAGTCCCATGCCCTTGTAGGAATCGAGGACGCTTTCGAACTCGTTCTTGCGCAGTAGACCCGAATCGACGAAGATGCAGTGCAGGTTCTCGCCGATGGCGCGGTGCAGCAGCACGGCGGCAACCGTGGAGTCCACGCCGCCCGAGAGCCCCAGCACGACCTTGTCGTCTCCGATCTTCTCGCGCAGTTCGCGGACGGTCGTCTCGACGAAACTCTCCGACGTCCACGACTGTGCGCAGCCGCAGATGCCCACGACGAAATTCCGGAGCAGCTGCACGCCGTCGGTCGAGTGGTAGACCTCCGGATGGAACTGGATGGCCCACGTCGGTTCGCCCTCGATGCGGTAGGCGGCCACGTGCACCTCGGCCGTCGAAGCCACGATGCGGTAGCCGTCGGGCACGCGGGTGATCGTGTCGCCGTGCGACATCCACACCTGCGTGGTGCGGGGCAGTCCCTCCATGAGCCGGTCGTCGGGTTCGACTACGGTGAGCATCGCCCGTCCGTATTCGCGGCTCGGGGCGGGCGTCACCTCGCCGCCGAAGTGCTGGGCGAGGTATTGCGCGCCGTAGCAGACGCCCAGCAGCGGCAGCCGCCCCTTGATCGCCGAGAGGTCGATGCGGGGGGCTCCCGCATCGCGCACGGAGAAGGGCGAGCCCGAGAGAATCACGCCGCGCACCGACGCGTCGATGGCGGGCAGGTGGTTGAAGGGGTGGATTTCGCAGTAAACGCTCAGCTCGCGTACGCGGCGGGCGATGAGCTGCGTGTACTGCGAGCCGAAGTCGATGATTAGGATTTTTTCCTGCATAGCGTCTGAGTATCGTAGGTTTCGGATCGACGGGGCGATCAGTGTTCGCTGCTGTAATTGGGCGCCTCGCTGGTGATCGTCACGTCGTGCGGGTGGTTTTCGGTCACGCCGTTGGCGGTAATGCGGATGAATCGGGCCTGTTTGAGCGTCTCGATGTCCGCCGCGCCGCAGTATCCCATGCCGGCGCGGATGCCGCCGACGAGCTGGTAGACCGTTTCGCTGAGCGAACCCTTGAACGGCACGCGCGCCACGATCCCTTCGGGAACGAGTTTGTTGATGTTGACCTCGCCTTTCTGGAAATAGCGGTCGGCCGAACCCGCCTTCATGGCGTCGATCGAACCCATGCCGCGATAGCTCTTGAACTTGCGGCCGTTGTAGATGATCGTGTCGCCGGGCGACTCCTCCGTGCCGGCGAACATCGAGCCGATCATCACGCAGTCGCCGCCTGCGGCCAGCGCCTTTACGATGTCGCCCGAATAGCGCAGTCCGCCGTCGGCGATCACGGGCACGCCCGTGCCGCGCGCGGCGCTGGCTGCCGAGTAGATGGCCGAGAGCTGGGGAACGCCCACGCCGGCGATGATGCGCGTCGTGCAGATCGATCCCGGGCCGATGCCCACCTTGATGCCGTCGGCGCCGGCGTCGATGAGGAATTTGGCCGCCTCGGCGGTGGCGATGTTGCCCACCACCACGTCCAGTTCGGGGTATTTGGCCTTGATGCGGCGCAGCAGCGCCACGATGTTGGCCGAGTGGCCGTGTGCCGAGTCGAGGACGATGGCGTCCACGTCCTCGCCGACGAGCGCATCCACACGCTCCATCGAATCGCCCGTGACGCCTACGCCGGCGGCTACGCGCAGACGGCCCTTGCTGTCCTTGCAGGCGTTGGGGTGGTCCTGTACTTTGGTAATATCCTTATAGGTAATCAGTCCGACGAGTTTCCCCTCGTTGTCCACGACGGGCAGCTTCTCGATCTTGTTGTTGAGCAGCACGTCGGCCGCATGGGCCAGCTCCGACGAATGGGTGGTGATGAGGTTCTCCGAGGTCATCACCTCCGAAATCAGGCGGTGCATGTCGCGCTGGAAACGCAGGTCGCGGTTGGTGACGATGCCGATCAGCCGCCGCTCGGCGTCGATCACGGGGATGCCGCCGATCTTGTTCTCCTGCATCAGCGCGAGCGCGTCGCCCACGGTGTGCTCCTTGGAGATGGTGATCGGGTCGTAGATCATGCCGTTCTCGGCGCGTTTCACACGGCGCACGTGCGCGGCCTGCTCGGCGATGGACATGTTCTTGTGGATGACCCCGATGCCCCCTTCGCGAGCCAGCGCGATCGCCAAAGGCGCTTCGGTGACCGTATCCATTGCGGCCGAGACGATCGGAATGTTGAGTTTGATATTTCGCGAAAAGCGGCTGGTGACGTTTACTTCGCGCGGCAACACCTCAGAATAGGCGGGTACGAGCAGGACGTCATCGAACGTGAGTCCGGTCGGCTGTACCCTCTCATCGATAAAAGACATAATGATTGGGGTTTTTGTTGCGCACAAAAGTAACAAAATTTCGGGAAATATCCCGCATCGGCCGAAATGTTTTTCCGAAAAAGGTGTTTCCGGTTTCGATTCTTTCGTGCGGAGTCATGCTATCCGGTTGGTTTTATTGCGGTTGTGCAGAATAGGAAATACTCCTTGATTATTATTGGCTTTCGGTGTCGCGCAACATTTCAATGAACGGGATAGCCCCTTCCCGGTCGCCGGAGATTAAAGAAGGCGGAACGATAAAGGTCAGTATTAGACCGTCGGATAAGACGGCTTTTGGTATTCCGCCTCGAATGCATGTATTATTAATGCAAATGCAGGAATTAATCGTTTCGTAGCGTACTGCTTGGAATGGGAGAGCCGGACGAATCCGATTCGTCCGGCTCTCTTTTTTCGTCGGTATCCGCATGAATGCCGGCGGAAGATGCGGTGCCGCCGTCAGTAGGCTTTGCGGCGGAACTCTTTGGGTGTCATTCCCACGCGGCGTTTGAAATACTGGCCGAAGAACGACGGATTGGGGAAATTGAGTTTGTCGGAGATCTGCTGAATGGTGAGCTGGTGATTGGTTTTGAGCAGGTTTTTCGCGTGCATGATGACCGTGTGGTTGATCCACCACGCCGCGCTGTTGCCCGATACGGTCCGTACTACCGACGAGAGGTATTTGGGCGTCACGCAGATCTGGTCGGCGTAGTACCCGATTTCGCGCTCGCGGACGTAGTGCTGCGAGACCAGAAAGAGAAACTCGCGGAACATGCTCTCCTGCCGCGTTTGGGCGCTCATGGCCAGCGGTTTGCCGTGTTGATAGATGTGGAAGATTTCGTAGTAGAGCATCATCGACATGTGGAGGGTGATCTGGTCGCGATAGGGGTGGCCGTTCCGTTCGAATTCACTGAACATGCGGCAGTATTTGAGCATCCGCCGGAAAGTCGTATCGTCGAGCGAGATACAGGGATGGTCTTTGATGTAGAGGAACAGCGAGGTCGCCGAAGGGACCTGCACTTCGCGTGTGACGTCGATCTCGGAGACGATGCAGTAGGCCTCGAAATCGTCGCTGTGGTCGTCGAGTTGCATGAGCATTCGGGGGAAGAAGACGCACAGGTCGCCCTTCTGGATGTAGCAGCGGTGCTGGTTGAGCGTGACGCGGCTTTTCCCTCGCAGGCAGATACAGAACCCTCCGGTATTCAACTCGTGCGGCAGATAGTCGGATTCGGTGAATTCCATCGAGGAACTCGTGAGATGCAGCAGCCGGAACGAAGCGGAGTTCGGCCGTTCGGAATCCTGTTGAGGAGTCACTGGAATTTGTTGGAGGATTTCTTCCATAATAATGTTGAATTTCGCCAAAAGTAATAACTTTTTCTCGCATAATAGGAGGATTGAGTTCCTTTATTCGACTTATTGAATGTTATTGCCCGCCATATGGACAAGAAGCGCATCCTCCGATCGTTATTTTTGTGACGAATTACAGGAAAAAGACGAAAAACGAATGAAAATCATCTTGTCGGAAAAATACGGCCGTCTGGCTTCGTGGATGCGGAAATTGCCTGCGCAGGGCGTTTGCGGGGAGGTATTGCGCGACGACCGCAATACGCTTTGGTGCGAGCGGGTGGCGGGCGAGGAGTTTGTCGTCAAGCGTTTCGCCGTACCGCTGCGCCTGAACCGGTGGGTCTATACGTTTTTCCGGCCGACCAAAGCCCGACGTTCCTATGACTATTCGCTGCGGCTCCGGCGGTCGGGCATCGCCGTGGCCGATCCGGTCGGTTACATCGAGTGCCGGCGGGGGCTGCTGTTCCATACGGGCTACTATGTTTCCAAACGGCTTCCCTACCCGACGCTCCAACAGCTGGATCGAGAACCGCAGGCACGGCAGTTCGAGATTCTCGACGCCTTTGCGGCCTTCACCGTCCGCCTCCACGAAAAGGGTGTGCTCGACTACGACTACAATCCGGGCAACATCTTCTATTACCGGGAGGACGGTGCGTGGAATTTCGCGCTGATCGACGTCAACCGCATGGCCTTCCGCCGCAACCTGAGTCGGCGCGACTGCGTGGAGATGCTCCACCACCTCGACTGGGAGACGCCCTATCTGGATTATGTGCTGATCCGTTATGCCGAATTGCGCCGCTGGGACTGGAAACTCCTGAGCGGCGCCGTACTGCTCAAACAGGGGATCAACCTGCCGGTACGCATCCGGCGCTTTTTCAAACGGCTCATCGGGAGGAAGTAGCGGCCGGCGATGCGATTATCCGTCCGAGAAGTTGTATTTTCGGACGCAATTTCCTATCTTCGCTTTACGAAAACCGAAACCATCCGAAAATGAAACCTTTCTACCTGGGGACGCTGCTCGGCGTTCTGTCGCTGACCTGCTGCGGCGCGCCGTCGCAGCAGGTGCTCCGTCTGGAAAAAAGCCCTCTTCCGCTCGGCGGGAAAATGGCCGTCTACATGGAATCCAACCCGCACCGGCCGTGGGATGCACTCTATCCCGTCGTGCGGGGCGTGCCCGACTCGTGGCGCGATGCGACCGTCTACTATGCGGAAACCGATCTTCCGCAGCTGCTCTACCAGGGCTATCGGCAGGGGCTTGCCGACGAAAAGTTCTGCATGGGCTATTTCAACGTTTGGGGCCTCGATACGGCCTCCCGTTCCGCCCGTCCGATCCGTAGCGTGATCGCCATGGCGGCGGGCGTGACGGCCGAGGGGCGTCCGGCCTACCTGTTCGATACGGACGGCGACGACGATCTGTCGGACGAAACGGTGCGCTATTTCGGTGCGGATTCCGTCGCCGTGGAGGTGACGCCCGTCTACGTCGAACGCTACGGCGGCGGGGGCGTCGTCCTGCCTGATTCGGCCTATGTCTATCCGGCTTGCAGGAACTCCGACATGCTGCTGTATTGCGCCGAGTGCTGCTCCGGCGAGGCGGCGGTGGCCGGCGGGCGGTATGCCGTGACGGTGAAGCCCTATGTCAGGAACTACGACGCCGATTCGGCGGAGATCGTTTTTTCGGATGGCGATACGACGCTGCGGCACCGTGTGGGCGAATTCGTGCGGTTGGGCGGGAGCTACTACCGCATCGACAGCCTGCGGCCCGACGGCCGCGAACTTAGGTTGACACCGACGCCCGACGCTCTCGATCGTCCCTCCGCGCAGGTGGGGTTCCGCCCGATCCCGTTCGAGGCGACGACGACCGACGGCCGCAGGGTGCGCTTCCCCGAGGATTTCGCCGGCCGCTACGTCCTGCTCGACTTCTGGTCGCTGAGTTGCCCGCCCTGCCTCATGGATATCCGCGACCACTATCTGCGGGACTACGCGGCATACCGTGAGGCCGGTTTCGAGATTCTCGGAGTGGCGATGGATACCGACGAAGATCTGCGCGGGAATTTGCCCGACCTCGGGATCGCATGGCCGGTCGTGGCCGACCGGCCCGAAGGGCGTATTACCGAATGTTATCGCGTCGACGCTTATCCGACACTCTATCTGATCGATCCCCGGGGACGGATCGTGGCCGAAGGTTCCGATCTGCGCGGCGAGAGATTGAGCCGGTGGTTGCGGCAGGCCTATCCCGGGGTACAACCCTCGCCGCAGACCGAATAGCGGCCTGCCCGATGGCGATGCGGCTTGCACTGCGAACGGTGCGACGGCCTGCGATACCGGTCAGCGTTCGGCGCCGGCCGTTTCGCTCACCATGTCGCTCCACTCCGGATGCCGCTTGATGTAGACGGCGACGAAAGAGCACTGCGGAACGACTTTCAACCCCTGCCTGCGGATGTCGGCCAGTGCGGCGGCGACCAGTTGTGCGGCTACGCCACGCCCCTCGTATGCTTCGGGGACGAACGTATGCGTCAGGACGATCGTCCCGTTGTCCTTTTCATAGTCGATATAGGCGGTATGCCCTCCGAGGTCGAACTCGTAACGGCTGCGGGCCTCGTTGTCTTTGAGGATGTATCGTTCCATAGAATATCGTTGTTTTCAACCGTCGTTTTCTTGCCGAAGCGCAGCTCGCGCGACGCGGCTCTGCCCGTTCGACTCGGAGAAAACGTTGAATTTCATTCTTCGTTTTCTCGCCTCGGTAGAGTCCGAACTGCGTTCGGCTCTGCACTCGGCTTGACGAAAACGTTCTGTTTGGCCTGCAAATTACAAAATCGATTCCAAAACGGCTGTAAATCTTCCGGAATAAATGCGGGATTCCGGAAAATTCGTATATTTGACAATGCGAACTTATTCCGACCTTCTTTATCCATTCGGTTTCTTATGAAAAAACTCTTCTTTCTCATGGCGCTGTCGGCTGTCGTGTGCGGTGTTTCGGCACATCCCAACCACATCTTCGGTGTGCGTGCGGGTCTGAATATTACCGACATGGTCTACGAGACGAGAGGCGTGGGCGCTGCGACGGGTTGGGTGGTGCGTCCTTCGGCGGCCTTCTCCTATGAAAAGAGCCTCTCGAAGAGCATACCGCTCTATTTCGAGACGGGGGTGGGCTTCTCCGGCTTCGGGACCTCGATCGACAAGGGCGCGAAGCGAATCAATGCCTATTTTTTTGAGGCGCCGGCGCTGTTGAACTGGCATTTCAACCTGACCGACGACATCGCGCTGATTCCCTATCTGGGATTTTGTCTGCGCGTCGGCTTCGTCGGCAGGATGACGGGCGTGAGGAAGCGAGTCGATACTTTCGGCTGGCAAAAGATGGTTCCCTTCGATACGGGTGTGCGCGCCGGTATCGGGGTGGAGTACCGCCGCTACTCCTTCCGTTTCGGTTATGATGCGGGGCTTTACGATATGAGCGATCTGTCGATTCGTACGGTGCGCAACAAATCGTTCCATCTGCAATTCGGCTATCGCTTCTGAAAAGCGCGCTTTTGCGGCGGAGCTCCTTTGCCCTTATGGCGGGGGCCTGCGCATCGGACGGTTCGACACCATGGCCCCGTCTGCACGTCTGAGCCTGTCCTTGCTATATTTGCGGCACGGGTTTAGTGGCGGTTTCCGATATTGGACTACGGTCGAAATTTCTATCTTTTCGCTAAGCCGAGTGCAGTTCGGACTATGGCGAGGCGAGAAAAGGTGCCCGAAAATGAACGTCTTTCTGTGCGTCAATTCGCGCCGGCCGTTTCGCTCACCATGTCGCTCCACTCCGGATGCCGCTTGATGTAGACGGCGACGAAAGAGCACTGCGGAACGACTTTCAACCCCTGCCTGCGGATGTCGGCCAGTGCGGCGGCGACCAGTTGTGCGGCTACGCCACGCCCCTCGTATGCTTCGGGGACGAACGTATGCGTCAGGACGATCGTCCCGTTGTCCTTTTCATAGTCGATATAGGCGGTATGCCCTCCGAGGTCGAACTCGTAACGGCTGCGGGCCTCGTTGTCTTTGAGGATGTATCGTTCCATAGAATATCGTTGTTTTCAACCGTCGTTTTCTTGCCGAAGCGCAGCTCGCGCGACGCGGCTCTGCCCGTTCGACTCGGAGAAAACGTTGAATTTCATTCTTCGTTTTCTCGCCTCGGTAGAGTCCGAACTGCGTTCGGCTCTGCACTCGGCTTGACGAAAACGTTCTGTTTGGCCTGCAAATTACAAAATCGATTCCAAAACGGCTGTAAATCTTCCGGAATAAAATGCGGGGTTCCGGAAAATTCGTATATTTGACGGTGCAAACTTATCCCGAATGCCTAATTTTATCCAAATTTTATGAAAAAACTCTTTTTCCTTGCGGTGCTGTCGGCCGTCGTATTCGGTGCGGCGGCACATCCCAATCACATCTTCGGCGTGCGTGTCGGCATGAACATCGCCAACATGACCTTCAAAGCGGGCGGCGTGAGCGCTACGCCCAACTCCGTAGTCCGTCCGCTGGTGGCTTTCTCCTATGAAAAGAGCCTGATGCACACCCTGCCGCTCTATTTCGAAACGGGGCTGGGTATCGCCGGCTACGGCACCTCGATCAGCGACGGTGCGGTGAAGCTCAACGCCTACTATTTCGAGGCGCCGGCACTGGTCAACTGGCGTTTCGGTTTGACGGAAGACGTCTCGTTGATTCCTTATCTGGGTCTGAGTATGCGCGTCGGTTTCGCCGGCAAGGTGAAGTCCGGATCGGAAAAGGCCGATACGTTCGGCGACGGGGGATTCGACCGTTTCGATATGGGCGTCCGCGCCGGCATCGGGGTGGAGTACCGTCGTTATTCGTTCCGTTTCGGCTACGATGCGGGATTCCTCAATCTCTCCGATGTGTCGGACGTCACGGTTCGCAACAAGACGTTCCAGCTGCAATTGGGCTACCGCTTCTGATCGCAGCCCGATCGCAATTCATCGCTTCCCCTGCCGTTGCGGCGGGGGAAGGTCGTTTTAGGAAGGCTCGCTTTCCGGGCGGTCGGATTTCCGCGCTCCGTTTCGCTGCGTCCGGAACGACGGTTTCGGCCCGGGTCGTCGGATTCCGGTACAGCCATTCGGAGAAGGAATCCTGCGGGGCTTCCTGCGTGAGGATCGATTGCCGGCGCATTTGCAGCGATCACCGGTGGGCAGGCTTTCGTGCGACGTATGTTCCCGATTCCGGTTTCGGCGGCCCGCAGGCCCGCGCGGAGGCATTGCGGAAGGGCGGGAAAAGTCCGAAACCTGTTTGCGGCACGCGCTTTGCGCATGGGGCGAGTGTAAAACACCCCCGAAAGCTATGTTTGCGGATATTCATTTCATCGATTTTTTGCGTGCCAATCCGGCGCTGGCCGTTTTCGTCACCCTTGCGCTGGGTTTTCTGGTCGGCAAACTGCGCTGGCGCAGTTTCTCGCTCGGCACGGTGACGAGCGTGCTGCTGGTGGGCGTCGTGGTCGGGCAGTTGAAAATCGAGATTCCCGAACCGGCCAAGACCCTCTTTTTTCTCCTCTTTCTCTTTTCGGTCGGCTACGCCGTGGGCCCGCAGTTCTTCCGCGGGCTCAAACGCGACGGGCTGCCGCAGGTGGGGTTCGCGGTGGTCGTCTGTCTGTCGTGCCTCGGGTCGACGTGGCTATGCGCCACGCTGATGGGCTACGACGTAGCGCAGGCGGCCGGACTGTTGGCCGGTTCGCAGACCATGTCCGCCGTGCTGGGCGTGGCGACCGACACCATCCGCCAGCTGCCCGACGGACAGTCGATCGATCTGGACGCCATGCCCGTCTGTTATGCCGTGACCTATATTTTCGGTACGGCGGGGTCGGCGTGGATCTTGGGAACGCTCGGCCCGCGTCTGCTGGGCGGGGTGGAGAAGGTACACAAGGCGGCGCTCGATCTCGAATCGAAGCTGGGCGACGACGTCAGTTTCACGGCGGGATTCGATCCTGCGGCGCGTGCCATCGTCTTCCGCGCCTACAAGGCCGAAAACGACTGGTTCGGGCAGCGGCACACCGTCGCCGAATTCGAACGCTACATGCAGTCGCAGAAGAAACTGATTTTCGTCGAGCGGCTGCGTCAACGGGGGCGCATCGTCGACGACGTGACGCCCCGCACGACGATCTATCCCGGCGATACGCTCGTGGTGAGCGGCCGCCGTCAGTATGTGATCGAGGAGGAGGATTGGATCGGTACGGAGGTCGAGGACGCGGAGCTGACGAACTTCTCGGTGCAGAGCCTGCCCGTGGTGGTGAGCAAGCGCGGAGCGGCGGGGCAGTATGTGCGCAATATTTTGAAAAGGAAAGAAATGCACGGTGTGAATATCCGTTCTATCCTGCGTGCCGGCGTGAAGATTCCGGTGCTGGCCGGCGGCAAGCTCGATGCCGGCGACCGGCTCGAACTGGTCGGCCTGCCGCAGGACGTGCGCCGCGCCGCGCCGACGCTCGGGTTCAGCGATCCGGTCTCGGAAAAGACGGGGATGCCGCTGGTGGGGCTGGGCATCTTTTTGGGCGGACTGCTCTTCGGCTGGTTGCTGATGACCCGTATCGGGGCCGTGCCGCTGAGCCTTACGGTGAGCGGCGGCGTGCTGATCGCCGGCCTTTTCTGCGGTTGGCTCCATGCCCGTTATCCCCACGTGGGCAATATCCCGCAGCCGACGTTGTGGTTCATGAACAACGTCGGCCTGAACACCTTCATCGCCATCGTCGGCATTTCGACCGGCCCGACCTTCATTCAGGGATTTCAGGAGGTAGGGTGGAGTCTCTTTCTGATCGGCGCGGCCGCGACCTCGATTCCGCTCGTCGCGGGCATCTTCATCGGACGTTACCTCTTCCGGTTCAACGATGCGCTGACGCTGGGGTGCGTCGCGGGGGCGCGGACCACCACGGCGGCGCTGGGTGCCGTCGAGGAGACGATCCAGAGCAACGTCCCCTCGATGGGCTACACGATCACCTATGCTATCGGCAATACGCTGCTCATCATCTGGGGCGTGGTGATCGTGCTGCTGATCGCGTAGCGGACGGCGGACTTTACCGGAGCGTCCGCTTCTGCCGCGGGGCGGGATGTCCGCCATTAGGCTCCGTTTGCAAAAGCAGGGCAAAATCCGTAGTTTTGTCGCTGTCAACCCCAGCGAGCATGAAACGAATCACGATCAAAGAGTTGGCCGAAAGGCTCGGACTGTCGCCGTCGACCGTGTCGCGGGCGCTGGCCGGCGACCGGAACATCCGCCGCGAGACGCGGGAACGGGTTTCCCGACTGGCGGGGGAACTGGGTTACCGTCCCAATCCGGTGGCTGTGAACCTCCGGTCGGGGCGGAGCAATACGGTCGGGGTGATCGTGCCCGAGATGGTCACGCCTTTCGCCGCGACGGTCATCGGCGGCATCCAGCGGGTGTTGTATGGGCGCGGCTTGAAGGTCATCATCGCCCAGTCGGACGAGAATCCGCAGACCGAATGCGGGAATCTGGAATTGATGGAGCGCTTCATGGTCGACGGCGTCATCGCCTGTCCGTGCGACGCAACCCGTAACGGCGAGATCTACCGGCGTATCCGGCAGCGCGGCGTGCCGCTGGTCTTCTACGACCGTGCGCCGCTGCGCGTCGATGCCTCGCGGGTGATCGTCGACGATTTTGCGACGAGCTATTTCCTTATGGAACACCTCGTCCGCAAGGGATGCCGCCGGATCGTCCACCTCGGCGGCCCGGCGCATATCCCGAATGCGAGGGAGCGTCTGCGCGGGTTCAGGTATGCTTTGGGGAAGTTCGGGTTCGTGTCGGACGGCCGGTCGGTGATTCCGGCAGGCGTGACCTTCGACGACGGCCGTGCGGCGGCCGACGAGTTGCTGCGCCGGATGCCCGATGCCGACGGCCTCTTCGCGTGGACGGATACGGTGGCGATCGGCGCGATGAACCGGTTGCGGGAACTGGGCATCCGCGTTCCGGCGCAGATGGCGGTGGCGGGGTATTCGGGAACCGTACTCTCGACGATCGTCAATCCGCAGCTTACGACCGTCGAGCAGCCGCTCGACGAGATGGGCTGCCGCGCTGCCGAACTGATTCTGGAAAAGATCGCCGATCCGTCGGCGCCCGACCGCACCGTCACGCTGACCGCCTGTATCCGCGAACGGGCGTCGACGGCGCGTTGAAAGAAGGATTACCGCGAACGGGGGCGCGTATCGGCCGATACGCGCCCCCGTTCGTGTCCGGTGCGGCGGATCAATAGCCCAGGATACGCATCATGGCGCGGTAACTCTGCTCCTTGGCGAACAGACGCGTGTAGTATTCGTTGTCGCCCTTGTCGCGGTCGATGATGATGTGTTTGGGCGCGGGGATCAGGCAGTGCTGGATGCCGCCGAAGCCGCCGATCGACTCCTGGTAGGCGCCCGTATGGAAAAAACCGATGTACTGCGTGTTGCCCGCTTCGAGTTTGGGCAGGAAGATGGCGTTGGTGTGCGACTCGGCGTTGTAGAAATCCTCGCTGTCGCACGTCAGCCCGCCGAGGAAGACGCGCTGGTACTCCTTGTCCCAGTTGTTGATGGCAAGCATGATGTAACGCTGGTTGATGCCCCACGTGTCGGGCAGGGTGGTGATGAACGACGAGTCGATCATGTACCAGTTCTCGCGGTCGTTCTGCTGCTTCTGGTTGACGATCGAATAGAGCGCCGCGCCGCTTTCGCCCACGGTGAACGATCCGAACTCGGTGAAGATATTGGGTTCCTCGATGCCGTTCATCTCGCAGATGTGTTTGATCTGCGCCACGATCTCCTCGGTCATGTACTCGTAGTCGTATTCGAAGTTGAGCGAGTTTTTGATCGGGAAGCCGCCGCCGATGTTCAGGCTGTCCAGTTCGGGGCAGATGGCCTTCAACTCGCAGTAGACGTTGAGGCACTTGCCCAATTCGTTCCAGTAGTAGGCCGTGTCCTTGATGCCCGTGTTGATGAAGAAGTGGAGCATCTTCAACTGGAACTTCTTGTTGGTCTTGATTTTGCGCTTGTAGAAGTCGACGATGTCGTTGTAGCGGATGCCCAGACGCGAGGTGTAGAAATCGAATTTCGGCTCCTCCTCGCAGGCGATGCGGATGCCCACCTTGCACTTTTTCTCGATCGCGGCGTCCAGCAGTTCGACCTCCTCCTTGTTGTCGATCACGGGGATGGTGTTTTCGAATCCGTCGTCGACCAGCTGCGCGATATTCTCCACGTACTGAGGACGTTTGAAACCGTTGCAGATGATGTAACGGTCCTTGTCGATGATCCCGCCGTCGTAGAGGGCGTTGATGATGTGGATGTCGTAGGCCGACGAGGTTTCGAGGTGGATGTCGTTTTTGAGCGCCTCTTCGAGCACGAAGGAGAAGTGGCTCGATTTGGTGCAGTAGCAGTAGTTGTAGGCGCCCTTGTAGTCGACCTTCGCCATGGCCACGTTGAACATGCGCTTGGCACGTGCGATCTGCGAGGAGATCTTCGGCAGGTAGGTGACCTTCAACGGTGTGCCGTACTGCTTGATGATCTCCATGAGCGGAATGTCGTACAGATTCAGCTCGTTGTCCTCGACCGAAAATTCGTCCTGAGGGAAATCGAACGTCTGTTCGATCAGGTCTTTGTACTTGTTTTTCATGCTTTGTCCGGTTCGTTTCCGGGAATCCGTCCGAGCTACATCGGTCGAAATCCGGCGAAGTAGCTCGATTACTTTTTCTCGAAATTCGCGGTGCAAAGTAGCTAATTATTTTTGATATGCGCAACGATTCGGTGCAATATCTCGATTTTTGCAGGCGTTTTCTGCATATCACGGAAAAATGTTGTAATTTTGAGGGGTAAAATCGACGGGATGTTATGACAACGGACGTGAAAGTTTTGATCGCAGAATTCCTTCGCACGCACAAGCGGCTCGTTGTGCCGCAGTTGGGGGCCTTCATCGTGAAGGCGCCCGGCGGGGAGATCCTCTTTTCGGAGCTGTTCAAGCGCGACGACGGGGTGCTGCGAGGGCTTTTGACGGCCGCCGGCGCCAGCGAGATCGAAGCGGCGGGCGCCATCGACCGGCTGATTTTCGATCTGCGCCACGCCGTGCAGCACGGCGGCGTGTATCTCGTCGCGGGGCTGGGGACTTTCTCCGCCGGCGCCAACGGGACGCTGGCGTTCGCCTACGATCCGCAGGCCGGTGCCGCGGCGGGGCTTGCATCGGCGGCGCCGGCGGGTTCCGCCGTGGAGACGGGAGCATCCGGCGAACCCGCTGCGGACAGGACCGTTGCATCCGGCACGGGCGGATCGAGCGGGTCGGATGCCGTCGGCCGCGGACGGACGCCGCGCTATGAACCCGATCCCTGCGTGAAGGGTCTGACCTACGGCCGGCCGGTCAAGACGACCGATGCCTATACCTTCGTCGGCAGCAAGCCGGCGCGCCGGATCGATGCGTTCCTCATCGTGGCGATCGTGGCGGCGCTGCTGGCCGTGGGCGTGATCGTCTACGGATATGTCAACGACCGCCGCGCCAAGCAGATGCAGGCGGAGTTGATGGAGGAGGTTTCGCAGAGCGCCGCCGCCGACGAAGCCGCTGCGGAGTCTGTCGCCGAGTGACTCTTCCACAGCGGCAGGGAAGGGGACCAAACGAAAAAGAAAGAAACCCTATGGATTTAGTCTCATTGAAACAGCGCTTCGGCGTCATCGGCAATTCGGAGCTTCTGAATCGGGCGCTCGAAGTGGCCGTGCGCGTCGCACCGACCGATCTGTCGGTGCTGGTGACGGGCGAGAGCGGCGTGGGCAAGGAGTTTTTCCCGCAGATCATCCACGCCTATTCGGCCCGCAAGCACAATAAATATATTGCCGTCAACTGCGGTGCCATCCCCGAAGGCACGATCGATTCGGAGCTGTTCGGCCACGAGAAGGGGTCGTTCACGGGTGCCGTCGAAGCTCGCAAGGGCTATTTCGAGGAGGCCGACGGCGGGACGATTTTTCTGGACGAGGTGGCCGAGTTGCCGCTCTCGACGCAGGTGCGCTTGCTGCGCGTGTTGCAGACGGGCGAATTCATGCGCGTCGGTTCGGCCCGGGTGCAGCGCACCGACGTGCGGGTCGTGGCGGCGACGAACATGAATTTGCAGGAGGCCATCGAGAAGGGGCGGTTCCGCGAAGACCTCTACTATCGGCTCAACACGGTGCCCATCGCGGTGCCGGCGTTGCGCGACCGGCGCGAGGACATCTTCCTGCTGTTCCGCAAATTCGCCTCCGACGTGGCCGTACAGTACCGTATGCCGCCCATCACGCTCGACGACGAGGCGCGCCGGATGTTGGAGGGCTACTACTGGCGCGGCAACATCCGCCAGTTGAAGAACGTGGCCGAGCAGATCTCGGCCATCGAGGAGAACCGCGTGGTGACGGCGGCGATTCTGTCGCGCTACCTTCCGCAGCAGCAGGGGGCTTCGACGCCCGTGGTGACGGCGGCGGGCGTGGCGGGCGATTCGGCGAGCGAGCGCGAACTGCTCTACAAGATCCTGTTCGACATGCGGGGGGACATCAACGACCTCAAACGCATGGTCTCGGAGCTGTTGCGCGGCGGTGCGGCGGCGTCCGAGGCGAAGCAGGAGGTGGTGGGTTACCTGCCCACGACGGCCGGGAGCACGTCGCACGGCCGCAATCGGGAGTATGCCGTCAACGCCGAGGTGGTCGAGGAGCCGCACGAGGCGCTGACGAAGGCCGACGTCCAGCGCGAACAGATCATCCGCGCGCTGCGCCGCAACAACGGCCGTCGCCGCGAAGCCGCCGCCGAACTGTTCATGTCCGAGCGCACGCTCTACCGCAAGATCAAGGAGCTGGGCATCGAGGACGATTGACGATCCCTCCTGTCGGCGCCTCACGGGAAGCCGAGGGACGGCAGCGGCGGGTACGGGATCGAAAAAGACGAATATGCGGACCGGATGCCTGCGGGGTGTCCGATTCCGGTCCGAACGGCGGTCCGGCGGCCGTCGCGGTGTATCGGAGAACCGATGATGAGATAAGATGATGCTGAAAAACAAGATAATCTGTTGTGCGCTGCTTTTGGCGGCGCTTGTGACGGCGGGCTGCGGCGTGACGATCAAGTACTCGCTGTCGGGTGCGTCGATTCCGCCCGATGCCAAGACCTTCTCGGTGGCCTATTTCCCCAACAACGCGCCGATGGTGGAGCCGATCCTCAGTACGACGCTCACCGATGCGCTGATCGACAAGTTTACGCGCCAGACCCGTCTGGCGCAGGTCGACGAGGGAGGCGACTTCGCGTTCGAGGGCGAAATCACGGGTTACTCCTCGACGACGGCGTCGGTGGCCAGCGACGACTACGCGCTGTTGAACCGCCTGTCGATCACCGTCAAGGTGCGTTTTACGAACGTGCTCGACGAGGCGATGTCCTTCAACAAATCCTTCACGGCCTATGCCGACTACGACTCCACGAAGCTGCTCACAGAGGTGGCCGGCGAGCTGGTTCCCGAAATCGTGGATCAGCTGGTGAACGATATTTTCCAGGCTGCGGCCTCCAACTGGTAACGGCGATGGCGACATTCAGGGAGTATATCGCTTCGCTGGGAGCGGCCGGCGCGGTGCCGGAGGCGGAGCTGGACGAACTGCTCGGACGCTACGAATGGTTTGCCCTCGCACGGCTCGTACGCCTGCGGCAGCGGGGCGGCGATCCGTCGGAGGACGGCCGGCTCGGCTTCGCGGTGCAGGACAGGGCGGCGGGGACGGCGCCCGAAGTGGACAGGGAGCGGCTGACGGCGCTCTGCGCGGACGATCTGATCGACGATTTCCTGCGGGCGGGCGACTACCGCATCGTGGCCGAGGAGGGCGAAGCCGACGACGAAGTGAAGACCGTCGCCGATTTCGACGACGAGGACGACCTTGTCACCGAAGAGTTGGCCGAGATCTACTGGCAGCAGGGGTTAAATGACGAGGCATGCGCGATTTATCGCAAATTAAGTTTGCGAAATCCGGAAAAAAGTGTTTACTTTGCCGAACTTATCGACGAAATAGCGTCCGAGGGGAAGAATCGTTAAAATAAAAGAATAGAACAGTATGTACACATTTTGTATCGTTGTGATTTTATTGGCCAGCGTCAGCCTGATTTTCGTGGTATTGGTGCAAAGTCCCAAAGGGGGAATGGCTGCCAATTTCGGTGCGGCGAATCAGGTGATGGGCGTGCGCGACGCGGCGAACGGCTTGGAAAAATTCACGTGGGCGATGGCTCTCGTCATCGTCGTGCTGAGCCTTGTGGCCACGCTGTCGATGGACAAGGGTACGGTTGCTGCCAGCAATAAGGATCTGGAAAAGGATGCCAATGCGTTGATCGAGATGACCCAGGAGGCTCCTGTCATGCCGCAGGCCGTGCCGGCGGAGGCCCCTGCTTCCGAGCAGCCTGCCGCGGATCAGCAGCAGTAACGTGCAAGCGACCCTGCGAATGAAAAGCCGGAACGGAAAGTCCGGCTTTTTTTGTGGCTGCGGCAGGTATCCTGATAAATAGGTATTGCATATCGACGGCAGGGTGCGTATATTTGCCGGTGTGAACCTGCTTTTTCGGTCGTCGTCTCCGTGTCCGAACAGTTCGTCTGCGGCAGCGGGGCGGCAGGGCAGGTAACGGAAAACTGCGTCGGGGACGCCGCCGCACGGATTAATAGTCAATCGAAGTTTATGGCGCATTCGCATCACGATCACTCCCACGAACACGTTCGGCGGCTCTCGTCGCTCAACCGCGCTTTCATCGCGGGCATTCTGCTGAACTCGGTTTTCGTCGCCGCGGAGTTCACGGCGGGCATCCTCTCCAATTCGATGGGGCTGCTCTCCGATGCGGGGCACAACCTGAGCGACGTGGCGAGCCTGCTGCTCGCCCTGCTGGCGTTCCGCCTGGCGCAGGTACGCCCCACGAGCCGCTATACCTACGGCTACCGCCGCAGCACGATTCTCGTTTCGCTGCTCAACGCCGTCATCCTGCTGGTCGCCGTCGGCGCCATCGTCGTCGAGAGCGTTCGCAAGCTGCTCCATCCCGAACCCGTAGGGGGCGAGGTGGTGCTCTGGGTGGCGGGCATCGGCGTGGTCGTCAATTTCGCCACGGCGCTGTTCTTCCTGCGCGACAAGGACCGCGACCTGAACGTCAGGGGCGCTTATCTGCACATGGCCGCCGACGCGCTGGTGTCGGTGGGCGTGATGGTGTCGGGGGCGGTCATGATGGCGACGGGCTGGTATCTGATCGATCCGCTGGTCGGCCTGCTCGTGGCGGCCGTCATCGTCTGGTCGACGTGGGGGCTGCTGCGCGACAGCCTGCGGTTGTCGCTGGACGGCGTTCCCGCGGGGATCGATTACGACGAGGTCTTCCGCACGGTGGCGTCGCAGCCGGGTGTGAGCGGGGTGCACCATCTCCACGTCTGGGCGCTCAGTACGACTGAGAATGCCTTGACGGCGCACGTAGCGGTACACGATTTGCAGCGGATGCCGCAATTGAAGGAGGCGCTCCGCGCACGGCTCCGCGAACTGGGGATCGATCACGCCACGCTCGAATTCGAGAGTGACGTGCAGCCTTGCGGCGAACATGCCGACTGCGATATGGAACAGGGCCGTTGCGGCGGCGCATCGCAGCCTGTCCGCTGAATCCCGTTGTAGCCTATGAACTCATCGATAGCCTTTCCGCTGCTGCTGACGCTGCTGGCCGGTCTCGCGACCGGTATCGGCAGCGCCATCGCGTTTTTCGCGCACCGCACCAACGTACGTTTCCTCTCCTTTTCGCTGGGCCTTTCGGCCGGCGTGATGATCTACGTCTCGTTCGTCGAACTGTTCGCCGAGTCGCAGACGTTGCTCACGGCCCAGTGGGGCGCCACGGCAGGCGTCTCGGCGACGGTCGCCTGCTTTTTCGGCGGCATCCTGCTGATCGGCGTCATCGACCGGCTGGTGCCCTCGTTCGAGAATCCGCACGAGATGCACTCGGTCGAGGAGATGAACCGCCGCCCCCATGACCGTAAGCTGATGCGCATGGGGCTGATGACCGCCCTGGTCATCGGTATCCACAACTTCCCCGAGGGGATCGCCACCTTCATGTCGGCGATCGACAACCCGACACTCGGTATCGCCATCGCCGCAGCGATCGCCATCCACAACATCCCCGAAGGCATCGCCGTTTCGGTCCCGATCTACTACGCCACGGGCAGCCGCCGCAAGGCCTTCCTGCTTTCGCTGTCGTCGGGTCTGGCCGAACCGATCGGCGCGCTGCTGGCCTATGCCGTGCTGCTGCCGTTCCTCTCGCCGACGCTGCTGGGGTGTCTGTTCGGATTCGTTGCGGGCATCATGGTCTTCATTTCGCTCGACGAACTGCTGCCCGCTGCCGAGGAGTACGGCGAGCACCACATCTCGATCTACGGCGTGGTGACGGGCATGGCCCTGATGGCCGTCAGTCTGATCGTCTTTTCCTGATCCCTCGCATCCCGGACGGCGGGCGCATTTCCGATGCGCTCCGGCGCCGTGCGGGTAGCAGGCGCCGGAGCGTATCCGTGTTCCGCGGATGTTTTTCGGAAGGCAGGAGGGAGGGGCGGAGCATGGTTCATGCGGGAGGCGTTTTTCCGGAGCCGGCGGTCGGCGCGCGTTGTTCGTGTTAATTTATCGTTAAGAATAGGTTACCGAATTGTTACCGGCGGGTGAAAAAGCTATCTTTGTTCCGCATTTGCCCGAATTCGACAGAATGGAACCTATATATACGTTTATGTTGGCCGCCATGGCGCTTCTCGCCGTGACCGGTCTCTTCATCGGAGTGATGAACGATGCCGCCAACTTCCTCAATTCGGCCATCGGTTCCAAAGCGGCCCCCGTGCGGGTGATCATGGCCGTCGCGTCGGTGGGAATCATCGTCGGCGCCGTCACGTCGACCGGCATGATGGAGGTGGCGCGCAGCGGCATGTTCGATCCGTCGCGGTTCACGTTCCGCGACGTGATGATCCTCTACTTCTCGGTGATGCTGGCCAATATCATCCTGCTCGACGTCTACAACACGATGGGCCTTCCCACGTCGACTACCGTGGCGCTGGTCTTCTGCCTGTTGGGCGCGGCGCTGGCCGTTTCGACGGTGGTCATCACCTCCAACGACGAGATTTCGCTGGTCGAAATCGGCCGGTATATCAATTCGACGCGGGCGATGGCCATTCTGGCGGGCATCCTGCTGTCGGTGATCCTCGCCTTTACGCTGGGCACGCTGGTGATGTACGTCTCGCGTGCGATCTTCTCGTTCCGCTACCATACGCTTTTCCGCCGTTACGGGGCGTTGTGGTGCGGCATATCGTTTACCGCGATCGTCTATTTCGCACTGTTCAAGGGGTTGCAGGGGGTGATGAACGGCTCGGCGCTGTTCGCTTACATCGATTCGCATCTGGCCCTCTCGCTCTTCGTGCTCTGGATTCTGTGCAGCATCCTGCTCTTCTTCTTGCAGATGTTCGGCGTCAATATCCTCAAACTGAATATTCTGGCGGGAACTTTCTCATTGGCGCTGGCCTTCGCCGGCAACGACCTCGTGAATTTCGTGGGCGTGCCCGTGGCCGGTTACGACTCCTACATGATGGCGCGCGCGTCGGGCGATGCGGCCATGACGATGGGCGGACTGGCGACCGACGCTTCGGCCAATATCCTGCTGCTGCTCGCGGCGGGAGCGATCATGATCGTGACGCTGTGGACGTCGCGCCGCGCGCTGTCGGTTTCGAAGACGGAGCTGTCGCTGTCGAACCAGAACGAGGGCGAGGAGCGTTACGGTTCGTCGGTCGTCTCGCGCGGCCTGGTTCGCGCGGCCATGAACGTGAATGCCTTTTACGAACGGATCATGCCCGCCTGTCTGCAACGGGCGGTGGCGGCGCGTTTCGAGAAACTGCCCGAGGAGGAGCGCGAAGGCGGATCGTACGACCTGATCCGCGCCACGGTGAATCTCACCACGGCGTCGATCCTCATTTCGATCGCCACGTCGCTCAAACTTCCGCTGTCGACCACTTACGTCTGCTTCATGGTTTCGATGGGCTCGTCGCTGGCGGACCGTGCGTGGGGTCGCGAGAGTGCCGTCTACCGCATCACGGGCGTGCTGACCGTCGTGTCGGGGTGGTTCGTGACGGGCTTCGGCGCCTTTACGATCGCCTTTCTGGTGGGATTGACGCTGATGTACGGCGGCAATGCGGCCGTTCTGATCGTATCGGCGCTGTGCGGCTGGATGCTCGTGCGCAGCAACCGCAGGAAGAACAGGGCGGCCGTGGCCGAGACGCAGCAACCCGCCGCGAGCCGTGCGAAGGACACCGAAGGGGTCATCGAGGAGTGCATCGCCGAGGTCTGCTACACGATGGGGCAGGTGACCCGCATCTACGACCGCACGCTGATCGCCGTTTTCAAGGAGAACCGCAAGGTATTGCGCGAAATGGTGCAGCAGTCGAACGACTTGTTCTACCGCTCGCGCGAGCGGAAATACAAGGTGATGCCGCTGTTGCTGCGCCTGCAAGACAACGAGATCGATTCGGGACACTACTATGTGCAGGTGGTCGATTACATGAACGAGATCACCAAGTCGCTGCTCCACGTCACGCGCCCCTGCTTCGACCATATCGACAACAACCACGAGGGGATGACCCGGGAGCAGATCGAGGATCTGATGAAGATCAACGACGAGGTGGAGACGATCTTCACGCGCATCAACGTCATGCTGCGCAACAACGATTTCGCCGACATCGACCTGATTCTCGAACTGCGCGACGAGCTGTTCGAATCGATCGCCGACGCGATCAAGCGCCAGCTCAAACGCATCAAGAACAAGCAGTCGTCGACCAAGGCCAGCCTGCTCTACCTGACGATTCTCAACGAGACGAAAACGATGGTGTTGCAGGCGCGAAACCTGGTCAAATCGCAGCGTTATTTCCTCGAACACAAGACGGAATAGGGGATCGGCCCTTGCACCCGCGGCTGCAAGGGCCGAAAAGCGTGCCGGAGGCAGGGCTTCGCCGCCTCCGGCACGCTTTCCGTACCGTCTCCCGTTTCGTGCGGGTTCCGGATGTTCGGATCAGAACTTGTAGCCGTATTCCAGGCCGATGATGTGGTGGCTTTCGCGTTCGGAGGAGATGTAGTCTACCGTGGGGAAGTCGTCGAAAACCGGTTCGTCGCTGATCTTGTAGTCGAAGCGGTAGTAGAATTCGAGCGACGAACGTTTGTTGAAGGCGTATTTCGCACCCAGCGAACTGCGCACCTTTTCCAGATAGTTGCCTACCGTTTCGGGGGCGTTGAGCGTCTGCGTCAACTCGACGAAGACATAGGGTTTGAGTCCGGTACCTGCTACGGCATACTCCGCCATGAGGCGGTGGCGCAGCACCCATGCGGTTTTGGCTGCGACGGCCGGATCGACGTAGGCGGTGTGGAGAGTCGCCTGCGGACGTTCGCGCAGAGAGAAATTCCACGCCCCCGTCTTGTAGCTGGCCGTCAGTTCGAGGTAGAAGCGGTGGCGCATCTCCATCGAGCGGTCGGCTCCCCGGTCGTTGGCGATCAGTGCATAGAAGGCCGCCGCCTTGAACCACGGCCGGACGTCGTAAGCGTAGCTCAGCGTCGTATAGATGCGGTCGAGTTGCGACCAGTTGTCTTTGAGCCGCAGCTCCTCGTCGAGCGTGATCGAATGCCGCTGGCCGAGTTGTTTGGTCAGGGCGAACGAGAAGCGGGCGCGGAAGTCGTTGTCATGCGTCGTGCGGCGCTCCTGCGCCTGTGCCGTTGCGGCGAACAGCAGGACTGCGGCGAGCGGAAGGAGACGGCGGGTGTTCCGGGCGAGCGTGCGTTTGCAGGCTGCGCCGGGCGAGAAAAGCGACTGTCGGAAGAGACGAAGGAGATTCATTTTCTTTGGATATATTGGATATGAAAAAGTAAGGAAAAGTCAACGATAATCTTGCGAAAGTAACGAAAATATCGCGGAATTCAAAATCTTCGGCATTCGAATCCGAAAGCGGAGCCTGCCGGAGAGGTACCGTGAGGGCGGTCTGCCCCGTCCGAAGCGGGCCGTGCGGAGCGGCCGGAAGGGTGGAGTCGGGATTCGTTTCATCTCTTTTGTCTTTTGTTTGCGGAACAAAGGTCGGGGGCGATTTTGTAGCGAATTTGTAATTTTCGCCTTGCGGCCGTTTTTTTGCGGTCAGCGGTGTTGTTTCAGCCGGTTCGTCGGGATGCGGACGCAGCGCGTCCGCATCGTCGGACGGTACGGGAGCGGGCGGACGGCGTCGGAACGGAACGGCTGTGTCGCGATGCCGGCGGCCGTTTTGCCGCAGCGGGATTCCGCAGCGGGGGGGGGCGGGCGGAGTGGTTGCCGCGAAATCCCGGTCGGTTGTCCGATACGGCGGCCGAAGCGCCTTTTTATTGTATCAGGATATTGTAAAACAACGCATTACCCCCCCCCGAAAACGCTGTCGCTTTCAGGGGAGGGTAATGCGGTTGAAATCGGTATGGAATCCGGTTATGCCCGGTAGCGGCCGTGGTAGCTGTCGTGCGGATTTTGCAGCCGGGCCTTCTTCCGTTGGGAGAGGGTGAAGACGACCAGCGTGACGACCAGCGCCAGCAGGGCCAGGACGATCATGATGAAGAGAAATGTAGCCATGATAATTATATATATTATAATTATGTTGTGTGTGTTTCGGGATGTAGCTGCAAATTCAGAGCCGTTTAAGCGACATGCGGACGGTCTCTTCGACCGAGATGTCGGGTTGCTCTTTGAGAATGGCCCGGACGACCTTGTCCGAAGCCGCTTTGGGGAAGCCGAGCATCACCAGGGCCGCCGTCGCTTCGTCGTAGACGGCGTCGCCGTTGCCGGCGACGGGCAGCGGACCGGCGTCGCCGTCGAACAGGGCCGTGAGTTTGCCGCTCAGCTCGACGATGATCTTCTGGGCGGTTTTCAGTCCCAGCCCCTTGACGTTTTTGAGCAGGACGGCGTTTTCGGTGGTGATGATGCTTTGCAGTTCGCGCGGCGAATAGGTCGAGAGAATCATGCGTGCCGTGTTGCCGCCCACGCCCGATACGCTGATGAGCTGGCGGAACAGTTCGCGCTCGGTCTTCGTCGAGAAGCCGAAAAAGAGCTGCGCGTCCTCGCGCACGACGAAATGGGTGAAGAGCTTCACCTCGCTCCGGCCTTCGATTTCCGAATAGGTCTGCAACGAAATATGGAGCAGATAGCCCACTCCGCCGGTTTCGACGACGGCGTAGGCGGGCGCCAGTTCGGCGAGCTTCCCCTGGATATATTCGTACATTCTTTTCGAGAAATCGTTTAACGGATACAAAAGTACGAAAATTTTTCTTATCTTTGTGTCCATTATAGGCTTTTTGATAGCATTCTGGCATTTTTAATTACGAATAATAAGACGGAGTATGAAGAAAATTTTGTATGTCGCAGCCGCTGCAATGTTTCTGATTGCGGGTTGCAAGGGCAATGGTGCGACGCAGCCGGCGGAGAACGCTCCTGCGCAGGCCGTAGGCAGCAGCGACATTGCTTTCGTACAGGTGGAGGCCGTGTTGGCGCAGAGCGATCTGTTCCAGAGCGAAGGCGCCGCGCTTCAAGAGAAGACCAAGAAAGCGCAGGAAGGCTGGGCCAAGAAGGAGCGCGATCTGCAATCGAAGGCTGCACAGTTGCAGGAGAAGTATCAGAAAGGATTGATTACTACGGCCAACGCGCAATCCGAACAGGAGAAGATCCAGCGGCAGATCGCCAATTATCAGTCCGTTGCCCAGAAGGAGGCGCAGACGCTCGACGAGGAGAACTACGTCTTCACGAACCGGGCGCAGGATCTGATCCACCGCGCCGTGCAGGAGCTCAACGCCGACAAGAAGTACAAGCTCATCCTCAACGCCACGTCGCTCGTCGACGCCGACTCGCTGCTCGACATCACGCCGCTGGTGCTGGCCAAGGTCAACGAGTTGTACGCTGCCGACAAGAAGGCCGATAAGGAGTAGACGGCCGGCGGCCGACGCGAGCGTTTATCGGAGCGATAAAATACCGACGCCCTGCGGGAAGTCGGTATTTTTTCTTATTTTTGTCATCGTAATTTAAGGCTCGTTTGCAGTTATGGGATTCGTACCGTTTACATTCATCGATCTGATCGACATTCTGTTCGTGGCGTATATCATGTATTGGATATACCGTACCACCAAGGGAACGAACGCCCCCTACATCATTTCGGGCATCATCGTCGTTTATCTGTTGTGGGTGATCGTCAAGACGCTCAACATGGAACTGCTGTCGACGATCCTGGGGCACATCATCAGCGTCGGCGCCATCGCGCTGATCGTGGTTTTCCAGCCCGAAATACGCCGGTTCCTGCAAAAGATCGGCATGAGCCAGAAGCGGTTCAATTTCATTTCGCGCATTTTCAACCACGGCTCGAAGATAGCCGAAACCAATTTGCAGCCGCTGGTGGTGGCCTGCCGCGAAATGTCCGATACGAAGACCGGCGCACTGGTCGTCATCGGGCAGCAGAGCGATCTGTCGCTCATCACCGAGGGCGGCATCTGCCTCGACGCCAAGATTTCGTCGCAGCTGATCCACAATATCTTCTTCAAGAATTCGCCGTTGCACGACGGCGCCGTGGTCATCGAGGGCGACCGCATCGTGGCGGCCCGCTGCATCCTGCCCGTGACGCAGAGCGACGTCCCGAAGTCGTTCGGTACGCGCCACCGCGCCGCGATCGGCATGAGCGAGATTTCGGACGCGATCATTCTGGTGGTCTCGGAGGAGACCGGAGCGATCTCGATCGCCAACAACGGCCGCATCAACCTGAACATCCCCTCCGACCGGCTGGGTGCTGTCTTGCAGAAATACCTGATCTCCAAAAAGTGACGTGTCGCAGCGGGTTGCGTCGTCGCGGCCCCTCCCTTCCGTGCGTTTTGCCGGCTTGCGGGCAGGAAAAATGCAAATAAAATAGGGTTGTTGCGCAATTTTTTGTAAATTTGCACGATTATATAACGATGAGAGTCCGGTGGTATATGGGTGCGCTGGCGCTGGCCGCGCTGGTTTCGTGCAGCGACGAGGAGGATATCCTGCCTCAGCAGCAGGAGAAGATCGTTTCGTACCTGACGCGGTCGCACACCCCGACGCTGCTCTCGGAGCAGGATGCCGCCCAGTCGCTCGACAACGACCCGCCGTATTACTCGACTTTCGGCAATACGACCTACCGTTATATCGCCGATGTCTATGACGAAGAGCGTCTGACGCGGCCGGAGGTGAGCGAAGGGAGCAGGGTCGAACTGACCTTCTCGCTCTACGACTTCACGGCTTACTCGACGCCCAAGCCCAACGAATGCCTCTACTCCAACGATACGACGATCATCAACCGGTTGGTCGAAGGAGGGTTGAATCCCCGCTACTGGGTGGAGTGCGACCTCTACGGAGTGCCGCTTCGGGACGAGTTCGGGCAGTTCGTGCCGCTCAGGCAGACGTTGCAGATCGGCGGCGGGGCGACGCTCAGCGGGTTGCAGGCGGCGCTCGTCGGTTGCCGCGAAAAGGATGTCGTGGAACTCTACATGACTTATAATCAGGCTTACGGGGAGAAGCTCATCATGGGATTGATGACCAAGCAGTGTCCCGTAGCGTTTTTCTGTACGATAAACAAAGTAACGAAATAGGTGAACAACAGTATTATGCGTTTTTCTTTCGGAAAGATATGGGCGGCTGCGGTCTGCCTCCTCGTTTTCGCGTCGTGTGCCAAGGACACGAGCGAGTCCTATGCAGGGATCGAGCAGCGCTCGCTCGATGCGTGGATGAAATTGCATCGTCCGGAACTGCTCGGCAACAGGCAGGAGGCGCGCGGATTCTCCTATTACGTCGATGTGCTCGACGCGGGTTCGACCGACAAGGCCGACACGCTGATCGCCGAGACCGACTGCTGGGTGCAGTACGAGTTCACGGCCCGCGACCTGAACGGCAACGTCTGCATGACGCGCAACGCCGTGCAGGCCAAGCAGCAGGGGACCTTCACCCGCTACACCTACTATTCGCCCTATTTCCGTTACAGCGGATCGGACTATACGACGCTGCTCGAAGGCAGTTATTATGCGCTGCGCGAGCCGCTGACGCTCAGCGAGGAGTATATCGCCGAGCATCCGGATCGCGGGTTGAAAAACGGGATGCAGGCGCGGCGCGGTACGGAGCTGATGCTCTATCTGCCTTCGTCGCTGGCCTATTCGTCGTCGGGCGCCAGCAGCGACGCGGGTTACGGCGGGCAGTACGAACTCGACGCCAACCGTCCCGCGATTCTTCACATCAAGGTGACGGGCCGCGTCTCCAATCCGCTGGCATACGAGGGAGAGACGGTCGATGCCTTCGTCGAGGACAACGGTACGGTCTGTCCGGTCGAGGAGGAGGAAGACAAGGACGATCCGAAACTCGCTTCCGTCCGCCGGTCGCTGCGCGATGCCGAGACCGACGAGCCGGAGTTGCCCGACACGAGCGTCGATCCCTACAAATATACGTGGTACCAGGCCGTGGATACGGTTCCGCAGCTCTATATCTCGCATGTCTTTTCACCCGGCCGCGAACCGGCGACTACCTACAACTGGAAGAATACCTATTCGGTGCCCTATTTCCCCTACAACGAATCGATGGCCGCACTCGACAAGAAGATCAACGACGTGCTCGTGGAGCGTTTCGGTGCGGGAACCTACAAAGGCGATTCGATCAAGAGCGGCGAGACGGCTTCGATCTGGTACATCGGCCGTTTCCTCGACGGATTCATCTTCGACACGAATATCGACGAGGTGAAGAGGCTCATCTACGGCGAGGTGCAGAGCGAAGGCAGCGCCTACCAGTACGAAGTTCCCGAAGAGGGCGACACGTCGACGTTGAAGACGATCTATGCGTGGTATTACAGCATTCCGCAGTTGCGCTACGGGCAGTGGGCGACGATCGTCACCACGTCGAGTTTCGGCTACGGCGCTTCGGGCAAGAGCGGCGGATCGTCGACCTCGGGCGGATCGTCGTCGAGCAGCTACCTCGATTACTACAACTACTACAATTATTACAACTACTATAATAATTATTACGGCGGTCTGTACGGCAACTCCTACTACGACAGCTACTATAACAATTATTACGGCGGTCTGTACAACAGCTATTACTACAACAATTACTATTACGACGACTATTCGTCGAGCGGCAGCACGACGACGACCTATACGACGGAGATTCCGGCCTATTCTCCGCTGCTGTTCGAGATCTATATCGAACCCAAGGAGTGAGTCGTCCGGCAGGATCGGATCGGGCGGAAGAGGAGTACTCTTCCGCCCTTTTTTTGTCCGGTGCCGTGGCGGGCCGGTATTCGTCCGATGCGCTTCCGACGGGCATCGTCGCACGCACCGCCGCAGCCTGCCGGAAATCCGTAGGTAGGCGGCGGCGCGGAAAAGCGGCTCGACGCGCCGGAACGACCGGAAGCCGCCGTGTTTCTGTTGCGTGCGGAACGATATGCCGGATCGGAGGCGGGAGGTCTTCTATCCGGCACGGTCTATCGCCGTGTGCGGATCGCTTCGGCGGGCGATGCGGGCCGCCGGCCGTCGAGTCCGGATGGAGACAAAGACTCCTCTTTTTCTTGGCTGACCTGCCGTTTGTCGCCTGCGGGCGGGATCGCTCCGGCCGCGACCGAATGAAGTCCGCCGTGCGGGACGGCGGGTTGCCGAATGCGGCGCGATACGCCGATGCCGGACGGACGTTAAAAAAAGACGGCCCCGCGAGGGAGCCGTTAAATCTGACGTGCCGGTCGTATTATTGTTGGTTGAGAATGCGCATCGCCGCATCGAGGATCGTGGTGTCGTCCAGCGTCACGACTCCGCCGTCGGGACCCTGTTCCACATGGATGCCGACATTTCCTTTGGCATCGTAATGCTTCCCGCCGAAATAGTTGCGGACGGTGTCCACGTCGATTCCCAGTTCGTCCGCTATCCGTTGCGAGCTGCCGCTGGGCAGTTTATCCTTGATACGGCGCAACTCATTAAATGTGATAACCATAGCTTTATAAGTTTTAGAGTTGATATTTCACCTACTAAATTACGGTATTAATTTGAATTTTACAAATTCCGGAGGCAATATCCGTGCATAAATTTCGGAAAACGACCACTTTTTTCGGAATTCCGCCGCTCCCGTCTCCGTTTGCAGGCGCCGACGCCGGCGGAGCGCGGGAGGACGGAGCGATATCCGTCGGCGGAAGGATCGGTGTCCGGCGTGCGGCCTCCGGAGCTTTTCGCGGTTTTGCGGCCGGTGCGGATTTGGCGTGCGGACTGTCATTCCGGCGGTCGGAAGACGACCTCTCGACCGCCATTTTGTCAGTCGGAGGTGCGTTTTTGGCAGGCTGCGGCGGGGCCGGCCGGATATTTCCGTCCGAAAATCCGTTTGGTATAACCTTTGCTCGTTTCGGGGCACGTGACGGCTCCGTCGGGAGACCGGACAGAAAGAATAAATAATAAATTGAAAACGAAATAATAATTTAAGATTATGGGAAAGATTATCGGTATTGATTTGGGTACTACGAACTCTTGCGTAGCGGTTATGGAGGGTAACGAACCTGTCGTTATCCCCAATTCGGAAGGTCACCGCACCACTCCTTCGGTGGTCGCATTCACCGAGGGCGGCGAACGGAAGGTGGGCGATCCGGCCAAGCGTCAGGCCATTACCAACCCCATGCGCACGATCTTCTCGATCAAGCGTTTCATGGGCGAGACCTACGATCAGGTGCGCTCGGAGATTGAGCGCGCGCCCTACAAGGTCGTCAAGGGCCCGAACGACACGCCGCGCGTGGAGATCGACGGACGTCAGTACAGTCCGCAGGAGATTTCGGCCATCATTCTCCAAAAGATGAAGAAGACGGCCGAAGACTATCTGGGGCAGACCGTCGACGAAGCGGTCATCACCGTGCCGGCCTACTTCTCCGACTCGCAGCGTCAGGCGACGAAGGAGGCGGGCGAAATCGCAGGGTTGAAAGTGCGCCGTATCATCAACGAGCCTACGGCGGCGGCACTGGCCTACGGTCTGGACAAGAAGAGCGCCGACATGAAGATCGCCGTTTACGACCTGGGCGGCGGTACGTTCGATATTTCGATTCTGGAACTGGGCGACGGCGTCTTCGAGGTGAAGTCGACCAACGGCGACACGCATCTGGGCGGCGACGACTTCGACCACGTGCTGATCGACTACATGGCCGAGGCGTTCAAGGCCGAGCACGGCGTCGACCTGCGTCAGGACCCGATGGCGATGCAGCGTTTGAAGGAGGCGGCCGAGAAGGCCAAGATCGAGCTGTCGTCGTCGACTTCGACCGAGATCAACCTGCCCTACATCATGCCGGTGAACGGGATTCCGCAACACTTGGTGATGACGCTCACGCGCGCCAAGTTCGAGCAGCTGTGCGACCATCTGATCCACAAGACGATCGAGCCTTGCAAGCAGGCGTTGCGCGACGCGGGGCTCGAAGCGGGTCAGATCGACGAGGTGATCCTCGTGGGCGGTTCGACGCGTATCCCCGCAATCCAGCAGATCGTCAAGGAGTTCTTTGGTAAGGAGCCCAACAAGAGCGTCAATCCCGACGAGGTGGTCGCTATCGGTGCAGCCATTCAGGGCGGCGTGCTTACGGGCGAGGTGAAGGACGTGCTCCTGCTCGACGTGACCCCGCTGTCGCTGGGTATCGAGACGCTGGGCGGCGTGATGACCAAGCTCATCGAGGCCAATACGACGATCCCGACCCGCAAGAGCGAGGTCTTCTCGACGGCGGCCGACAACCAGCCTTCGGTGGAGATCAACGTCTGCCAGGGTGAGCGTCCGCTGGCCCGCGACAACAAGTCGATCGGCCGCTTCCACTTGGACGGCATTCCCGCCGCACCGCGCGGCGTGCCGCAGATCGAGGTGACGTTCGACATCGACGCCAACGGCATCCTGAACGTATCGGCGAAAGACAAGGGTACGGGCAAGGAGCAGAAGATCCGTATCGAGGCGTCGAGCGGTCTGACCGAGGAGGAGATCCAGCGTATGCGCGACGAGGCCAAGGCCAACGAGGCGAAGGATAAGGAGGAGAAGGAGCGCATCGACAAGATCAACGCCGCCGACTCGAACATCTTCGCCACCGAGAAGCAGCTCAAGGAGTACGGCGACAAGCTGCCCGCCGACAAGAAGTCGGCCATCGAGGCTGCGCTCGGCAAGTTGAAGGAGGCGCACAAGAACGCCGATGTCATGGCGATCGACACCGCCATTACGGAGCTCAACGCCGCATGGCAGGCCGCTTCGCAGGACATCTATGCCCAGCAGCAGGCGCAGGGCGGTGCGAATGCCAACGCCAACGCCGGAGCGGGTGCTTCCGGAGCAGGGGCGGGCGCCGGTGCGGGTTCCGCCGCCGGCGACTCTTCGCAGCCCGAAGACGTCGAGTTCGAGGAGGTCAAGTAACCGGCCGCCGACAGAGAGCCGCAGGGTTCGGACACCAGTCCGAACCCTGCGTTTTTTATGCCCTTGCGAACCGGCCTCTTTGCCTGCGGCGGTCTGCCTCGTAGGCTGTTTCGGGATAGTGCGGTTAAAGTGTCGTTCCGGAGGCCAGACGCAATCTCGTTCGCCTTTGTCGCCGCGCAGCGTGTCCGAGCGGGAGGGGAGTGGAAACCTGCGGCGTTTTGCGCCGTGCGGGCCGCATCCTCCGCCGGCTGCGGACTGCCGAACGACGATACTGCGAAGTCCTTCCGACGAGCTGCGGCCGATTCTCGCGTCGGATGCCTTTCGGGCTTCCTCCTCGGGACGGCGATGCCGTAATTGGTATTCCGGAGGCCCTGCGACGGAGTGTTGTTAATTATTAATTGTCAATCGTTAATTGGATTTTATTGTTGTTTTTTCGGAAAAAAATGTCTATTTTTGCGAGCTATCGGCGCGCTATGTTGCGCCGGGAAGGTGTTGCGACGGACTAACGACCGAAGAAACAACAAGATAACAACAATAATTTTTAACTCAAATGCAAAGCAAAGGTGCTATTAAATTACTGGCGATTCTACTTGCGATTGCCTGTATCTACCAGCTCTCGTTCTCGTTCAAGACGCGGAGCGTAGAGAAGAAGGCGGCGGCGTATGCGGCCGCTTACGACGGGGATGAGCGTTCCGAACGGGAGCAGTACTACCTCGATTCGGTTCAGAATCAGCCCGTCTACAACCTGGGTTTCCGCAAGTTCACCTACAAGGAGATCAAGGAGAAGGAGCTGAACCTCGGCCTGGACCTGAAAGGCGGTATGAACGTCATGCTCGAGATTCAGGTGGAGGACGTCGTGAAGTCGCTGGCCGGCGACAGCAAGAACGATCCCGCCTTCATCGAAGCGATGGCGCAGGCCAAGGAGGGACTCCGCACGGGCAAGGACTTCATCGGCGAGTTCGTCCGCAGCTACCGTACCGCTACGAACGGTGCGCCGCTGGCTGCGATTTTCGTCAGCCCCGACCGTAAGGACATCACGCCCAACAGCACCGACGCCGAGGTCGAGAAGATCCTGCGCAAGGAGACCGACGATGCGATCGACGCGTCGTTCAACATCCTGCGCAGCCGTATCGACCATTTCGGCGTAACGCAGCCCAATATCCAGCGCTTGCCCAACTCGAACCGTATTCTGGTCGAGCTGCCGGGCGTGAAGGAGCCGGAGCGCGTGCGCAAGTTGCTCCAAGGTTCGGCTTCGCTCGAATTCTGGACGACCTACAACGCCGGCGAGATCGTGCCGACGCTGATGCGTGCCGACCAGGTGGTAAAACAATATCTCGCGGACACGAAGCCTGCCGTCGAGGAGACGGTCGCTGTCGCTGAGGCTGCCGATTCGACCGCGGACGGCGGCCTGATCGCCGAAGTGGCTACCGCCGAAACGGAAACGGCGGCCGAGGCCACGGGTTCCTACTACGACCGCGACCAGAACCCGCTGCTGGCGCTGTTGAACCCGCAGTTCGCAGGCGGCGCTGCCGTAGGTGCTGTCATGGCTGCCGATACGGCTGCGGTGAACGACTACCTGGCGCTGCCCGCCGTGAAGGAGATGCTTCCGGCCGACCTGCGTTTCAAGTGGGCGATCAAGGGCGAGACGCAGCAGCCGGTCGACGGCCGTTTCTACCTTTATGCGATCAAGGTCGAGCGTCCCGACGGCCGCGCTCCGCTGGACGGTTCGGTCATCACCGACGCCCGCGAAGCCTATGCGCAGCGCGGTGCCGAGGCCGAGGTCTCGATGTCGATGAACTCCAACGGCATCTCCGAATGGGCGCGTCTGACGGCCGACAACGTGGGCCGTTGCGTAGCCATCGTGCTCGACGGTTACGTCTACTCGGCGCCTGTGGTGCGCCAGAAGATCGAGGGCGGCAATTCGTCGATTTCGGGTAATTTCACCATTCAGGAGGCCAAAGACCTGGCCAACGTGCTCAAATCGGGTAAGGTTCCCGCACCGGCGCACATCATTCAGGATACGGTCGTAGGTCCTTCGCTGGGTCAGGAGTCGATCAACGCTGGTATGGTCTCGTTCGTCATCGCCTTCCTGCTGGTACTGCTCTACATGGGCGTCTTCTACAAGACGGCGGGCTGGATGGCCGACCTCGCACTGCTGTTCAACGTCTTCCTGCTCATGGGCGTACTCGTTTCGTTCGGCGCCGTGCTGACGCTGCCCGGTATCGCGGGTATCGTCCTCACGATGGGTATGGCCGTCGACTCCAACGTGATCATCTACGAACGCATCAAGGAGGAGCTGCGTGCGGGCAAGGGGCTGTCGCTGGCGATCAAGGACGGTTTTTCGAACGCCTACTCCGCCATCATCGACGGTCAGCTGACGACGATCATCACGGGTATCGTCCTCTTCGTCTTCGGTAACGGCCCCGTACAGGGCTTCGCCACGACGCTGATTATCGGTATCCTCACTTCGCTGTTCAGTTCGATTTTCATCACGCGTCTGCTCATCGAGGCGATCGTGGCGAAGTTCGGCCATATCTCCTTCTCGCGCAAGTGGTCGGAGAACTGGCTCAACAACATCCATTTCGACTTCGTGGGCAAGCGCAAGTATTCCTACGCCATTTCGGGTACGGTCATCGTGCTGTCGTTCATCTCGTTCGCCGTCTTCGGCCTGAACCGCGGCGTGGAGTTCACGGGCGGCCGTTCGTACGTCGTGCTCTTCGACCAGCCGGTTTCGGTGGAGCAGGTGCGTGCATCCGTCGAGGATCAGTTCGCGCAGATCGAAAACGCCGACAACGCCAACGTCAGCCTCGAAATCAAGCAGTACGGCGGCGACGGCGACCAGGTGCGTATCGTGACGCAGTACAAATACGACGACGCTTCGGACGAGGCGACCGACGAAATCAACCGGCTCCTCTACGACGCCGTGAAGAAGTACTACAAGACGGCCGTCACCTTCGCCGATTTCCGCAATACACAGCTCAGCCCCTACGGTATCGTTTCGGCCGACAAGATCGGCCCGTCGATCGCCAAGGACATGACCTACAACGCAATTTATGCCGTCTTCTTCTCGCTGATCGCCATCGGGCTCTATATCACCCTGCGGTTCAAGAAATGGCAGTGGGCGACGGGCGCCACGCTTTCGCTGGCGCACGACGCGCTGATCGTCATCGGTCTCTTCTCGATGCTGTATGCCGTCATGCCGTTCAACCTGGAGATCAACCAGGCCTTCATCGCTGCGATCCTGACCGTGATCGGTTATTCGATCAACAACACTGTGGTGATCTTCGACCGCATCCGCGAGTACATCGCGCTCTATCCGAAACGGAGCCTGCGTGACAATATCAACAACGCCACCAGCTCGACGATGGCGCGTACCTTCAACTCGTCGGGTACGACGCTCGTCACGCTGCTTGCGATCTTCCTCTTCGGCGGCGAGACCATCCGAGGTTTCATCTTCGCTCTGCTGTGCGGCGTAGCGATCGGTACCTACTCGTCGTGGTTCATCGCCACTCCGCTCTCGTTCGATCTGATGCCCGGGTCGATCAAGAACAAGGGTAAGGAGTAGGGTGCCGACATTCCCGCGGAAGCGGACTTTCGATTGAAAACGGACTGCAACCTATGCAGTCCGTTTTTTGTCGTTATCGAAGGCTGCGTCTCGGAATAATCGAACTTACGCTTGCTTCTGCGCTCGACTTTTCGTATCTTTAACTCCGTTTTAGATACTTCCGCCCGGCAATGTTCAAATAAATTTGACATTGCCCTCGCTTATTCGTATCTTTGCCCATAAGTAAGTTCCCGCTCGGCGGGTTCGCTTCGGCAGGAGAGGATATCCCTGATTTCCTTCCCGACGCGCGCTTCGTCCGAGCCAAGATAAAGAGTTATGTTCGATAATCTGAGGCAGTGGTTGCGGAAGTACATCTCGCCGGTTTTCGTCGCGATGCTCGTGGCGTCGTTCGTGTTGTGGTATATCGCCAAATTGAACTATACCTATACTACCGATAAAACGGTTCAGGTGAATGTCGACGGCGAGGAGTTCGAGGTCGTCTGCGTGATCGAGGGGCTGGGGACGAACCTTTTCAGCCGCATGGTCTACATGCGCAATTCGCTGCGCATTCCGCTCTCGGAACTCGATTACGCCCCTTCGCCCGACGAGGAGGGGTACATCGTCATCGACCCGCAGTCGTTGCAAAATGCCATTTCGGTGCATTACAGCGACGTGAAGGTCGTCGCCGTGCGCAATATCCCGCCCATTAAACTGCCTGTCGAGGAATGATCCGGGTAGGCGTTACGGGGGGGATCGGGAGCGGCAAGTCGACGGTCTGCCGGCTTTTCGCCGAACGGGGCGTGCCGGTCTACGACAGCGACAGCGAGGCCAAGCGCCTGATGGGCGAAGATCCTTCGCTGCGTGCTGCGCTCGTCGAGGCGTTCGGCGACGAGACGTTCCGGGACGGCGTGCTGAACCGTCGCTACCTGGCCGCGACCGTCTTCGGCGACCGGCACGCCCTGGCTCGGCTCGAAGCGTTGGTGCACCCCTGCGTGAAGCGCGATTTCGAGCGGTGGGCCGCCGAACGGACTGCCGAGCCCTACGTGGTGCTTGAATGTGCGATTCTCTACGAGTCGGGCATGGACGCTGCGGTGGATCGTGTGGTGGCCGTCGTCGCGCCGGAGGAGCTGCGGCTCGTGCGTGTGAACGCCCGCGACGGCGCTTCGGCTGCGGAGATTCGCCGCCGCATGGCTGCGCAGCTCTCCGACGACGTGCTGAGCGCACGGGCCGATTATACCATTGTCAATATCAACAGGGAGGATTTGGCCGCCGATGTGGCCGAGTGCGACCGTCGATTCCGTTATGAAGCAGCAGGAAATTAATCTCGATTTTTCACGTCGTCAGGTGATGACCATCGTCAACGTCACTCCCGACTCTTTTTTCGCCGGCAGCCGCACGCCTGACTGGCTCGATGTCGAACGCCGTGTGCGCGACGCCGTCGAGGCGGGTGCTTCGGTGATCGACGTGGGCGGTTATTCGTCGCGTCCGGGTGCCGACGAGGTGTCGCCCGAGGAGGAGTGGCGGCGCGTCGATCTGGGGGTCGGGGCCGTGCGTTCGCTCTCGTCCGATCTGCCGGTTTCGATCGATACGTTCCGTTCGAGCGTGGCCGCGCGGGCGATCCATAAATACGGCAAGGTGATCATCAACGATATTTCGGCCGGCGAGCTGGATCCGCTCATCGTCGACGTGGCGGCCGAGCACGACGTGCCCTACGTGGCCATGCACATGAAGGGCGACCCCCGCACGATGCAGTCGATGACCGACTACCGCGACATCGTGGCGGAGGTGGTGGACTATTTCCGCGAACGGACGGCACAGTTGCGCGAGCGGGGGGTTCGCCGCATCGTCGTCGATCCCGGTTTCGGTTTCGCCAAGACGCTCGAACAGAACTACGAACTGCTGCGCGGCCTGCACCGCCTCGCGGAGCTGGGCTATCCCGTGCTGGCGGGCGTGTCGCGCAAGTCGATGATCTACAAGTTGCTCGGTACGACGCCCGCCGAGGCGCTCAACGGTACGACGGCGCTCCACTGGGAGTGCCTGCGGCAGGGGGCCGTGATTTTGCGGGCGCACGATACGCGCGAAGCCGTCGAGGTGGTACGGATGTTCGATCAATTCATGCAGGCATGACGGAGCGCGAGGTGATGATCCGGGCCGAAGGGCTTCGCAAACGCTACGGTGCGTTGGAGGTGTTGCGCGGCGTGTCGCTCGAAGTGGCGCGCGGCGAGGTGGTATCGATCGTCGGCGCCAGCGGCGCGGGCAAGACGACGCTGTTGCAGATCATCGGGTCGCTCACGCGCCCCGACGGCGGGCGCGTCACGCTCGGCGGCATCGATCCGTTTGCTTTGTCGGACAGGGAGTTGTCGCGTTTCCGCAACCGCCGTGTCGGCTTCGTCTTCCAGTTCCATCACCTGCTGCCCGAGTTCACCGCTTTCGAAAACGTCTGCCTGCCGGGGCTGATCGGCGGGCGCGACCGGCGCGAAGTGGGGGCGCGGGCGGCGGAGCTGCTCGATTTGATGGGTCTCGCGGCACGCCGCGACCACAAACCCGCCGCGTTGTCGGGCGGCGAGCAGCAGCGCGCGGCCATTGCCCGTGCGCTGATCAACTCGCCTTCGGTGCTGCTGGCCGACGAACCTTCGGGCAATCTCGATACGCACAACCGCGAGGAGATCCACCGGCTCTTCTTCGAGCTGCGCGAGCGGCTGGGACAGACCGTCGTCATCGTCACGCACGACGAGAGTCTGGCGGCGCGTGCCGACCGGACGATCACGATGAGCGACGGCCGGATCGTAGGATGACGATGGAACGCGAAGAGTTGCACGATCTGCTCGAACGGCTTTGGGACCGGTACGACCGCGAGGAGTTCATCTCGGCCGACCCGATCGCCGTGCCGCACCGCTTTGCGTCGCGCGACGACCGCGAGATCGCGGGATTCCTCGCGGCGACGATCGCGTGGGGCAGCCGTCCCATGATCGTGCGCAATGGTTTGCGCATGATGCACTTTCTCGACGATGCGCCGCACGATTTCGTTCGCAACGCCTCCGAGCGCGAGTTGGCGAAGCTCTCAGGGTTCGTCCACCGCACTTTCAACGGCGGCGATCTCATCCAGTTCGTCCGTTCGATCCGTGCGATCTGCGAACGGCACGGCGGTCTGGGCCGTTTCGTCGAGGCGAGCTATGCCTCCACGGGCGACATGCGCCGCGTGCTGGCGGCCTTCCGCGAGGAGTTTTTCCGCACGGAACATCCCGAACGGTGTCGCAAACACGTTTCGTCGATCGAGCGGGGCGCCTCCTGCAAACGTTTGTGCATGTATTTCCGCTGGATGGTGCGGCACGACGACCGGGGCGTGGATTTCGGTCTGTGGCGCACGATTCCGCCCTCGGCGCTCTATCTGCCGCTCGACCTGCATACCGGCAACATGGGCCGTGCGCTGGGGTTGCTCGCGCGGCGGCAGAACGACTGGCGGGCCGTGGAGGAGATCACCGCGGCGCTGCGCACGTTCGACGCCGACGACCCCGTGCGGTACGACTTCGCGCTGTTCGGCGCGGGGATCGACGGATTTCTGAAATGAGGATATGTTTCGTTTCAAACGATTTACGATAGAACAGGACGCCTGCCCGATGAAGGTAGGCACCGACGGCGTGCTGCTGGGGGCGTGGGTCGCGCTCGGCGCCGCCGACCGGCTGCTGCTGGACGTGGGCACGGGCACGGGCGTGATCGCCCTGATGCTGGCGCAGCGGTCGCCTGCGGCCGGCGTCACGGCGCTCGACATCGATGCGGCCTGCGCGGAGCAGGCGCGGGCGAACGCCGACCGTTCGCCGTGGGGCGGGCGTGTGACGACGTGTTGCGCGCCGGTGCAGGAGTACCGGCCGGAGGAGCCGTTCGATCTGGTGGTCTCCAATCCGCCTTATTACGATCGCTCGCTGCTGCCGCCTGACGCGGGGCGCACCACGGCACGCCATACCGTCGCGCTTACGCACGGCGAGCTGATCGCCGCCGCCTGCCGGCTGCTTGCGCCCGAGGGGCGTCTGGCGGTCATCCTGCCGGCGGTCGAGGCGCAGCGGTTCCGCGAGCAGGCGCGCGGCCGGCTGGCGCTGCGGCGGCTGACCGAGGTGTGGTCGACACCTCGCAACGGGGTGAAGCGCTGCCTGATGGAGTTCGTCCGCGGCGATGCGGCGGAGTTCCGTACCGACCGGCTGGTGATCGAGGAGGCGCCCGGCCGCTTCACGGAGGAGTACCGGCGGCTGACGGGGGATTTCTACCTCAAATTTTGATCGGGGCGGGAAAATGGTTATATTTGTGAATCGACAAATTGAATTGGTTATGAAAACACTTGTTTCGCTGCTGTGCTGCACCGCGCTCACCGTGGGAAGCGCCTCGGCGCAGAGTTATCGCGTGGCCCGTGCGGGGGCTTTCGAGGAGAACGGCCGTGTCGAGGTGGGTATTCCGACCTCGCCGCTGGCGGTCGATCTGACCGTCGAGAAGGAGGTCGTCACCGTGGGGCCCTACGCCCGTTACGCACAGAAATTCCTGGGTGTGCGCGGCGCGCTGAGCGACAAGACGCTCTATTCGGTCAAGGCGGCGCGCGTAGCGCTGCTCGACCGCGACGCGACGACGGCCTCCGAAGTTCCCGCCGGCGAGGTGCGCGCCACCTCCTATCTGGGCGATGCCGAGACCTTCTCGCGGGTTCCCTTCGATAAGCGTTCGCTCGTGGACGAGTCGCTCGAAACGGCGGCACGCAATGCCGCCAACACGCTCTTCGCAATTCGCCGTCACCGCATGGAGTTGATTACCAGCGAGGCGGGAGAGCATGTCTTCGGCGCCGGCCTGCAAGCCGCATTGGCGGAGCTGGACCGGCAGGAGCAGGCCTATACCGAATTGTTCCTCGGCAAGCGGGTGACGACGACATCCGTCGAACGGATCACCGTCGTGCCCGATGCCGGCAAGCAGAAATACATCCTCTGCCGCTTTTCGCCCGATCGGGGGCTGCTGCCCGGCAACGACCTGACGGGCGACGTGGTGCTGTTGCAGCTCGACAAGGAGAGCGACGGTTCGTTCACCCTTACGCCCGCTTCGCCCAAGGCGGCGCGCACGGCGACCTACCGCGTGGCGGCCGACGTGGTCTGCACGGTCTATTGCGGGACGGAGGAGCTGACGCGCGCTACGCTGCCGCTCTTCGAATTCGGCCGCGACGTGGAACTGGCGCTTCCGTCCAGGAAATGACGAACCATACGGCACGCATGGCGGCGCTGCTCGGCGAGTTGCGCCGCGAGATGAACGGCGCGGTGGCCGAGTCGATGCAGCGCGGCGAGGGCGGCTACGGCCTCAACTACGGCGTCAGTATCCCTACGATCCGCGCGATCGCCGGTCGGGTAGGGACGGATCATGCGTTCGCGCGATTCCTTTACCGGCAGGATGTCCGCGAACTGCGGATGGCTGCGCCGACGATCGCCGATCCCGTTTCGGTGACGCCGGACAATGTCGACGAGTGGTTCGCCGGGCGGATGCCGGAGGAGTTGATCGAAGAGCTGGCGCTGCGTCTGCTGAGCCGCTGCGGCCGTCCCGTACTGGATATGCTGTGCGGGCGATGGCTGCGGGCTGGAAGCGGTGCCGAACGCTATGCGGCGCTGATGGCGCTGGCGCGTGCGCGGGTGCAGGAGTTCGACGCGGCGGCGGTCGTCGAGGCCGTGCCCGATGCGGTGGCCGCCTGTCCCGACGATCTGCGACTGGCGCGCGGTGCGGCGGCATTCGTTCAGTCGGCGTCGGCCCGTATCGCACCGGAGCGGCTCGCACGGATGATCGAGCGGCTTCCCGACTCGCGCGGCGGTGCCTATCTGCGCGACGAGCTGGCGTGGATGATTCTTTGACGGGATGGCCGCACTACCGTGCGGCGAGGGCGAAATACGGGGGGCAGAACGAAGTCCGTTCCGCCCCCTGCTTCGTTCGTGCGTTACTCCTCCGCGCCGGAGGAGCGGAATGCCATCGGCGAGAGACCGACGTATTGCTTGAAATAGCGGCCGAAGAAGGACTGGTTGGAGAATCCCAGCGTTTCGGCGATCTCCTTGATGCTCGGATCGGGATCGGAGAGCAGCTTCTTCGCCTCGGCGATAATGAACATCATGATCCATTGCAGGGCGTTGCGGCCCGATTTTTCCCGGACGATCGTGGAGAAATAGCGCGGGGTGAGGCACTGTTCCGCGGCGTAGAACGAAACGCTGTGGTGCGTGCGGAAATTCTGGGAGAGCGAGAAGATGAAACTCTGGAAAATCCGGTCCTTGCGATCCTGTTTGAGCGGCTGGATCGGATGGTTGAAAAAGTAGGCCTCGGCGATTTCGCAGCAGAGCGCCTTGCCGAGCGACGAGAGCAGTTGGTTGTAGATGAGACGGTTATTCTCATTCGTGCTGCGAGAGCCCTGTGATCGTTCGCGGCGCCAGATCAGTTCGATCAGTTCTTCGATGCGCCGGCGCTGCTCGTCGTTGAGCGAGATGCAGGGATTTTCCCGCATGTAGAGGTGGTTCTGCGTGTTGGAGATCGAGTTGGCCAGCGTGAAGACGAAATCGAAGTCCGCCACGCCCACCGTGCCGTGCAGATCGTCGCTGAGCATACGGATATAGGTCTTGGAGAGGGGGGGGTAGATATAGATGTCGCCCCGGTGAATTTCGAAAGCGCGGTTGCCCAGCACCAGGCTCATCTCTCCCTGGGTGCAGTAGAAAAATCCGCTTTTGGCGAGTTGAACGACCGGCCCCAGTGCTTCGACAGTCTGCTTGTCGGCATGGAACAATCCGATGGAAGGAGTAACAGGTGTGTCCATTTTTGTTTCAATTTCGTGCAAAATAACGAATAATCCGGTTCATATCGACCGATTTTTTGCTTATTTTTACGAAAATCGTACGGATCGGACAATGCTGCATCCATATCGTTCTTTTCGATGGATGCGCGCTTCGGTACATTTGCATCAAATTCAGTGAGGTATGAAAAGACGAAATCAATTCATGGGGATGGTCTGCCTGCTCGCCTGTTGTTGCGGCTGTTCGGGCCGGCCGGAGGGTGCGGTGCGGCTGCCTATCGTACGCATCGATACCGTGGGTGTCTACGGTACGCCGCGGACGGTGCAGTTTCCTGGCTGCGTCAGGGCGGCGCAGGAGGTCAATGCGGCGTTCAAGGTCGGCGGGACGCTCCGAACGATTTTCGCCGAAGAGGGGGAGTTCGTCCGGCGCGGGGCGCCGCTCGCGGCGCTCGATGCTCGCGATTACCGGCTTCAAGCCGAAGCCGCCGAGGCCGAGTACAAGCGCGTCAAGGCCGAAGCGGAGCGCGTAATGGCGCTCTATGCCGACGGAGCCGCTACGCCCGACGCCTACGACAAGGCGCGTTACGGACTGCAACAGATCACGGCCAAATACGAAAACAGTCGGAACCAGCTCGCCGATACCGAGATCCGTATGCCTTTCGACGGGTATGTGCAGAAACGGCTGTTCGACCCTTCGACCGTCGTCGGGGCAGGAATGCCCGTGCTGACCGTCGTGTCGGCGGAGGCTCCCGAAATCGAGATCAATATCCCCGGCTCGGAGTATGTCCGCCGCAGCGAATTCGACGGCTTCGAGGCGGCCTTCGACTTCTGGCCCGGCAAGCGGATTCCGCTGCGGCTGCGGAGCATCAGCCCGAAGGCCAACGCCAACCAGCTCTATACGCTGCGGCTGGGCGTTCCGGCCGATTTGCGGCCGCTCCCGTCGCCGGGTATGAATACGATGGTGACCATCGTATGCCGGCCTTCGGGGGCTGCGCAGGTGGCCGTGCCGGCCGTCGCGCTCTTCGACGACGGCGACCGGACGTGCGTCTGGATCTGCCGGGAGGACAGTACGGTCGTGAGCCGCGAGGTACGGGTCGAGCGGTTGCAGACCGGCGGCGAAGCGGTCGTCGGAGCGGGACTTGCGGCCGGCGAGCGGATCGTCACGTCGGGCGTGCACCGGCTGCGTGAAGGCGAGAAGGTGGCGCCCCTGCCGGGTGTGACGAAAACAAACGTGGGAGGATTGCTATGATCGATTTCGGGAAATGGGCTTTCGCCAATCGGAAGCTCGTCTATTTCGTCGTCGCCGTCCTTCTGGTCGGCGGCATCCTCTCGGCCTACGACATGTCGAAGCTCGAAGACCCCGAAATCAAGGTCAAGCTGGCGATGGTCATAGCGACGCGCCCCGGCGCTTCGGCGCATGAAATGGAGTTGGAGGTGACCGATCCGTTGGAGAAGAACATCCGCACCATGGGCGAGGTGGAGAGCGTGACCAGCTCGTCGTTCAACGATCTGGCGATTTTGGAGGTGGAGTTGAAAAGCACGGTGCGCGACGCCGACGTCGAACAGTGCTGGGACATGCTGCGCCGCAAGGCTTCCGATGTCCAGCGGCGATTGCCGTCGGGAACGTCGGTCGTCGTGCAGGACGACTTCGGACTGGTCTACGGAATGCTCTATGCGCTCACGGGCGACGGTCTTACGGAGCGGCAGCTGTCGGATTATGCCGGCCTGCTCAAACGCGAGCTGGGCGATCTGGACGGTGTGGCGCGTGTCGAGATCTACGGCGAACGCGAGGAGTGCATCGACATTTCGATCCTGCCCGAAAAGATGGCGATGCTCGGCGTCAGTCCGGCCGAGGCGCTGGCGACGCTCAACGGGCAGAACAACGTCTACTATGCCGGATATTACGACAACGGGCCCGACCGCATCCGCGTGGCCGTCGCCGACAAGTTCCGCGCCGTGAAGGAGATCGAGAGCATGGTCATCCAGGGGCACGAGGACGACCAGCTGCGGTTGTGCGACATCGCGCGCGTGGAGCACGGCTACGCCGAACCCGTGCGCAACGAGATGTCCTACGAGGGGCAGCGTGCGCTCGGCATCGCCGTCGCAGCGGCTTCGGGCAGCGACATCGTCAAGGTCGGGGCCGAGGTGGAACGCTGTCTGGCCGAGTTGCAGGCCGAGCGCTTCCCTGCGGGAGTCGCCTGCCACAAGATTTTCTACCAGCCCGAGCGGGTCAAGGATGCGCTGGGGACGTTTCTGATAAACCTGATCGAGTCGGTGGTGATCGTCGTGGCCATTCTGATGCTTACGATGGGTTTCCGCAGCGGAATGATCATCGGCATCAGTCTGGTAGTGACCGTCGTGGGATCGTTCCTGATTCTGGGGATGGCCGACGGAACGATGCAGCGCGTGTCGCTGGCGGCGTTCATCCTGGCCATGGGAATGCTGGTCGACAATGCCATCGTGATCGTGGACGGCATCCTGATCGACCTGAAACTCGGGAAACCGCGTCGCGAGGCGATGACGGCCATCGGCCGGAAGACGGCGATGCCGCTGCTGGGTGCGACGCTGATCGCCATCCTTTCGTTCCTGCCGATCTTCCTCTCGCCCGATACGGCGGGTGTCTACGTGCGCGATCTGTTCATCGTGCTGGCCGTGTCGCTGCTGCTGAGCTGGGTGCTGGCGCTGGTGCATGTGCCGCTCATGGCCGACGCATGGCTCGGTCAGCCTGCTGCTCCGGCCGGCGGCGCGACGCTCTACGACAGCGCCGTCTACCGCTGGCTGCGTGCGGCGCTCGGCTTCGGCCTGCGGCATCGCTGGTCGTCGATCGCCGTGGCGCTCGTGCTGGTGGGGCTGAGCGTCTGGGGCTACGGTTACATGCGTCAGGGCTTCTTCCCCGATATGGTCTACGACCAGCTCTATATGGAGTACAAACTGCCCGAGGGGACGAATTCGACCCGCGTGAAGGCCGATTTGGAGGAGATCCGCCGCTATTTGAAGAGCCGTCCGGAGATCCGCTCGGTGGCCGCTTCGATCGGCGGCACGCCGGCGCGCTACAATCTGGTGCGCAGCATCGCCACGCCGTCGCTTTCGTACGGCGAGCTGATTATCGATTTCGAGTCTCCGGAGGCGCTGGAACGCAATATCGACGACATCCAGCAGACGCTTTCGGATCGCTATCCCGATGCCTACGTCAAGTTGAAGCGCTACAACCTGATGTTCAAGAAGTATCCGATCGAGGTGCAGTTCACGGGGCCCGATCCGGCCGTGTTGCACCGGTTGGCCGACAGTGCGCGCTGCATCATGGAGCGCACGCCCGAGGTGTGTCTGATTACGACCGACTGGGAGCCGCGCATTCCGGTGCTGAACATCGACTACGACCAGTCGGCCGCACGGCGCATGGGGTTGAGCCGGCAGGATATCGCCGTCTCGATGCTGTCGGCTGCGGGCGGTATTCCTGTCGGGGCTTTCTACGAGGGGACGCACAAGAATACGATCTATCTCAAATGTACGGAGGCCGACGGGAAGCCGGTCGACAACCTGGAAAACGTGCCGGTCTTCCCGATGATGCCCAATCTGGCGGGGTTGTTCGACGAGGAGCTGCTCCTCAAACTCAAATCGGGAGCGATCGACCGCAGCGAGTTGCTGGAATCCGTCCTGCATACCGTGCCGCTGAGACAGGTGAGCCGCGGCGTACAGGTCGAGTGGGAGGATCCCGTCGTTCCGCGCTACAACGGTCAGCGTGCCCAGCGGGTAATGTGCTCGCCTGCACCCGGCATCGAGACCGAGGCGGCGCGGCTGGCTGTCGCCGAACGGATCGAGGCGATTCCGCTTCCGTCCGGATACGCACTGTCGTGGGAGGGTGAGAAGGGCGCCAGCGACGAGACGATGCGCTACCTTTTCAAGAACGTGCCGATCGGCGTCGTGCTGATGATCGCCATTCTGATCCTGCTCTTCGGCGACTACCGCAAGCCGGCCGTTATTCTCTGCTGCATTCCGCTGCTGGGCATCGGCGTGGTGGGGGCGATGCTGCTTACGGGCAAGGTCTTCACCTTCTGCGCCATTGTCGGTGCACTGGGGCTCGTGGGCATGATGATGAAGAACTGCATCGTGCTCATGGACGAGATCGGCGCGCAGATCGCCGCCGGCGCCGATCCCGCCTCGGCGCTCGTTTCCAGTTCGGAAAGCCGTCTGCGGCCGGTGATGATGGCTTCGCTCACGACCATTCTGGGCATGATTCCGCTGCTCGGCGACGCCATGTTCGGGTCGATGGCCGCGACGATCATGGGCGGACTGCTGTTCAGCACCTTCGCTACGCTCTTCTTCGTGCCGATTCTCTATGCGTTGTTCTTTAAAATCAGGATAGATCGATGAAACGTCTTCTTATCATACTCACCCTCGCGGGATTGCCTTGTGCTCCCTTCGCGCAGACGCGGCTGACGCTCGACGCCTGCATCGAGCAGGCCGAGGCGAACAACAAGGCGCTGGCGGCGGCCGACCGGCAGTTGGCGGCGGCGCAGTTCGATTTCCGCAGCGCGCGGGCCAATTTCTTTCCTTCGTTCTCGGCGACGGGGACGGGACTCTATTCGACGGCCGACGGCGGGCTGGACATCGCCGGCGGCGCGTTGCCCGTGCTGGGTGTCGACGGGATGCCCACGGGCGGTACGGCGCTCTTCCCCGGCCTGAACCTCGCCTACGAGGTGGGTTGGGTCTACGGCGGCGGCATAACGCTCGAACAGCCCCTCTACATGGGCGGCAAGGTGCGCACGGGTTACCGCATGGCGCGGATCGGCAGTGAAATGGCGGAGCAGAACCGGCGGTTGACCCGATCGGAGGTGATCGTCTCGACGTCGCGGGCCTACGCTTCGGTGATCCGTGCGCGTGAGATGCGGCAGGTGGCCGAACGTTACCATGCGCTGCTCACGGAGTTGCTGCGTTCGGTCGAGAGTGCACGCAAGCATGGCCTCAAACCGCAGAACGACGTGTTGAAGGTGCGGGTGAAACTCAACGAGAGCGAATTGAACCTGCGGCGGACGGAGAATGCGCTGCGGCTGGCGACGATGAATCTCTGCCATCTGATCGGCCGTCCGCTGACCGACCGGATCGAGGTGGCGGACGATCTGCCCGACCTGCCGTCGACGCCGGTGCCCGCCGCCGACCTTATGGCGCGTCCCGAATACCGGCTTCTCGACCAGAAGGCCGAGCTGGCGCGCGAACAGTTGCGCCTGGCGCGCAGCGAGCGGTTGCCGCAGGTGGGGCTGGTGGGCAATTACGGCTACCTGCACGGCGTCGAACTGAACGGACAGAACTTGTTGGGCGGCTGGGCCTTCACGGCCGGCGTGCAGGTGTCGGTGCCGATCTTCCACTTCGGCGGCCGCTCGAACAAGGTACGGTCGGCACGGGCGCGGTTCGAGCAGGCGCAGGCGGAGCGTCTCGACGGCGGCGAGCTGCTGCAACTCGAAGCGACGCAGGCGGCGAACAACCTCGACGAAGCGCAGCTCGAAATCCGGCTGGCCGAGTCGTCGCTCGCCGCGGCCGACGAGAACCTGCGGCTGAGCCGCCGCCAGTACGAGGCCGGCGTGGAGACGCTGTCGGATCATCTCGAAGCGCAGGCCATGTGGCAGCAGGCGCACCAGACGGAGGTCGAGGCGCGTATCGACGGTTATCTGCGTTGGTTGGAATACCGCAAGGCGGCGGGGTTGCTCGATTGAGCGAGGTGTCTTTCACGAAAAACGCAGCGGTCGGTAGATCCGGCCGCTGCGTTCGTTTTTGTTACTCCTCGTTGATGAAGAGCGCCCGGGGCAGCTGGTCGATGCTGTTGATCGCCACCACCTCGATGCCTTTGGGGCGTTTGGCGCCTTTGGGGAGGTAGCCCGAGACGACGATGCGGCGGAAGCCCAGCCGCGCCGCCTCGCTGATGCGCTGCTCGGTGCGGGGGGCGGGGCGCACCTCGCCCGAAAGCCCGACTTCGCCCGCGCAGCAGATGCCCTCGCCGATCGGACGGTCGTAGTACGACGAAATTACGGCGGCGATGATGGCCAGATCCAGCCCCGGATCGGCGACCTTGAAGCCGCCCGCGAAGTTGAGGAAGACGTCCTTGGTGTACATCTTCATCCCCACGCGCTTCTCCAACACGGCCAGTAGCATCGACATGCGTTTGTAGTCGAAGCCCGTGGCCGTGCGCTGGGGCGTGCCGTAGGCGGCGTTCGAGACGAGCGCCTGCACCTCGATCAGGTAGGGGCGTATACCGTCGACCGAGGCGCCGACGGCGATGCCGCTCAGCGGTGCGTCGTAGTGCGTGAGCAGGATTTCGGAGGGGTTGCCCACCGGCCGCAGGCCGGCGTCGAGCATCTCGAAGACGCCGATCTCGAACGTCGCGCCGAAACGGTTCTTGATGCCGCGCAGGATGCGGTAAACCTGATTGTTGTCGCCCTCGAACTGCAACACCACGTCGACGATGTGTTCCAGAATCTTCGGGCCGGCGATGGCGCCCTCCTTGGTGATGTGGCCGATGATGAAGATCGAGGTGCCCGATCCCTTGGCGTATTTGAGCAGCGTGGCGGCGCATTCGCGGATCTGCGACACGCTGCCGGCCGACGACTCGACCAGATCGGTGTAGATCGTCTGGATCGAGTCGATGATCACCAGGTCGGGGCGCTGCTCTTCGAGCTGCGCCATGATGTTTTCGAGCAGCGTCTCGGAGTAGACCATGCAGGTGTCGTTGCCAATGCCGATACGGTCGGCGCGCATCTTGATCTGCTCGGCCGACTCCTCGCCCGAGACGTAGAGGGTTTTCAACCCGTTGTCGGCCAGTGCGATTTGCAGGCTGAGCGTCGATTTGCCGATGCCCGGTTCGCCGCCCAGCAGCACGAGCGATCCGGGAACCAGACCGCCGCCCAGCACCCGGTTGACCTCGGCGTTGCCCAGGTCGAGCCGCGGCCGGTCGTTCGAGCGGATCTCGCCGACGCGCTGCGGGGTGCTGCGGGGCAGCGCCGAGGTCATCGCGGCGGGGACCGAACCGCTCTCCCTTGCGACGATCTCTTCGGTGAAGGTGTTCCACTCCCCGCAGGCGGGGCAGCGTCCCATCCATTTGGGCGCCTCGTAGCCGCACTCCTTGCAGAAATATGCTTTTTTGACCTTTGCCATCTCTTTGCGTTTTAGTACGGGTTCCGACGGCAACCCGTTCGGCCGCCTTAAAGGGGCGGAGGACGGCCGAAAAATTCGGTGCAGGATCCTGGTTATTTGATGAAGAAGCGGTAGATGTCGTTGCCGTTGGCGTAGACCAGCAGCACGAGGATGATCGCCAGTCCGACGTACTGCGCCGCTTCGAGGAAGCGGTCGCTCGGTTTGCGTCCCGTGATCATCTCCCACAGCGTGAAGATCGCATGGCCGCCGTCCAGCCCCGGAATGGGCAGGATGTTCATGATGGCCAGGATGATCGAAATGAAGGCGCACTTCGACCAGAAATCCTGCCAGTTCCACGCCGAGGGGAAGATGCTGCCGATGGCGATGAATCCGCCCAGCTCCTCGTACATCTGGGTTTTGGGCTGCACGATCAGTTTGAGCTGTTCCCAGTAGTTGGCGATCACGCTGCCCGTGCGCCGGATGCCGGCGGGGATCGACTGCCAGAAGGTGTACTCCTTCGTGCGCAGGCGGTAGTCGTGGCGGGCTACCGTGACGCCGATCTTGCCGTCGGCGTTGACCGGTACGGTCAACACGGCCGTCGAATCGCCGCGCACGACGGTAAGCTGCACGTCGGACGACTTGTGGTCGGCCAGCAGCCCGACGTACTCCGCGAATTCGATGTGGCGTTCGCCGTTGAGGGCGACCACCTCGTCGCCGGCGCGCAGCCCTGCGTCGAGGGCGGCGGGGGAGGCTACGCTGTCGATGCGGAAGGGCGTGCGCAGCATCAGCATCTCTTCGTAGCCCTTCGAGCGGCGGAAGTCGACGAGTTGCTCGAAGGGGATCGTGAAGCGCTCTTCGCGGCCGTCGCGCTCGACGACGACCGTGCGGTCGCTCTCGGTCAGCAGCAGCGTCATGGCGATGCGAACGATGTTGTTGACCACGCGGTAGACGCTCTGCAGCGTGGTGAAGTGGGAGGACTGGAGCGAATCGGATTGGATGCACCGGAACGACAGCTGCACGACTTTGCCGACGTTGAACTTGGTGTAGAACTACGTGTGATTCGTGTGTCACACCGCTACGAGAGAGTAGCCGTATGCCGCACACAGCAGCACGAACTGGATGTACTTGTCGCCAGCGAAGCGCGCGGCGGCGTCGTGGACTGGGACCTGCTCAGCGAGGGCCTGCTCTTCGTCCAGTTCGTCGCCAAGGACGAAAAGCGCATGCGCGAGCGCAGCCAGAAGGACGCGCGCGAGCACGAGGTCGGCGGCTTTGGCGCGGGCAGCGGCGAGGGCTTCGACGTCATGGAAACCGGCTCGCAGCTCGTCTCCGTCGGCAGCACGGGCTACAAGGGCTATGGCATGATCGACCCTAGCAAGAAGATCCACGAGGCGCGAACGGGCGGTACGCCCCTTTCCCCCAACGACGTGCGCGAGCAGATCCCGCAGCTCCCCGGCGCAGCCGGCGACGTTTTGAACAATAAGAGCTTGATGGACTTCGTCAGCAGCGTCACCGAGAGCCAGGCATTTGAGATCCTCAAGGAGGGCGGCCAAGCCGTCTACAAGCTGGTCTCCGCCACAAAGAAGCTCATCCAAAGCAGCGTCGGCCTTGGGATGGAGTCCGCCGCCATGCACCACTTGAGATCCCAGAGCTCCGATTACGAAAAGCGCCTTACGCTGGAGGAAAAGACCGACATCGTGCAGGAATCCCTCTCCTCCAGCTTTAAGATGGCCAAGGAAATGCAGGCCAAGGACGTAAATGGCAAGGTCTTCGGCATACTGGAGAGCCTGTGCTCCCTGGCCACCAGCGGCATGGCCCGGCATTTCGTTATCATCCAGCCCACGTGGGAGAGCTATGTGGGCGAGGCCATGGCCGCTGGCGTGGCGAAGTTCCGGCAGGACCGTCAGGACTACAATGTGAGCGTCACCATCCACCCGTACCGCCAGGGGCGGATGGAGGACTGCCTGCACCTGCTGGACACGCTGGCGGAGGAGGTCCAGGGGATCGCCCTGTGCGCCGCGGACTGCCCCCAGGTGCGCCA
>ERZ824575.352-NODE-352-length-61151-cov-13.823622_pt1 | contig 61151 bp, 58 predicted proteins | sample MGYA00519470_ERZ824575 | MGnify/ENA primary metagenome ERZ824575 (study PRJEB31778, sample SAMEA3449170) | human gut metagenome | biome: human gut; feature: human-associated habitat; material: faeces | place: United Kingdom | collected 2010/2012 ... | reverse complement strand
TGGACGTGCTGGGAACGATACAGCCGGAGGACCTTCCCGGCTGGGCCAAGCATGGCCTTACTGCGATTCAGCAGGAACAGGCCAAAAAGAAAACCGCAAAGGAGCGTGAGCGATGATGGATTACAGAGAAAACGCCGGATATATCATTACGGATTCCTGTCATGTGGGCGACAGCGAATTTGTCTTGGGTGTTCATTTGACAGCGCCCCAGCAGTTTGTCACCTGGAAATGTAGTAACCGGACGGACTACGATTGGGGCCACTATTTCAGCGACCTGTTTTCCGCGCAGAAGGATTTGGTGGCGCGGGCGCAGGAGGAGGTGCAGTGCCTGGAGGAACAGCGGCAAAACACCATTGCGCCGGAGGCCCCGCCCTATTCCCCATGGGGCAAAGTCCAGGAGTGCGAAACGCTCTGCCCCGGCGTTTATTCCGTTTCTACCCCAGGGCATGGCGGCGTTATGGTGCGGCGGGAGCTGGCGGAAAAGGTATTCCGAAAAGAAGCGATGGGCTGCGGTTTTATAGCGAGCGGTTATCTTTGCTTTGAGGAAGATAATGACGCGCAGGTGGCTCTCCGGGAGCTGATGGATAAAAAGATGATCCAGGCTCCGGTGAACGGGCGCTTTGCCCCCGGTGCGTATGAGGCTGTTATCAATAGCAGCGTGCAAATTCACCACCCCGAATATTGGCAGGCAAGGGAAAAAGCCATATCGGAGCAAAAACGACAAGCGAAAAAGAAAGGACGTGAGCGATAATGGAACTGACAATTACCAGCATGACCCCGGCGGATCGCCTGTATGCGTACAACCAGAGCAGCCAGCTTGAAGGGCAAACCGGCTGTATCGGCCATCTGCGCGGGGATTTTGGCGCTGGAAAAGAGTTTTACACTTCCTGGTTCGACCATCGGAGGGAATACAAGACGGACGAGTTTAAGGCGGAGCTTGATGAGGTGGTCAACACTCTGCGGGAGAAGAATGGGCTGCTCTGTACCCGTGACAGCATGACCAGGTTTTGCTATCAGAACCCGGAGGCTGAGTTTGAGGGAAACTACTGCGCCGAGTATGGTTTTAAGGTGCAGACGCCGCAGCACACCTATATGCTCCGGTGCAATCCCAATTATGGAGACTACAACTTTTACCTCTACGCCTACGTTTCCCGATTCCTGGAACACCACATGGAAAAGGCCAAACAGGGTATCCGGTTTATCACGCCCGGCTACAAGGAGCTGTTCCGCATTCCCGACGGCGACCACATCCGCATTTTCACTGGCGGCGGAGAAACCCGCGACCGCACCTGCCGGGTCATCGACGAAACCCATTTTGAAACCAGCGGCGGGTATTCCAGCGCCCTGTATCATATCTGCGAATTTGCGGAGCGATTGGAGCAAACTCACGGGAGCGTGATCCCGCTGCGTTCTTCTCTGCCGGTGCAGTGTTTTAGTGTACTGCCCTCATCCGGGGAGCTGATTCTTCTGACCAGGGGCGAAAAAGGCTACAGCCCTTGCTATGATTTTTCAACTCCTGACGCTCAACAGAACCGAGAGTTTGCAGACGACCGCAATGTGAAGAATGGCGTTACCAAAGCACAGGAGGCCGCCATGCTTGCCGGCTCCATGCTTGGCTGGCAGACTCCCGCCGCCGATCCCAGAAACTATGACGAGCAGGGGCAGCCTATCAAGCCCAGGCAGAAAGACCGGGGTGAAGCCCGATGAAGGAGGAAAGACACGTTATCTGGAGCAATTATGGCCTGGACTATGAGGATTGGAGGGATGACCTGGAGGCGGACTACCCGGATTTATCCGAAGATGAGCGCATTTCCCTGATGTATGAGATCAATGGGGATTACCTGGATGATGAACGCGCCAACCTCAATGTGCAGCTCTCCCAACCGATTTTAGTCGTAGGCGACCTGGGCCTGTGGAATGGTCGGCGCATGGGATATAAGGAAATCCCCAGCGGCAATATCCGGGACTGCCTGTATTCCGATACGGATTATTCCACCTGGTATGTGGACCGGCTGGGTGACCTGCGGTGCGACGCCATCCACCATGATGGCACGAACTTTTATCTTTACCGCGTTTACAAGGACAGCGCCAGCCCTTCTCAAATTGAACTGCTGAAAGAAAAACTATATCGCGGCATTGCAACCCGCGCCGATATTACGAGAGTGACCCGCAGGCTGGGCGACGACATCGCCAAAGTCTACGGGTTTTCCATTCCCCGGCAGCGGCAGGCCGTCGCCATGGAAAGATGAGGTGATAAAAATGGCGTCTTTACCGCCCGTAAAACTGGATACGCATGAGGACTGGTTCAACTTGCTGATGACGGTTCTCCATCAGCAGGCGGAACAGAACCCCTATGAAGAATACCGGGAGATGGCTCAAAAGCTGATCGACCAGTTTATGCGCTATGGGAGGCCCTTTGTTGACAGTGACCATGCGCCCTGCGTGGCGCTTCGGATGTACCCGAAGGAGGCCGGAAATACCATCTGGCTGTTGCTGCTCTCCCTGTGCAATCAATATGACCCTGATAAGGATTACAGCGCAGAACTGAAAGCTGCGAAAAAAGAATAAGAAAAGGAGGGGCAACCGATGGCGATACGATATAAAGCCTTGACGGAGCTGTACCAGGAAACGCAGCGCAGCGTGACAGCTCCTGACCAGTGGCGGGCGTTTCTGGCTTCTGCCTGCCGCAACTACCGGCTTTCTTTCGATGAACAACTGCTTGTCTACGCCCAGCGCCCAGACGCCACCGCCGTCCTGGAGATCGAGCGATGGAACCGGCAATTTGGGCGCTGGGTAAACCGGGGCGCAAACGGCATTGCCGTTTTTGACGGTGAACACAATGGAAAACCCCGACTGAAATACTACTTTGATATTTCCGATACCCATGAGGCCCGGTTCCCCCGCCCCGTCCCCCTTTGGACGGTGCGGGAGGAATACGCGCCGGACATCATTGAAACGCTGGAAAACAGCTTTGGAGAGCTGGAGCGCAAGGAGGATTTGGGTGAAGCACTGCTCTCTGCGGCAAAGAACGCCGTGGAGGACAATATGCCCGACTACCTGGCAGAATTGAAAACCCTCACGGAAGGCAGCTTTCTGGAAGAACTGGATGAGCTGAACCTGGAAGTGGAATACCGCAGGGCGGTGCAAAACAGCATTGGATATATGCTGCTGGTGCGCTGCGGCCTTGACCCGTCTGAATATTTTGAGGACATGGATTTCCGGGATGTGACGGACTTTAACACCCCGCAGACGTTGAACGCTTTAGGCGTGGCCACCGGGGACATCTCCCAGATGTGCCTTTCCGCCATTTCCCGCACGGTTCTTGCCCTGCAAAGACAGCCCCAAAAAGAAAATCGCACATTTGAACCCCAGCAGAAAAACCAGTATGCTGTAACTGAACAGGAAAACACACAGCCGGAAAGGAGTTTTGAATATGACCGAGATCACTTACACCAGGCAGGGCGACTACAATCTGCCGAACCTTCTGCCGCCCCAGGAGGAGCCGGTTCCCCATGGGAAATACGCATTGCTTCGGAAGAAATTCCTCAAGGAGCACCGCAGGGTGACGTACACCAACCTGCTGACCAGCGGCAAGCTGAACAGCCATCTGGCGGAGATCCAGCAGACCGCCCAGCGCCGGATGGAGCAGATCGTGGCGCAGATGGCCAAGAACCAGGGCGTGACAGAGGAACTGAAAGCCAGCGACCAGATGAAGTGGGTGCAGATGATGAGCAACCTGCAGAACGCGGCGGAGGAAACGGTGCTGGCGGAGCTGATTTACAGCTAATTGATGAACCGGAAGAAAGCGCAGGTGGCGAACAGCTCCCTGCGCTTTTGGATGAAAAGCAGATCATGGCCATCATCGCCAACAAAGATGATGACCTGAAATATAAGAAAAATCAGATCGAGCTTTTCTTTTCGGTTCACAGCGACGTTCAGGAACGGGCCGACTACCTGAAATCCGCTTATCAGGACCGGTACACTGAGATCATCGCTGACGGGCAGCGCCTGGGATATAAGCCCCAGGAGAATGGCCTGCTCATGTGGGAAGGCTCTTACCCATCCCGCACCAGGGAATCTGTATTTTCCTGGGAAGCGGTGGCAGGCTGGACCGCCCAGCTTATTGACAAAAAAGAATACTTCATTCAGACGAACATCCCGCAGCTCCCTACCCAAGAGAGCCAGCAGATGTCCCTTTTTGATTTTGCGGCGTTTCAGCAGCCAACCCAGGCCGAGGGTACGGCCAAACCATCCATTTTCCCTCACCCGGCTCTGCCTCAGCAGGTAATCGACGAGGCGCTGTGCATTGGTGCTAACGACCAGAACAGCCGCCTCATCATCTGCGCCTATTTCAAAAAGGATAAGCCGGACAATGCCAGGTTCCTGGCAGAGCACTATGGAGAGAACGGCGCTGGCTTTTATCTGGATGGCCGACAGTATGCCATCTGGTACAACGCCGAGGGAATCCGCATTGCCCAGGGCGAAAGCGCCCAGCGTTCCAGCGCCACCCTCATCCCCTGGGAACAGGCGGCGGCCCGTATCCGGGAACTGCTGGACTTGGGCCGATATATGCCCCAGAGCGAGCTTGACCGGGTGGATGAGTATGAGCGCCAGCAACGGGCCGCGCAGCTATGGTATCTCCGGCAGGATTTTGCAGAAGGCACTGCCGACGCGGGCTATCTTCCCACGGTGAATACCATTTACGGTAAAAATCATGGGTTTCCAGAGGAAAGCGCCGCCATAAGCGATTTGTTAGGCCATCCGGAGGGGCTGCAGAACCTGCGGGGTGAGCTGGAGCAGTTTGTCCAGGCATACAGAGAGAACCGGGAACTGCTGCGATTCCATTTCCACCGTCCGCAAAAATTGCTGGAGCAGCTTTCCGACCTGCAGCGGGAACCGCTGCACTTTACCGCCGCCGAAGGGTACGCCCCCCAGCGGCGTTTTTTCATCTCCGGGGACGAGATCGACAACCTTCTCCGGGGTGGAAAACGCAGCACCGATTACCGGCTGGCCGTGTATTCTTTCTATCGCAACCACACAGAGCGCAAGGAACGGGAGAATTTCTTAAAGCACTACCACGGCGAGTACAGCGGCCATTCCAGTGGGAATGACGATGTGACCTACCAGCTCAGTAAAGGCGTTTCTTTCAGCCACGGCAGTATCACCGCCCCCTACGCCAAGGTGGAGCTGAAATGGAACGCCGTGGAAAAGCGCGTCAGCGCCATGATCGCCCAGGGGCGGTTCCTCACCGATGAGGACCGCGCCGCCATGCCGCAGTATGAGAAGCACCAGCTTGCCCGGAATATCCGCACTTTCTTTGAAAACGTACCCCAGGAGCAGCCCCACCCCTATCCCTTTGGCTTTGACTATTGGGACGCGGTGAAGCTCATCGAGCCGCAGCTTGACGACCCGGCCCGTGTGGAAGAAATCTATCAGATGATGGTTCCCATTTGGGAGGCCACCCCGCAGGATGACAGGATGTACGCCCTGCGCCAGCAGGCGTTTGAAAACCTCACTGCCTTCCGGCAGGGAACCTTCACGCTCTTTGCAGAGCACAAGGAGCCTGTGGTTCCCACCATGCCGCAAGCCAAAGCCTACGACCTGGGCTACGGCTATTTGGGAAACGGCGTCACGGTGTGGAACCGGCTGGAGGAGGAACACGGTGACTACAAAACGGTTGCCCACATCGCCCCAGACCGCACGGTGACCTTCTACGAGGAGGAAATGCCCCAGGCAGTGCGGGAGGAAATCCAGCGGATTGCTGACACTTCGGAAATGACCATTTCCGCCACCCAGGACGCGCCGGTGTTCACCGTGCCGCCCAGGGCGCAGGAACCGCCCCAAAAAGAAGAACCGGTAGACCCCTACCCGAAGCTGGCCGCCCAGGTGCTGCGTTTTGTGGGAGAGTTTGATGGTTCCCGCATGGGTTATGGTGAGGATGACGCCCAGGCGGTGGAAAATATCGCCCGGCAGCTCCATGACCCCGTTCAGAGAGAGGAAATCCGCAGACTGCTTCAATCCTTCCTGGACCATGCGGACCTGGAAGAAGAAATCGCGGTGGACATCACCCTCTGTATGGAGCAGATCGCGGAGCTGCCCCCGGCCCTTACCCCGGAACAGGCGCAGATAGAAGAAATCGCCGGTTATCTGGAGGAGGCCGGATATGCGGTATCCAGCGAACTGGTCGAAGAAGGTTTGATGGATTACCGTGCCCATGGCGGCAAAGGTAACAGCCAGGATGTTGCCGACTTCATTGAGCGCGAGTTTTTGTCCGAGGAGCCGGAACCTGCTTCACTGGAGATTGCCAAAGAATTTATCAACGATTTCTGCGAGGCCGAGTATGGCAGCCCAGCCGATTTCAGTGATCTGGAAAAGGTGGGCATTGCCTACACCACTGTTACGGATGAGGAAATTCCCATCCAGGTCAATGCCGACTTGGTCCATTACCGCATTGAGCGTTATCTGGACGGGCAGTTTTTGGAGCGCAGGCAGTATGAGAGCCTGGATGAACTCATCCAAAATGAGCTGGCCGAACTGGACTTTGACCAACTCACCTCTGTGGACCAGGACTATTTCAATGGAAAATACCCTCCCGACATAGAGCCATACATCTTCTGCGAGTGGAGCGAAAGCCCCGTGTTTGAAGATGGAAAACGCTACGGTATCCGTGAATTTGACACCCTGATGAAACAGGCGGATGAGGAGCAGGTGGCCGGTGCAAAGGCTGCTCTTGAAAAATACGGCACTTGGCAGGCGTGGTACGAATCCGATGACCCAGAAAATGCTCGGTTCCTGGGGTATGACAAGGTGAAATTTACCGTGGTCATGCCAGATGGCACCACCTACACCGAGCGCCAGGATATTGGGGACGGTGACGGGGGCGTTCTGGACTTCCTCGCACAATATCCCAAGTACCAAGACATCCTTCCCTTGTTGCAGCAAAGTACACCACCACAAAATGATTATATGCTTTTAAGCCGCCTGAAAGCCGACTGCGACTATTTCTTGGACGCTGGCGGGCGGGCAGAAAAGCACCTGTGGGCTGGGAACGTGCGAGAGCAAATCGCCAAAATGCGGGAACTCTATGACGCCCTGCCGGAAAAACCGGAATGGCTCACCATGGAGGACATCGACCGCTATGCCCAGCGCATGGAGCCGCCTTACGAAGTGGTGGTGTACCACCACTTTGAAAATGGCTTTGATGAACGGCTGGATTACCAAACGCTGGCGGAGGCCGAACAAGCTGCGCAGAAATATGTGGCCGGCACTATGGAGGGCGAGGATGGCTTTGCCTATGATGGCGCGGGTATCTATGACCTTCAGGAGAACAGATGGCTGCGGGTTTACGGGAACTTCCCTGATGAACGAGCCATTGAGCAGGCAAAACAAGCCCCTGCCGCAGAGGAACAGCCAGCCAGCCCAGAGCAGGCCGATTTACAGCCTAAAAAAGAAGAAGCACTCCCACTGCCGCCGAAGCACCCCCGCCGTGAGCGCATTACTTTCACAACCCTGCACCCGGAGGTCCCCAGGGATCAGCGCCATGATTTCCACATCACCGATGACGCCCTGGGCCACGGCACCCCCAGCGAGAAATACGCGGCCAATGCTGCCGCCATCCGCACCTTGAAGCAGATCGAAGCTGAGGAACGGCTGGCCACGCCCGAAGAACAGGAAATCCTGTCCCGCTATGTGGGCTGGGGCGGCCTTGCAAACTGCTTTGAACAAACCAGCCCCCATTATGAGGAACTGAAATCTCTGCTGGATTCGGAGGAATACGCAGCGGCCAGGGCCAGCTCCCTCACCGCCTTTTACACGCCGCCTGTGGTCATCCGGGGAATCTATAAGGCCCTCGCTCAGATGGGCTTTACCCAAGGGAACATTTTGGAGCCATCCTGCGGCACCGGTAATTTCCTTGGCTTGCTCCCCACAGATTTGGCGGGCAGCAAAGCCTATGGCGTAGAGCTGGATTCCATTTCCGGGCGGATTGCGGGCCAGCTTTACCAGAATGCCAACATTTCCGTAAACGGCTTTGAAACTGTGCAAATGCCCGACAGCTTTTTTGATGTAGCCGTGGGCAACGTCCCCTTTGGGGATTTCAAAGTGCTGGATAAACGGTACGACAAGCACCACTGGCTGATCCACGACTATTTCTTCGGAAAGACGCTGGACAAGGTGCGGCCCGGCGGTATTGTGGCGTTCATTACCAGCAAAGGCACTCTGGACAAGGAAAACCCCAGCGTCCGAAAGTACCTGGCACAGCGCGCCGACCTGATCGGGGCCATCCGCCTGCCGGATAACACCTTCAAGCAGAACGCCGGAACGGAAGTGACCAGCGACATCATCTTTCTGCAAAAGCGCGACCACATCACCGATTTAGACCAGGATTGGGTGCATTTGGACACCGATGAAAACGGAATCCGCATGAACCGCTATTTCGTGCAGCACCCGGAGATGATTTTGGGCGACATGGTGATGGAATCCACACGGTTCGGGCCGGACAGCGCCTGCAAAGCCCGCGAGGGGGAAGATTTATCCGAGCAGCTTGCCAATGCCATCCAGTTTTTGCAGGCGGAAATCAAGCCCTATGAGCTGGAGGAGCTGGACGAGGAGGAAGATCGCTCCATCCCTGCCGACCCCACAGTGAAGAATTTCAGCTACACGATTGCAGATGGGCAAGTATACTACCGAGAAAACAGTCTCATGCACCCGGTGGAAGTCTCCGTCACGGCGGAAAACCGTATCCGTGGCATGATCGAGCTGCGGGAATGTACCCGCAGGCTTATTGAGTACCAGACCGAAGGCTACCCGGATGAGGATATTGCAGCCGAGCAGCAAAAGCTCAACGCCCTTTACGACAGCTTCACCGCCAAGTATGGGCTGCTGAACAGTCGCGGCAACAAGCTGGCCTTTTCGGAGGATTCCAGCTACTGCCTCTTGTGCTCTCTGGAGGTGCTGGATGAGCAGGGCAACCTAAAAAGAAAAGCCGATATGTTCACCCGGCGCACCATCCGGCCCCATGTGGCTGTCACCAGTGTGGATACAGCCAGTGAAGCGTTGGCGGTGTCCATTTCGGAAAAAGCCCGTGTGGATATGGACTATATGGCAGAGCTGTCGGGTAAATCCCCGGAGGAACTGGAAAAAGAGCTTGCCGGGGTGATCTACCGGGATATTCGCTGTGCGGAGAACCCGGAGGACATCCTGCCTTCTTTGGCGGATTTGAGCCGCTATCCTCTTGTCACGGCGGATGAGTACCTTTCCGGGAAAGTGCGCCAAAAGCTGCGGATGGCAAAAGCATTCCTGGAAGTGGCCCCTGACAATCAGAAGGAAACCGCCCGCAGAAATGTGGAGGCCCTGGAAGCCGTTCAGCCCCAGGATTTGGGCGCTGGAGAAATTGGCGTGCGCATTGGCGCGAACTGGGTGCCCATCGAGGTGTACCAGCAATTCATGGTGGAGCTGCTCACCCCCAATTACTATGTGCGGGATCGTATTAAAATCCTGCGCTCCGAAGCCACCGGCCAATGGAGCATCCGGGAGAAAAACGCCGACCGCAGCAATGTGAAAGCCATTACCACCTACGGCACCAAGCGGATGAGCGCCTACCACATCTTGGAGCAGACCCTAAATCAAAGGGATGTGCGGGTATTTGACTATATTGAGGACGAGAACGGCAAGAAAAAGCCTGTCCTCAACAAAAAAGAAACCGCGATTGCCCAGGACCGGCAGGAACTCATCAAGCAGAAGTTTGCCGAGTGGATCTGGAAAGACATCGACCGCCGGGAACTGCTGTGCCGTGTTTACAACGAAACCTTCAACGGCGTCCGCCCCCGTGAGTATGATGGGCGGCACATCCGGTTTGAGGGCATGAACCCGGAAATTTCCCTACGGCCTCATCAGATCAACGCGATTGCCCATATCCTTTACGGCGGGAATACCCTGCTGGCCCACGAGGTGGGGGCGGGCAAGACCTACGAAATGGTGGCCGCTGCCATGGAGATGAAGCGTTTGGGCCTTTGCACCAAGTCGCTGATCGTGGTGCCAAACCACATCACCGAGCAGTGGGCGGCGGAATGGCTCCAGCTCTATCCCAGCGCCAACATTTTAGTTGCCACGAAGAAAGATTTTGAAACCCAGAACCGCAAGAAGTTTTGCAGCCGCATTGCCACCGGGGACTACGACGCCATCATCATCGGCCACAGCCAGTTTGAAAAAATCCCCATGAGCCTGGAGCGCCAGCAGGCCATTTTGGAGCGCCAGATTGAAGAAATCCTGGAAGGAATCGAGCAGGCCAAGGCACAGAAGGCGGAACGCTACACGGTCAAGCAGATGGAGCGTACCCGGAAATCGCTGGAGACAAGGCTGGCCAAGCTCAACGACCAGAGCCGCAAGGATGACACCGTCACCTTTGAGCAGCTCGGCGTGGACAGGCTCTTTATTGATGAGAGCCATTATTTTAAGAACTTGTTTTTGGCGACAAAAATGCGAAACGTGGGCGGCATTGCCCAGACCGAAGCCCAGAAATCCAGCGACCTGTTCATGAAAACGCAGTATCTGGACGAGTTGACCGGCGGGCGCGGCGTGATTTTTGCCACCGGCACCCCTATCTCCAACTCCATGGTAGAGCTTTACACCATCCAGAGGTATTTGCAGTACAGGCTCCTGCAGGAGATGGGCCTTGTCCATTTCGATGACTGGGCGGGGAGCTTCGGAGAAACGGTTACAGCCATCGAGTTATCGCCGGAGGGCACCGGCTACCGAGCCAAAACCCGGTTTGCCAAGTTTTATAACCTGCCGGAGCTGATGGCTGCTTTCAAGGAGGTTGCCGACATCCAAACAGCGGATATGCTTTGTCTGCCTGTTCCCAAGGCAAACTTCCACACGGAAGTGATCCAGCCCTCGGAGCTTCAGAAAGAGATGATAAGGGGGCTGGCGGAACGGGCAGAGAAAATCCGTGCCGGTGGGGTTGACCCCCATGTGGACAATATGCTCCGCATTACCAATGACGGGCGGAAATTGGCGCTGGATATGCGGCTCATCAACCCTCTCGCTGCCGACGACCCCAATGGCAAGGTGGCTGTCTGCGCCCGGAATGTGTTCCGCATCTGGGAACAGACTAAAGAAAAACGCTCTGCCCAGCTTGTATTCTGCGACCTGTCCACACCTACTACCGATGGCTCTTTCAGTGTTTATGACGACCTAAAAAAGAAACTGATGGACGCCGGTATCCCGGAAGAAGAAATCGCCTTTATCCACACGGCAGACAGCGAAGCCAAAAAGAAGGAGCTGTTTTCCAAGGTGCGCGCCGGGCAGGTGCGGGTGCTGCTGGGTTCCACGGCCAAAATGGGCGCAGGCACTAACGTCCAGGATAAGCTCATTGCCCTGCATGACCTGGACTGCCCCTGGCGGCCTTCCGACCTTCAGCAGCGGCTGGGGCGTATCGTCCGCCAGGGCAATGAAAATGAGGAGGTGGAAATCTATCGGTATGTAACGGAAGGCACTTTTGACGCTTACCTCTACCAGCTTGTGGAGAACAAGCAGAAGTTCATCGTCCAGATCATGACCAGCAAGGCCCCCGTCCGTGTGGCGGATGATGTAGATGAAACTGCCCTCAGCTATTCGGAAATCAAGGCATTGGCCACCGGCAACCCACTTATTATCGAGAAGTGCAACCTGGATATGGAGGTGGCGCGGCTCAATATGCTGAAAGCCAGCCACTTGAACCAGGTGTACGCTCTGGAGGAACTGGTGTATCGGAAATACCCGGAGGAAATCACCCGGCTCACGGAACGGATCGCGGGCTATGAGCAGGATGTGGCGCTGGCGGCGGCCCACCCCAAGGCCCAGGAGGGCTTCTGCGGCATGGAGGTGGATGGCAGGCACTACACCGAAAAAGAGGGCGCCGGCAAGGCTATCATTGATGTTTGCACCCGTATGACAGGTTCCGACGCTGTTCTTTTGGGGCAGTACCGGGGCTTTTCCATGGTGCTGGCTTATGATGGCAGGAGCAACGAGTATCGGATCACGCTCAAAGGCACTCTTTCCCATACGGTGACGCTGGGGGCGGATGTGTTCGGCAATATCACCCGCCTGGACAACGCTCTGGAAAACCTTGCAGGCAGCCTGCAGGCCGAGCAGAACAGCCTGGAGGAAACCAAGGCCCAGCTTGAAAACGCCCGCACGGAATTGGCTACACCTTTTGCCCGCGAGGAGGAGCTGGCGGAGAAAACAGCCCGTTTGAAAGAGCTGAATATTCTGCTCAACATGGATGAGAAGGACAAAACATTGATGGACAATACCCCAGACGAGGGCGAGGATGTGCCTGCCCGGAGGGTTGCGGAGCTGGCACGGTAAAGGAGGATACGATGACCAACGAAGAATTAAATACCAGGCTCTATGAGAAAATGTTTGCGGAACAGGAGCAGTTCCGGGATTGGCTGCTCTCCCAACCGCCGGCTGAGATTTTGAACCATGCCTATGAGTACACGGTGCGGGAGGACATCCTGATGTCTCTTGAATACCACGATCTGGAGGATAGTCAGGCCAGGGCGCTGCTGAAATCTGACAAGCCCTTGAAGCAGATTTTTGAGAGGTGGGAGAACCAGGAAACCTCTTATATGGATACGGTATGGGATACTGTCCAGGAACAGGCCAGGGCCGCCGAAGCCAAACAGAAAGCCAAAGCGCAGAAAGAAAGGTGATTGCACATTTGCCATTGCGCTGCGGGGCAGGTATAGTATAATAAAAATCGTGATAAGGGGTGATGATAGATGGACGATAGCTACTGCCTGCTCCCGGAGCGCATTTCCGAGCAGTTTTCTGAAATCGACAGCGACATCGTGATGGATTTGGCGGCTGCCAGCCCGGAATATACCGAGTTGAAGGCCCAGATGGAGGAACTGAAACGCCAAAATCTTGTGATTGGCGCTCTGCTGGAGGGCAAGGGAGAACTTTCTTTTACCGCTGAGGAGCATGAAGCCTTGAAAGAATTTATCCGGCTGTATATGCGGGCCGATAATATGGAACGGGAACACATCTACTTCCGGGGCCATGCAGACGGATTTGCCTATCTGAAGAAAATCGGCGCTTTCAAAACTGAATAGTTTTTTGGGTGGCATGGAAAAATCCATGCCGCTTTTACATATCCAAATTCATTCGCACCCCCAAAAAGGTCTTGAACAAAACAAGTTTTTACGGATTAGGAGTAAAAACTATTGAAATTCTTGGAGTTTTTGGATATGGCTTAAAGCTGCCGCCCAAAACTGCACATTCCCCATTCATATCTGCATATAAATCGCAAAAGTATATGCAGAAAGTCGATTGGAGCAATCCAGTCGGCTTTTTCCATATCTGAAAAGAGTACAGCCCCTTTTACATAGTCAGCTACCCCACATGGGGCGGCTAATCTATGGCTATGTGAAGGGGGCTGTATTTTTTTATGCCTTTTTACGATTCAGAAGCCATCGAACGGGCAAGGCAGGTGGACCTGCTCACCTACCTGCAAACCTGCGAACCCCAGGAGCTGGTCCATGTGTCCGGCAACGTCTACTGTACCAAGACCCATGACAGCCTGCGGATTTCCAACGGCAAATGGTGCTGGTTTTCCCGCGGGATTGGCGGTTACAGTGCGCTGGACTATCTCATCAAGGTCAACGGCTATTCCTTTTTGGAGGCCATGGAAACTATCTCCGGAAGGGCTGTCATCCCGCCGCCTTCCTTTGTGCCAGCGCCGAAGGAGGAAAAGCCCAAGCACCTGCTTCTGCCCCAGGCCGCCCCGGATAATCGGGCGATGATGGCCTATCTCAAAGGCCGGGGCATTGACCAGGAGATTTTGGACTACTGCGTTCAGACCGGGCGGATTTATGAGAGCCGGAACAAGGGCCACAGCAACGTGGTTTTTGTGGGCTTCGACAAGGATGGCAAGGCGCGGTTCGGCTGCCTGCGGGGAATCAGTGAAGCCCGGTTCCACGGGGATTTAAGCGGCAGTGATAAGCACTTTTCCTTCGCCCTGCCCGCTTGCGTGGAAAATCCGGCAGTCCATCTGTGCGAGTGCGCCATTGATGTGATGTCCTATGCCACTCTCTGCAAGCTGGACGGGATTGACTGGCGGCGGCACAATCTGCTGTCCCTGGCCGGGGTGTACCAGCCGAAGAAAAAGATGGAGGAAAGCAAGCTGCCGGTGGCCCTCACCCGATTTTTGGATGACCACCCCCATGTGAAAACCGTCTATCTCCATTTGGACAATGACACGGCTGGCCGGCTGGCGGCCAAGGCAATCATGGCTGTCATGCCGGAGGGTTACCGTGTGGAGAACAAACCGCCGCCCCGTGGAAAGGATGTGAATGATTTTCTGTGCCACCGGCTGGGGATTCCCATTCGGGGCAGCCACAGCAAAGAGCCGGAGCGGTGAGTTGCCAGTTTTGCAGCTTCGACAGATTCTCCCTCTTGCAAATTGTTATCATATATGTTAACATTAAAGCAGTGAGGTGAGAGTATGGATGAACTGCGCAAACGGCAGAAAATCATATCCCAGCTTGTGGAGGCCCGTCTGGAGCAGGGCATTTCCCAGGCAGAACTGGCAAGGCGGCTGGGAATCCAGCGTTCCGGCATTAACCGCCTGGAAAGTGGGACACAGAACCCCACGCTTGATATGATCTTAAAAATCGCCTCGGCGCTGGGAAAGGATGTTTCACTGGAACTGAACGACAAGGAGGAGCCTATGAGTAATGTTTACAGTCTCCGCATTTATGATACGGAGCTAATGCGCTTTTCCATGGAAAAGCAGGGCTTGTCCGGCCTTGTGGCTGAAATCTTATACACCAACGAGGAGCAGGCCCATTTGCTGCCTTTGGATATGGAGCGCACCGGCGAGGGCGTCATTCATTGGCTGGAGCGGCGGGTTATCCCCAAAAACCGCGCCTTTGTGGACGAGATTTTGAAAACCCTTGGCCTCAGCCACAACGACACCAAGGGAATCATCGACGTGTGCAAGGGGCTGTCGCTCAACGACAGCTATTGGGTGGTGCCGGAAGGATTTGAGGGGGGATTCTCCCAATACAATCTTTACGAAAATCGCTTTTCCGAGATACTGGCGCTGGTGGCCTATACCGGCGCAGGCGGGAGCAGGCAGGCGTTTACCACATCCCCGGAGCTGACCACAGGCGGTATGCTGCCCAAGGCGTGGCGATATGTGGAGCACGATGGGATTTATCTCTACAAGGGCGGCACGACCGGCGCGTCCAATGCGGGCCGGGAGCCGTACTGCGAGTATTATGCTTCGCAGATTGCGGAAACCATGCGTCTGAACGCCGTGCATTATGACCTGGAGAATTGGAAAGGCATTACCGCCTCTAAGTGCGCCCTGTTTACCAACATCGACACAGCCTATATCCCCATCGGGCGCATTGTCCGAACCGGGGGCATTGCCGCCTGCCTTGCCTACTACGACAAGCTGGGGCCGGAGTTTTCCGAGCAAATCCGCAGTATGCTGGTGTTTGACGCTCTGATTTACAATGAGGACCGCCACTTTGGAAACTTTGGCGTCCTGCGGGATAACCACAGCGGCAACATTATTGCGCCCGCCCCCATTTTTGACAATGGGCTGTCCCTGTTCTGCTATGCCGGTAAGGAAGATTATGCGAATCTGGACGAGTATGCAAAAACCCGTTCTAACCCCTACAACATCTCCTATGAGGAAGTGTGTGCAGAGGTCATGGGGCCAAAGCAGAAAGAGCAGCTTCGCCGCATGATCGGGTTCCGGTTCAAGCGCCACGAAAGCCTGGGCCTGCCGGAAGAACATTTGCAGGCCATTGAGAAGCATTTGGAGAGCCGGGTGCGTAAGCTGCTGGCAATCCCCACCCGTCATCTGAAACAGGAGAAGGCGCGGTAAAAACGAATCTCTTTTTTGGAGAGCGTTCTGAAAATGGACGCTCTTTTTTGCTGCCCATTTTTAGAGAGGAGCGTGAGTGATGAACCATTATGATGTTACCATCCGGGAAACGTTGGAGGTGAAAATGAAGGTGGCGGCAAACAGCCGGGAGGAGGCCGAGCAGTTTGCCAGGGACCAATGGAAACGCGGCGAAGTCGTTCTGGACGCCAGCCATTTTACCGGCGTGGAGTTCCATGCCAAGCGGTATTCCCGTGACCGGGGCGAGCGATGAGTTCTTTTTTCGCCTGTCCCGGATTCCCCGCAGGGGAATGGAATGTAGCTGTACCAGGTACCAGCAAGCATCGCCTTTGTGATACCACAAAGGCCGCTTGTTAGGGGGAACGCCCCCTAATACCCCTTTTGAAAGGATGGAGGTTTTCATGGAAGGATTGTTTTTCGCCATTGGATTTCTGCTGGGCGGTGTGGTCGGCGTGCTGATTATGTGCCTGCTTCAAATCAACCGCATAGGCAGAAAGGAGGATTCGGAAGAATGAGAAAACGCAACGTACACGTACAGTTTTGGCTGGACAAAAAAGAGGCGGAAGTCTTCAACAAAAAAGTAAAGCGCAGCGGCCTTTCCCGTGAGGCGTACCTGCGCCATCTGGTGAACGGCCTGGTTCCCCAGGACGCGCCGCCGCCCGCCTACTACGACTTTATGCGGGAGCTTCACCGGATTGGCGGCAACCTCAACCAGATCGCCCAGAAAGCCCATGTGCTGGGCGTCATTGATGAGCGCCGCTATGATGAGGAAATGCGAAAATTCGACCAGCTCGTCCGGGACATCACCAAAGCGGTGATCCTTCCCCGCGCTATGGACACGAAGGGGTCCCCGCGAAGCCTGCTTCGTGGGGAGAAGGAGCACCCGCGAAGCGGTGAGCCTTTTGACGCTTGCGGCAAAAGCGGCAAGCGGAGCGCGGTGTGACGTGGCTACCACGTCTATCTGGCGGGTGAACGGCTGGCTGGGCAAGGTTCTCATCTATATCGAGAATCCAGATAAGACCGAAAATCCTGATTTCTTTGAAAAGCAGGATATGGATGGCAAGGAGGCCCAGGGCCTATCCGATGTGATCGAGTATGCCGTCCAGCAGCAAAAAACAGGCAAGACGGTGGAAAGCGAAGGCGAAACGGTCATGCGGCAGTTTGTTTCCGGGGTGAATTGCAGCCCCTCTACGGCCCGCGATGAGATGATAGCGGTAAAAAAGCGTTTCGGAAAGGAGGACGGGACTGTGGCCTACCACGGCTATCAGAGCTTTGCCCCCGGCGAGGCCACGCCGGAGCTGGCCCATGAGATCGGCCTTGCCCTGGCAAAAAAGCTGTGGGGTGAAAAATACCAGGTGCTGGTGGCTACCCATCTGGACAGGGAAAATCATCTGCACAATCATTTTGTAGTGAACACGGTTTCCTTCGTGGACGGCATCAAGTACCATCGTACCGAGCAGGATTATTTCGATATGCAGCGGGAATCCGACCGGCTGTGCCGCGAGTATGGGCTTTCTGTCATTGAGAACCCCCAGCGGGGAAAATCCAAGCACTACGGGGAATGGCGGGCCGAGCAGGAAGGCCGCCCCACCTATCTCTCCCTCATCAAAGCCGATGTGGATACTGCCATCCGCCAGTCTATGACGGAACGGCAGTTTTTTTATCATCTGCGGCAGATGGGCTATGACGTCAAGGTGGGCAAGGATATTACGGTCCGCCCGCCGAATTACCCCCGTGGACGCAAGCTCATGCGTAACTTTGGCGAGGACTACTCGATGGAGAACATCCGCAGGCGGATTTTAGCCCAGCGCCGCCCCCAGCGGGAACACAGGCCGGAGCCGTTTCGGTGCAGGCTACACGGGGATTTGAAACAGGCCAAAAAGGTGACGGGGTTCCGCGCCCTCTACTTCCACTACTGCTATCTGCTGGGGGTATTCCCCCAAAAGCAGAACCGCCCGCCCAGGCGGGTGCCTCATGCACTGCGGGAGGATTTGATCCGGGCGCAGGAGCTTACCGATGAAGCCTGCCTTCTTTCCCGCCACCGCATTGACACCCTGGAGCAGCTTAACACCTATCGGTCCGATGTGAAATCTCAGTTTGCCGGCCTGACGGAACAGCGGAAAAGCCTGTACCGGAAACTTCGCACCAAGGCAGTACTGGCCGACCCTGCCAGGCAGGAGTATATCCGGGCTGAGATCTCCAAACTATCTGCGCAGATCAAGGAGCTGCGCCGGGAGGTGAAGCTGTGCGGGGATATTGCCCTGCGCTCCACTTCCATCAAGGATAAGATACAGGCCGCCCGTGAGGAAGTCTCCGGCAGGGATGAGAAAGCCCGCCAGGAGCCGGAGCAGGGCCGGGCGGCTCCCCCAGGAAGGAGATGATTTTTGATGTATAACTCAGGCGACGCGGCGGAGCAAGTGGTACGGATGAGCCTGGAGGGCGCTGAATTTGCCCTCAAAATCACCGGTTCTGCTGCTAAAAATCTGGCCGCCGCCCTTTACACGGTTCTGAAAGACCAGAAAAAGACCAAGGGCAAAGCCCGCATTGAAGCCATGCTGCGGGAGAAGCGCCCCTTAAAGGTTTACACCATCAAGAAGGAGGATTGCCCGGAGTTTGCCAAGCAAGCCAAGGGGTACGGGATTCTTTATGCGCCCATCCCGATGAAGAAAGGCGACGACACCATCGACATTCTGGTGTTCGAGGATGACGCTGCCAGAGCCAACCGGATCGTGGAGAAGTTCAAGCTCACCGTTGTGGATACGGCTTCGATCAAGGAGGATATTGAGAAATCCCGCGAACAGCGCGGCAGCGAACCCGCCGCGCCGGAGCAGGCCATGCCGGAAAAGAGTGTGGACGACCAGCTTTTGGATGAGCTGATGGAAAAGCCCACCCAGAAAGAAAAAGCCCAGCCGGAAAATCCGGCAGCGGAGAAGAACGCCCCTTTTGCCCCAGCGGCGGAAAAATCCCCTCCGTCCGAGCCTATCTCCGAGAGCAGCAGCAAGTCCGCAAGGGGTACTTCTGATGGAGCCGAGAAGCCTTCCGTCCGGCAGGAGCTGCGGGACATCCAGGCCCAGCGGAAGAAGGAGGCGGAGGCTGCCAGGGCCGAGGAGCCGGCTGCACCCCAGAAGAAGGCGGCTCAGAAAACAACCCGGCACCAGCCGCCCAAACCCAAAAAGAAGCCCAAATCGAAAGAGAGGTAATCTGTGATGAATAATTTTGACGATCTGTTTGAACAGCAGCCCCAGGCGGAGGCCGCGCCGCAAAAGCAGGAAAGCCAGAAAGAGCGCCCCAAGCGCCAGTGGTGGCAGATCCGGGAGGAAAAACAGCGAAAAGAAGCCTATGCCACCTTGGACCGGATTTTTGGAGAGTTCTCCGAGGGTACGGGCAGTATGGAGGCATATCTGGATGTGCAGAGCCGTTTTCCCTTCCACTCTGCTCGCAATGCACTTCTGATTGGGGATAAATGCCCCGACGCGGTGCGTGTAGGCGGCTACAAGGAGTGGCACGCCCAGGGGATCGAGATTTTGGAGGATGAGAAGCGTTTGCCCATCATCATTCTGGAGCCGGGCAAGGCATACCGGCGTGAGGATGGCAGCGTGGGCCAGAACTTTTACGCCAAGGAAGTCTATGATATTTCCCAGACTACGGCGCGGGATCAGGTTCAGCCCCAGGTGCGCTACGATGACCGTCTGCTCTTAAAGGGCCTGATTGCCAGTTCCCCGGTGCCCATCCGGGCCGTGGAGGAACTGCCACAGGGCCGTGGGGCCATGTTTTCTGCAGAGCAGAACGCCATCCTGGTGAAAAAGGGCATGGACGCGCCGGACATCTTCCGCTGTGTTTCTCTGGAGGTTGCCAACGTGCAGCTTGCCCAAAGCATGGACGGCTATTCCAGAGAGACAGATGGCTACAAAGCCTATGCTGTCAGCTATATGCTCTGCAAGCGGTATGGCGTGGACGCCAAAGAGTATGAGATTTCCAAACTGGACGGCGTGTTTCAGGGGCAGGTCCCCAGGGAGGATATTCCTGCTGCCCTCACCGATATGCGGGATACGTTCAAATCCCTCAATGGCCGTATGGCCAGGGCTATGGGCCTCACCCGCGACAGCAAGCAGAAGGAACAGGAACGGTAAAGGAGGAGTAGACCCATGGAAAAACAGGAAAAAGTCGTCCTCACCCTGGACAGCTATGAGCATGGGATCATGATTCGCGCCCTCAACGAACTGCGCAACGATATGCTGGAGGAACAGCGTGACCCCGGCCCGGTGGAGGACGTTCTGCTGAAAACCATTGACGCCCCAGCCCAAAAAGACAAGAAAGCGAAGCGCCGGGATGAAGCCAGATAATAAGGCGGGCGGCCCCTGGCTCTATGCCCTGGGGCTGGTCCCGGTGATCTGGTTCGCCCTGCTGATTGCGCCTGCCATTTCCGGGGGACTTTCGGAGATCGTCAGCGCCCTGCCTGCGGCAATGAACAATCCATTCAAAATCGTGTGGTGTGAGGACAGTGTAAAAACTGTCCTCATTTTTATTGCCGCCTATGGGCTGGGCATTGGCATTTATCTTTCTTCCCGGCGCAATTACAGACGAGGTGAAGAACACGGTTCCGCCAAATGGGGCGATCCGCGGGCCGTGAATAAGAAATACCGGGACAAGGATCCGTTCAAAAACCGCATTTTTACCCAGCACGTCCGCATGGGGCTGGATGGCCGGAAGCACCGCCGCAACCTCAACACTTTGGTGGTGGGCGGCAGTGGCGCGGGAAAAAGTCGGTTCTACGCCAAAGTGAACATCTGCCAATGCAATACGTCCCTTTTTATTTTGGACTGTAAGGGGGAACTGCTTCGTGACTGCGGCGGCCTGTTGGAACAGATGGGCTATGAGATCAAGGTGGTGGACCTTCTGAACATGGAGAAAAGCCATTGCTACAATCCCTTTGCCTATCTGAAATCCGACAACGATGTGCAGAAGATGGTGACGAACCTTTTCAAAGCCACCACTCCGAAAGGGAGCCAGTCCAACGACCCTTTCTGGGATACTGCGGCCAGTATGCTCCTCATGGCGCTGGTGTTTTATCTGTGGTACGAAGCGCCGGAGGATGAGAAGAATTTCCCCATGATTATGGAGATGCTCCGAGCCGGGGAGGTGCGGGAGGATGATGATTCCTACCAATCGCCGCTTGACGAACTGTTTGACCGGCTGGAAATGCGCTCCCCGGATCACATCGCTGTGAAGTATTACAAGGATTACCGTTCCGGCTCTGCCAAAACGCTGAAATCCATCCAAATCACCTTGGCGTCCCGCCTGGAAAAATTCAATCTTTCTTCGGTGGCGGCTCTTACCGCCACGGATGAACTGGACCTTTCCAGCCTGGGCGAGAAAAAAGTGGCACTCTTTGCCCTCATCCCGGACAACGACGCCAGCTTCAATTTCTTGGTAAGTTTGCTGTATGCCAGCACTTTCCAGGAACTTTTTTATTCTGCCGACCGGGTACACGGCGGTAGCCTGCCCGTACCGGTGCATTTTCTCATGGATGAGTTCGCCAACGTGAGCTTGCCGGATGATTTCGACAAGCTGCTGGCCACCATGCGCTCCCGGAATATCAGCGTTTCCATCATCATTCAGAACATTGCCCAGCTCAAGGCGCTGTTTGAAAAGCAATGGGAATCCATCATCGGCAACTGTGATGAATTTTTGTACCTGGGCAGCAATGAAACGTCCACTCACAAGCTGATCTCTGAGAACTACCTGGGGAAAAGCACCCTCTGGCTGGACACCTACGGCAAGAGCACCGGGCATTCCGGCAGCTACTCCACCAACAACCAGATCACGGGCCGGGAGCTGATGACGCCCGATGAGGTCCGTATGCTGGACAATAACCTGGCCCTGCTCTTTATCCGTGGCGAAGCGCCGCTGATGGATGAAAAGTATGACCTTTTGAAACATCCCAACATCAAGTACACCACCGATGGCGGCGCGCCTGTCTATTCCCACGGCGGCACTGAAAACGCCGTGGCGGATATGACCATTGGCCGCCTCACCCCCGGCGACCTTGCCAATATCCAGGAGCCGGAAACCCTTTACGAACTTCTGTCCGATGAGGACATGGAGAATATCTTTCAATTTAAGGAGGACACCAAAAATGAAACTGTTTCATAAGGAAAGCAAGCAGAAGAAAGAAACCCGCAGCCTGCCCATGGGAAAAAAGAGCCGGAGCGCCTTTGCTGTTTATGCAGCCCTGGTGCTCATGCTGTGCTGCTGCACCACTACGGCCTTTGCCGCCAGCGACCCGTTGACTGTTATCAACAACCTCAGTGATTTCATCTTCGGCCTGATCCGCGCCGTGGGTATGATCCTGCTGGGCTTCGGCGTCGTGCAGATCGGCCTTTCTCTGAAAAGCCATGACCCCAGCCAGAGGGCTAACGGCTTTCTCACCTTGGCCGGCGGTGTTGTGATTACGTTTGCGAAGGAGATTTTGACCCTGATTACCGGCTGATTCTAATAACGGCAGTGTGGGGGCAGGCCCATGGCGGCCTGCCCCTTACCGTTGCCGGAAAGGAGGTTGTTGAATGTCCGATAACTGGGTTGTTCAAAATTTGCAAAATGCCCTCGACACTTGGAACAAGTACCTGTCCGAGATCTGGCAGCTCATCACCCAAAGCCCGGAACAGTTTAAGGGTGGCTCCATCTGGGGCGTCATTGTCAACATCCACGACGCGGTGCGGGCCATTGGCCTTGCGCTTTTGGTGCTGTTCTTTGTAGTGGGCGTCATGCGTACCTGCGGCAGCTTTGCCGAGGTAAAGAAACCGGAGCACGCCTTAAAGCTGTTTATCCGGTTCGCCATTGCCAAAGGTGTCGTGACCTATGGGCTGGAGCTGATGATGGCCCTCTTTAATATCGTCCAGGGCCTCGTTTCAACAATAATGAACGCGGCGGGCTTTGGAACCGCGCAGCAGACGGTTCTCCCCCAGGAGATTGTCACGGCGGTGGAAAGCTGCGGCTTTTTCGAGAGTATCCCCCTCTGGGCGGTGACGCTCATTGGCGGGCTGTTTATCACGATATTGTCTTTCATTATGATAATGACCGTCTACGGGCGGTTTTTTAAGCTCTATTTATACACGGCCATCGCGCCGGTGCCCCTGTCCACCTTCGCCGGGGAACCGACCCAAAACGTGGGCAAGAGTTTTATCAAGAGCTATGCCGCCGTGTGTCTGGAAGGGGCCATCATTGTGCTGGCCTGTATCATCTTTTCCCTGTTCGCGGCGGCCCCGCCTGCTATTGACCCCAATGCGGCGGCAGTCACCCAGGTGTGGAGCTATATCGGGGAGCTGGTCTTTAATATGCTTGTCCTCGTGGGCGCGGTGAAAATGGCCGACCGCGTGGTGCGCGAGATGATGGGCCTGTAAAAAAGGAGGAAAATAAATGCGTTATCAAACCTATGTGCTGCACTTGATTGATGGAACCGCCATCCCAATGGTGGAGGATTACGACCTGCCCGCTGAAAAGGGAATTGTGGGGCACTTCTCCAAAGCAGCCCCAGACGAGATTTTTACCGTGGGCGACCGGCTGCTGGGCTTTGCCTATATACCCAAGAGCAGCATTGTTTACCTGGAAACCGGCGATGTGATTGTGAGGTGATATTTTGGAAGTCAAGATCAACCGGGAAATCCGCAACTACACCGAATCCATGTTTTTCGGGCTGAGTATGCGGCAGTTCATCTTTTCTGTCCTCGCCTGCGGCGTGGCCGTGGGCCTTTACTTTATCCTGCGCCCCTACTTTGGGGTGGAAACCCTGTCCTGGATGTGCATTTTGGGGGCGGCCCCCTTTGCCATGCTGGGGTTCATCACCTATCACGGTATGACGGCGGAACAATTTATCTGGGCGTGGCTGCGCTCGGAAATGCTGGAGCCGAAGGAGTTTAAGTTCGAGGACAGCAACTACTACTATGCGGCCCTGAAAGATACCATCGAGGAGCTGCAAACCGGGCGGCCCGGCAAGAAGCGCCGGAAGGAGCCGAAACACTTTAGCAAACGGAAGGAGGCCAAGCATGATTAAGACCATCAAAACCATGTCCAAGCAGGAAAAGGAGCGTTACACCGTCCCCCGGAAGGTGCAGGATGTGATCCCCGTCCGCCGTATCTGGCCGGACGGCATCTTCCTTGTGGGGAACAAGTTCTCCAAAACCTATAAATTCAGCGACATCAACTATCTGGTGGCCAGCCGCGAGGACAAGGAATCCATGTTCCTCACCTATTCGGAGCTGCTCAATTCCCTGGATTCCGGTGCGGTGACGAAAATCACCATCAATAACCGCCGTATGAATCAGGCCAACTTTGAAACGTCCATCCTCATGCCCATGCAGGGGGATTTCCGGGATGAGTACCGGGGGGAATATAACCAAATGCTGCTGGATAAAGCCACCGGAGCCAACGGCATTATGCAGGAAAAGTATATCACCATCTCCGTGGTGAAGAAGGATATTGAGGAGGCCCGCGCCTATTTTTCTCGTGTGGGAGCCGACCTGATTTCCCACTTTGCGGCCCTTGGCTCCAAGTGCGTGGAGCTGGACGCCACCGAGCGCCTGCGTATCCTGCACGACTTCTACCGCCAAGGCGAGGAATCCGAGTTTGTTTTCAATGCCCGTGAGATGATGAAGCGGGGCCACAGCTTCAAGGACTATATCTGCCCGGACGGGATCGAAAAAAAGAGCGACTATCTGAAGCTGGGCGGCAAGTTCTGCCGGGTGCTGTTCCTCAAAGACTACGCCTCTTATATTAAGGATAACATGGTGACGGAGCTTACCGATTTCAACCGAAATCTGATGTTCTCCATCGACATTGTGCCGGTTCCCACGGATGAGGCCGTGCGGGAAGTGGAAAACCGCCTGCTGGGTGTGGAAACCAACATCACCAACTGGCAGCGCCGCCAGAACGCCAACAACAACTTCTCTGCTGTGGTCCCCTACGATATGGAATTGCAGCGCAAGGAAAGCAAGGAGTTTTTGGATGACCTCACCACCCGCGACCAGAGGATGATGTTCGCGGTGATGACCCTGGCCATCACCGCCGACACCAAGGAGCAGCTTGACAGCGATACCGAAGCGGTGCTTTCCGTGGCGCGAAAGCACATGTGCCAGCTTGCGGTGCTCAAGTTCCAGCAGCTTGATGGCCTGAACACCGCCCTGCCCATCGGGGTGCGGAAAATCAACGCCTTCCGTACCCTCACCACGGAATCCCTGGCCGTATTCATCCCCTTCAAGGTCCAGGAGATCCAGGATAAGGGCGGCATTTACTTTGGAGAGAACGCCATTTCCCACAACCTCATCATGTGCAACAAGGCGAACCTTTTGAACCAGTCGGCCTTCCTGCTGGGCGTCCCCGGCGCGGGCAAGTCCTTCAGCGCCAAGGAGCTGATCGCGTTTCTTATGCTCCACCCAGATTACGCAAATGACGACATCCTGATCTGTGACCCGGAGGGAGAATTTGGCGCACTCGTCAAAGCCCTGGGCCGGGAGAAAGCGACGGTGGCCCATCTGGTGGCAGGCGGCAAGGACCGCCTCAACGCCATGTATATGGTGGAGGGCTACGGTGAGCAAAACCCCATCGTGGAAAAGAGCCAGTTTGTCATGTCCCTCATCGAGCAGATCGACAAGCGCGGCGTGGGGCCGCAGCATAAATCCATCATCGACCGCTGCACCGCCCTGGTGTACCCGGAGGCGGAGAATGCCGGGAGGGTGGCTACCCTCTGCGACCTGCGTCAAAAACTGCTGGAGCAGCCGGAGGATAAGGCCAGGGAGATCGCCCTTTCCCTGGAGCTTTACACCACCGGTTCCCTGGACATCTTTGGCCGGGAAAGCACGGTGGATTTGAACAAGCCCTATGTGGTGTTCGACATCCACGGCCTGGGCGAGCAGCTAAAGCCTGCCGGTTCCCTGGTCATCACCGATACGATCCTCAACCGCGTCACCCTCAACTGGAAACGGGGCAAGCGCACCCATGTGTTCATCGACGAGTTCCATGTGATGTTTGAGAATGAGCAAAGCGGCATTTTCTTTAATTCCGCATGGAGGCAGTTTAGAAAGCGTGGGGCCTACCCGACTGCTATCACCCAGAACGTGGAGTACCTTTTGGATTCCGTCCAGGCCAGCACCATGCTCTCTAACTCGGAGTTTATCGTCATGCTGAACCAGGCGGCGTCCGACCGGGCAAAGCTGGCGAAGCTCCTCAATATCTCCAACGAGCAGATGAGCTATGTCACCAATGCGGACGCTGGCTGCGGCCTCATCCGGTATGGCAGCGCCCTGGTGCCGTTCATCAACCGATTCCCCCGTGACACCAAGCTCTATGCCCTGATGACCACCAAGCCCGGTGAAGGCGTATTCGGCGGCGAGGAGGTGCCGGCATGAGCAATCTTCGCTTTGCGTCCCCGGAACACCGGGATTTCTTTTTGGATATGATGAGCGAGGCTCGGAGGAACGACTGTTACCACCGGGCCTTTTTCTATGTGATGGGGATTGCCCCGGAAACGCGGTCAAACATCCGCCAGATGTTTGACTTCAAGCAGGACTGTATCGAGCCGGATGGTATGCACGGCGGCTGGCAGACCAGCGGCACCGTCCGGGTGTGCCGCCTTGCTTTTAATCTCTGGAACGGCTATACCGACCCGGAGCACAGCAACGCCTATTCCCCGGAGGATTTGTTCTGCTGCGAGTTCGCCCCCTACTTTATGGAAGGCGTGAAAATCCGTTACCCGAAATACTGCCGGGAGCTGCCCCCTGTAAGAAAGCAGGCGGAACCGGCGCGATGATACGTTTGAGAATGGAGGAATGAACAATGGCTGAACCGGCTCTTACGTTGCGGGACCACCCGCAGATCATAGACCTGATTTCCGTTCTGGAACAGAGCGGGCTTCAAAAGCAGAAGGAAGAAGTACAGGCCCTGGTGGGCTATATCGACGGTATGGAAGAAAAGCTGTCCCAGATGATGGACGAAATGAAGGAAATGCGCCTGGAGGTGGGCAAGCTCCACGACAAGGGAATCCGCGCACGGTGCTCCCAGCTTGCGGACACTGTGGAGGGTAAAGTCCGCCAGACCAAAGTGATGGTTTCCACGGCAAAGGAAAACCTCATTTCATCTGCAAAGCAGATGGTGCAGACCTTCCGGGAAAAAGGGCGCTCTGCCCTGTGCCATGCGGCCCAGGCCCTGCACATCCCCTCAGTTCTTTCCCGGATGGGACGGGGCTTTGCCCATTCGGAAAAAAGCATGGGGCAACTCGCTGTGAGACTGGACTCCATGCGGGAAGAATTGCACCAAGCGGGTGGCCACATCAAAAACGCCGGGCTTGCCCTTACGGGAAAGGAACCCCAGGAAAGCAAGGAATTATCTGCGGATAAGGGTGTGCTTGCCAAGCTGCGGAGCTTTGTGCTGTCTTGCGGCAAGGTGTTTTCGGAAATGGAACGCGACATGGCGCTCACGGTGGAGCGAATCAATGGCGGGCGCTCATCGGTGAAAACCGAACTGCAGGGGTTGAGATCGGCCCAGGCCGGGCAGCGCCGCCAAGCGGCCAGCAAGGAACAGGCACGATAAGTACAGGAGGGTGAAATATGAGTGACAAAGTGAAAAGCAGACTGATGATCGCTGGGGCGGCCTTTTGTGCCGCCCTGTTCCTTTTCTCCGGGGCTATGTTGGCCCGCGAATATCTGGACCAAAAGCAAAGCGCCGAAGCCTTTGACGAGGTGGCCGGGCTGGTCAAGGAAGATGTGGAGTTGCCCGCGCTGGAGCTGGCCGATGACCCGGCCCAGGAGCCGGAAGAACTCACGGCTTTTGAAAAGTATGCGGATGTGTACGCCAAGAACAGCGATTTGGTGGGCTGGATTTCTATTCCCGGCACCCGGATTGATTATCCCGTCATGCAGACCAAGGATAACCCCAACTTCTATCTGAAGCACGCTTTTGATAAGTCGTACAGCAGCTATGGGGTGCCCTATATGCAGGAAAACTGCGACGTCGGCATTTCCGACAATCTGATGCTGTACGGCCATCACATGAACAACGGCAGTATGTTCTCCGATCTGTGCAAGTACGAGAGTGAGGATTTCTACCAGGACCACAAGACCATTCATTTTGATACGCTGGACAGCTTTGGCGAGTATGAGGTAATCGCCGCATTTAAGACGGTGGCCTACTCAGAGCAAGGCTTCAAGTATTACCACTTCGTCCGGGCCGAACAGGAAGAAGATTTTGACGAGTTTATTGCCAAGTGCAAGGAACTGGCGCTCTATGACACGGGCGTGACTGCGGAATACGGCGACCAGCTCATTACCCTTTCCACCTGCGAGTATTCCCGAACCAACGGGCGGATGGTGGTTGTCGCCAAGCTGCTGGAGGAATAAGGGCGGCCCCGCCCGGGGAAGGAGGTGAAGCCCATGGGCAAGGGTATAAAAACAAGAGTTTCTGAGAAAAAAGGCATTAAAGCGATTGATAAAGCGGCGGTTGCTTCTGAACGGATGAAGGAGGCATATATCCGCACCAAGGATAAGGCCGACCACAGCCTGTATGCGGAGGAAAGCTCTCCTGGTGAATATGCGTCCGACCGCCTTTCCGCTGGGGTGGATAACGTCACCCATGAAGCGGTTCACCAGTTTGATAAACAGGGCCGCAGAGGGGTTCAGACGACTAAGGAGAATATCTCCCAGCTCAAGGAGAAAATCCAAAAGCGGAAAGCCGCAGCCGAACAGCCGAAAAAACAAGCGGAGAAACAGGCGGCTCAGCAGGCTGGGCAGCCCGCCACACGCTGGAGTGGCCGTCAGGCAGCCGATACGGTTTCCGAGCCGGCCAAGGCGGTCCGTCAGGAGCGCGGGGCCATCAAGACCCTGGACCGCGGCAAGAAAGGCATTAAGACAGTGGACAGGGGCCGAAAAAACATCAAGCAGGCTTCTTCCACGGCCAAGGGAACCATAAAAACCACCAGCAAATCCATTAAGACGGCGGAAAAGACTGCCAAGGCCAGTATCAAGACCAGCCAACAGGCGGCTAAAGCTGCCCAGCGGACTGCCCAGGCCACGGCGCGGGCGGCCAGGGCTGCAGCTCATGCCGCCCGCATAGCGGCTCGAACTGCGGTAGTTGCGGCAAAGGCAGCGGTCAAGGCTACGGTTGCGGCGGTGAAAGCCATCATTGCAGCCACCAAGGCGCTGATTGCCGCCATCGCTGCCGGGGGCTGGATCGCCGTGCTGGTAATTATTGTAATCTGCCTCATCGGTATGATTATCGGCTCCTGCTTTGGGATTTTCTTTTCCGGCGAGGATTCCGGCACCGGGCAGACCATGCAGACTGCTGTACAGGAGATCAATACAGATTACCAGGAGAACCTGGATGAGATCAAGACGTCCCACAGCTATGATGTGTTGGAGATGTCCGGTTCCCGCGCTGTGTGGAAAGAGGTATTGGCGGTTTACGCCGTCAAAACCACCACCGATTCGGACAACGCCCAGGAAGTGGCCACCATGGATGATGAGAAGCTAGAGCTGTTAAAGGACATCTTCTGGCAGATGAATGAGATCTCGTCCAGCACGTCCACCCAGACGGAAACAGTGATTGAAACATCCGATGACGGCAACGGCAATATCGTGGAAACGGAAACCACGGTCACGCAAACCTATCTGTATATCACTGTCAGCCACAAGACTGCGGAGGAAATGGCCAACCAGTTCGGCTTTAACGAGGACCAGCGGGAACAGATGGCGGAACTTTTAGCCGATGAGAACAATTCCCTTTGGTCCCAGGTGCTTTACGGCATTACCGGAGGGGATGGCGAAATCGTCACGGTGGCGCTCTCCCAGGTGGGCAATGTTGGCGGCGAACCGTACTGGAGCTGGTACGGCTTTGGCAGTCGTGTGGAATGGTGCGCCTGCTTTGTAAGCTGGTGCGCCAATGAGTGCGGTTATATCGAAGCCGGCGTGATCCCGAAGTTTGCGGCCTGCGCGTCCCAGGGTGTTCCCTGGTTCCAGGAGCGTGGGCTGTGGCAGGATAACAGCTATGAGCCGCGCCCCGGCGACATCATCTTTTTTGACTGGGATGATGGAGGCCAAGACGGTTCTTCCGACCATGTGGGGATTGTGGAGAAGGTGGAGAATGGCCGCGTCTACACCGTGGAGGGCAACTCTGGCGACTCCGTGCGACAGAACAGCTATCCCGTGGGATACTATGAGATTTACGGGTATGGCACACCTGCCTGTTAACAGCCCCAAAAAAGAAGAAGCCCAGCCGCACAGGCGGCTGGGTACATAATGATAATAACAAAAGCATCGTCCCCTTGACAGCAAGACAAAAATATGCTATTCTGACTTTGGTTTGATAATTAGATTATCTTAAATAAAGCGATTATCAGAGAAGGGAGGAAATATTTTGAGTTACTGTTCCGACTTGACAAGAGAGCGAATTATGGAATGTGCGAAAGTGGAATTCCTAAAAAAAGGCTTTCAGGCAACGCAGCTTAAAGATATTGTTACCGCTGCAAAGGTTACAACAGGTGCAATATATCGACATTTTAAGGATAAAGAAGCATTGTTTTTTGCCTTAATCGAAGATGTTTACCATTATACATTAGATTTTCTGGATAATGCAGAACCTTACGATAAAGTTGGAATTAGAGAAGCTATTGAAAGGGATTCTGTTGAAGCGTCATATGTTCAGGCAATGACATATGTCAACTATATGTACGAGCATTTGGAGGAATTTCAACTCTTGCTGAAATACAGCAAAGGTTCTCGCGTCGAAAACTTTATAGAAGAAATTACAATTCAATATACGAAACAGAATGCCCTATTTGTAAAGGCGGCATATGAAGCGGGATATGCGAAATGTCTGCCAAACGATATAGAAATACACATTTTGACGCATGGATATATTACCGCACTATGTGAGTGTGTTTTGCACGATGTTCCTTATAAAAAGGCGGAGGATTATGTAAAAAATATCATAAAATTCCAGCACTATGGCTGGTATGGTGTATTAGGGCTTCCACTAAAATAAGTGGCTTTTGCCATTTATTTTTTGCCAAATAGTTAGTTTTCGCTAACCTATTTAAGGAGGATTTTTCATGAAGAAAAAAACGAAACCTGGAGCAATTCAGCAATTGTTGAGTTATGCAGGAAATAATAAAAAGCAACTATATCTTTCAACCTTTCTTGCAACGCTGGGCGAACTATTCGGGATGGCCCCCTTTATTACAGTGTCATTATTAGTCGCGGAACTATTTAACAAAACAGCTACTATTCAAAATGTATGTATCTTGTTTGCAGTCGCTTTGGGCGGGCAAATATTAAAACTGTGGCTTACATATCAATCCTCTTTTATGTCGCATAAGGCTACATATAAAATATTGAAAAATATCCGTAGCAAAATCGCAGATAAAATGCTTCGGGTTCCAATGGGCGTCATGTTGGATACGCCGACCGGAAATTTCAAAAATTTGATGGCAGATACAGTTTCAAAATTAGAGGATTCGATGGCTCATTTTATGCCTGAAATAACCTCTAATGTAGTGGCTCCCCTATGCTGTATACTACTGGTATTTATTCTTGACTGGCGCATGGGATTAGCTGCATTGATTACAATTCCCCTCGGACTTTTGGGTTACATTGGAATGATGAACGATTATGTGAATAAAAGTACCACTTATATGAAATCACAAAATGCGATGAACAGTACGCTGGTTGAGTATGTAAATGGTATAGAGGTTATTAAGGCATTTAATCAAGGAAGTGCTTCTTATAGTAAATTTACAGGTGCAATTAACTTCTTCCATGACAGTACTCTGGCATGGTGGAAGCAGAGTTGGCTTTGGTCAGCAGTCATTCAGGCTGTAATGCCGACAACATTGTTGGGAACGCTTCCGATTGGCGCATGGCTTTATATGACTGGAACATTACCATTATCAGATTTTATCACTTGCATTATCCTTCCTATTGGATTTATTGCCCCGCTTATGCGAGTAGGAAAATATTCTGAACAATTTAATATGGTGAAAGCCTGCCTCGATCAAATACGGGATTTTATTGAAAAACCGGAACTGAAACGTCCAGAAAAAAATGTTGCACTGGATGAAACAGCCTATCGCTTTGAAAATGTTTCTTTCGCTTATAACGAGACGGAAGTTCTGAAGAATGTATCCTTTGAAATCAAACCAGGTACTGTTTCAGCAATTGTCGGCCCTTCCGGTTCCGGAAAATCAACGATTGCAAAACTCATGGCTGGTTTTTGGGACGCCACAAAAGGAAAAGTTATTTTTGGCGGAAAGAATATTAAAGAGATTCCTTTCGCACAGTTGATGGGTGAAGTCAGTTATGTTGCACAGGACAATTTTCTGTTCGATGAAAGTATCCGTGAAAACATCCGGCTCGGAAAACCGGATGCGACAGACGATGAGGTGGTAGCTGCTGCAAAAGCTGCCTGCTGTCATGAGTTTATTGTAAAGTTGGAAAACGGATATGATACAAATGCCGGAGACGCAGGAGGAAAACTTTCTGGCGGAGAACGTCAGCGAATTACTATCGCAAGGGCAATTCTAAAAAATGCAAGAGTAATTATTCTTGATGAGGCCACGGCCTATGCTGATCCAGAAAATGAGTATCTCATTCAAAACGCTATCAGTAAACTTGTAAAAGGAAAAACCCTCATCGTAGTAGCTCATCGTCTTGCGACCATCCAGAAGGCTGATCAAATCCTTGTGGTGGAAAATGGAAAGATTGTTGGCTGCGGCAGGCAGGAAGAGCTTTTATCAGAATGCCCACTTTATCAAAGATTATGGAGTGATTATGTGAGTTCAGCTGATCAAGTGGAAGGAGGGACATTTTAATATGTTTTCAATTATAAAAAGGATTTTACGGTTATCTGGGAAATATCGTCCCCGTGTAATTGCCGGACTGATCTTCAATGCTCTGAAATCCTGCTGCGCCGCCTTTGTATTTTTTGCTGTGCTATTGGTAATGTTGAATATCGAACACTTAACAGAGACTGTCATTTTACAGGCATTTGGAATTGTTGCACTTAGTGTTTTGGGCCGCTTTTTGTTTCAGTACCTAAGCGATGTGCTAATGAGTGCGTCTGGATATGAGATTTTCCGGGAAAAGCGTCTTGAGATTGGAAATCAGCTCAAAAGGGCACCAATGGGCTATTTTACAGAAAATAATCTCGGCACCGTACAAACAGTATTGACAACAACAATTTCCGATCTGGAAGGGAATTGTATGCTTGCACTAACATTTTTGGTAGGAGGTTTTGTACAGGCGCTTGCCATGACGCTAATGTTGGGTATATTTTGCTGGCAGATTGGGTTTTTGGCTTTAACAGGAATTTTAGCGGGAATTCTTGTACTGGGCCAGATAAAAAAGCGGGCCGGCGCGCATACGGAAGATATGCAAAATGCTCAGGAATTGTTGGTGGGAAGTGCATTAGAATACATAAAAGGCATTTCTGTTCTGCGCATATTCGGAAAAGGCAAAGAAGGAAAAGGAAAAGTGGATCAAGCCTTTGAAAATAAGTGTCGCAGCGATATAGCGGTTACAATTTCTACTGCCGGAATTATGAAGCTGTATGAAGCCGTATTTAAGATTACAAGTTGCCTGTTATTTTTATTGTCAGCTTTGCTCTATTTGTGGGGAGTTATCACATTGCCCTATTGCCTTTTATTTATCATCTGTGCATTTTTAATGTTCATGGAATTGGAATTGATGAATGACGGGGCCTTTTTGAGTAAAATGCTCGCTACGCAGTTGGATCGGCTGGATTTCATCTCAGATATACCGGTTTTAGATGGAGACGGAAAGGATATTGTCCTGAAATCATATGAGATTGAACTGAAAGATGTTATTTTCGCTTATGACAGCCGTCCGGTTTTAGATGGAATCACCTTGAAAATCCCACAGAACTCTACTTGTGCTATCGTTGGGCCGTCAGGTTCAGGGAAAACAACTTTGTGTAATATGATTGCAAGATTTTGGGACGTAAATTCTGGAAGTGTTAAAATTGGAGGACACGATGTAAAAGAATTTACTTGTGATAGCCTTTTATCATATGTAAGTATGGTATTCCAAAAGGTGTATCTGTTTAATGATACGATTGAAAATAACATCAAATTCGGAAAACCTAACGCGACCCATGCGGAGGTGGTAGAGGCCGCTAAAAGGGCCCGCTGCCATGATTTTATAGAGGCGCTCCCACAAGGCTATGAAACAATGATAGGAGAAGCAGGTTCCACTTTGTCTGGGGGAGAAAAACAGAGAATTTCAATAGCAAGGGCGATATTGAAAGACGCGCCCATCGTTATTTTGGATGAAGCGACATCCAGCGTAGACCCGGAAAATGAAAAAGCTCTTTTGGACGCAATTTTTGAATTGACGAAAAATAAAACACTAATTTCTATCGCTCACAGGTTGTCTACTGTTCGGACGGCAGATCAAATTATTGTCATTGATCAAGGCTATATTGTTCAAAAGGGAACCCATAAGGAATTAGCAGAAAAAGAAGGGATTTATCGTACTTTTTTGAAGTGCAGGGAGAAATCCATCAGTTGGAAGCTATGAGGTGTGTTGCCATGAAAAAACAATTTCCAATTATATCTTTTGAACATGCCTCTTTTCAGTATGAAGGACAGTCTCAGGAAAGTCTAAAGGATGTAAAGCTTATCATAAAATCGGGAGAATTTCTTGTTATTACTGGGCAGAGCGGATGTGGAAAGACCACATTAACCAGGTGTATCAATAATTTGATTCCCCGCTTTTTTGAAGGCAGATTATCCGGCGAAGTCATTGTATTGGGACGTTCCATAAAAGAATCGGACGCCGGTGAGGCTGGCAAAGAGATTGCTTCAATTTTTCAAGATCCCCGCAGTCAATTTTTTACTACAAACAGTTCCAGCGAAGTTGCGTTTGCCTGCGAAAACTATGGAATTCCACATAAAGAAATCGTTAAACGTGTTAACAGCGCCTTTCAGTCACTGAATATGGAGAACCTAAAAGACAGAGATATTTTTGCCCTGTCCAGTGGAGAAAGGCAAAAAGTTGCTTTTCTCGCAGCGACTACTCTTAATCCACAAATTTATGTTCTGGATGAGCCTTCGGCTAATTTAGACATTCATACAATCTTACAGGTAAGAGAGATTCTTTCTGCTTTGAAAGCCGCTGGACACACGATTATTGTTTCAGAACACAGATTGTTTTACTTATACGGACTCGCAGATCGCTTTTTAATTATGGAGGATGGTCAAATCTGCGAAGAATTAACAGGTGAGGAAATGGCAGAATTATCTGCTGTCCAAATGCACAACAGAAGGCTTCGCCCGTTAAATTTGGATTTAATACAAATAGAAAGGAAAGAATCTATTTGCCGCTCGGAAGTATTTCTCCAAATTAGAAATTTGAGCTTTTCGCATAAAGCCATGCCGGAACTTCTTCACAACATTTCATTAGAAGCCTACAAAGGCGAAACGATTGCCTTGATTGGAGAAAATGGTTGCGGGAAAACAACATTGGGGAAAATCTTGTCTGGCTTGATTCGCTGCCGCCAAGGTGCGTTTTACATTGATGGAAAGAATGTGAAGCAACAAAAATTATCCGACTATGTGTACTTTGTTATGCAGGAGGCAGATCACCAGCTTTATACAGACAGTGTGACGGAGGAATTGAGGTTAGGAAACAAAAGGATTCCAAGCATAGATGAAAAAGTGTCTCAAATTTTGAAAATGCTCCATCTGGAAAACTTCAAAGACTGCCATCCGTATGCTTTATCAGGCGGTCAAAAACAGAGACTGACAATAGGAGCGGCAATGCTTTCGGAAAAACCAATCATCGTTTTGGATGAACCAACAAGCGGGTTAGACTGGGATAATATGTGCGCTGTTGCCAATGCTGTTAATTATATGCGTGAGGCTGGAAAGCTGGTCTTTATTATTACGCATGATCTGGAGTTTATCAGCCTGACCGCCTCGCGCGCTTTGCTTTTGAAGGAAGGGATTATTAAAGATGATTTACAAATGACGGAACAAAACAATTTCAAAATCGTAAAGAATTTTATGGTGGAGGAAGGTGGTGAATAAATTGAGAAAGCATGGAGTATATTACGATTCTCGCATAAAACTTCTGTTGATTCTATTGACATCAGCTTTGGCGTTTGCTTTGGGTGGAGGCTTAACAGGCTTGTTACTCTTTGGCGTCGTTTGCCTGTTTGCTTTGCTAAGTGGACTTTGGAAAACAAGTATCAAAGTTGCAATAGTTTATATAGTTCTGCTTATGTTGGCGCAAGTCCTTCCAATTCATTTATCTTCCGTGATAACATTCTTTTTACTAAGAATTTTGACTATTGCATTTGCTTTGAATATTCTATTTCAGACTACGGAAATATCGGAATTGATAGCAGCGCTTCAGGCAAGTCATATCCCTCAAGCAATTGTGATACCAGTGGCTATCATATTGAGATTTCTTCCATCTTTGAAACAAGATGTGCTTTATATAAAACAAGGGATGAAAACGAGGGGCGTGGGATTGTCTTTTTGGAGAATAGTAAGTCATCCGGCGCAGACATACGAAGGCTTTTTAGTCCCTATACTTATGCGCCTTCTGATGACGGCGACAGAATTATCCGCATCAGCGGAAACGCGAGGCATCAGCTATCCTTGTGAAAAAACTCACTATATATTAGTTGATTTCCGCTTAAGAGATAGTATTTTGTTGATAGGTATGCTTGCTCTTTTTGCGGTTATCATATGGACATCGTTCCAACCAATATCATTTTAAGGAGGATTTATTTCATGCAAACCGAAAACAAAAAAGGATTTCAAGTAAAGGATTTGATCGTCACAGCTCTTTTATCTTTGTGCGCACTTGTTATCTATATCATTTGTGCGTTCCTATCTTTTTCTCCCTACACGATGTTAGTGGTAAGTCCATTGTGGTCATTATTGGCAGCTATTACATATTTCCTTGTAGCAGCTAAGACTAAGAAACCGTGGGCACTGTTCATTTTTTGTGCGGTAACAGGCATTTATGGATTTTATCCGCCCATGATAATTTGCTGCATTATTGCTGGCATTATTTCTGCGTTGATCGCGTGGAAAACAGGTTGCACTAATGGAAAAACACTTACGTTCAGTTATATCATTTATATGGTTTTAGCAGCATTCAGTGGTACATATATTCCCTTCTTGTTTTTCTCAAATCAAACACTTGAGCAGTATGCGGGAATGTTTGGCGAAAGTTATTTGGGAATTTTGCAAACGTTAGTATCACCTGTAACAGCTATCATAATGCTTGTCGTTGTTGCAATTTGCGCCTTTGTTGGCGCGCTCATCGCTAAGAAACTGCTCAAGAAGCATTTCAAAAAAGCAGGTATGGTGTAAATGAAGTAATTATATGTGTCAGAAGGAGGTGTACCATTATGCCCTTAACATCATCTATGGAGGACTATTTAGAGGCAGTTTTAATAGTAGCTAAAAAACAAATTGAGGTGCGCTCTGTTGATATAGCTCGACAATTAAATGTTAGCAAACCAAGCGTCTGGCGGGCAATGACTGTCCTAAAAGATGGTGGTTTCCTTACAATGGATGATCACAGTTTTCTTTTACTCACAGATTTAGGACAAGAAACAGCCAAGAAAATCTATGAGCGTCACTGTTTTTTTACTGAACAGCTTATCGCCGCAGGTATTGACCCCAAGACTGCGGAGGCCGACGCCTGCCGGATTGAACACAACATCAGCGACGAAAGTTTCTCACGGCTGAAAGAGACAGCAACACAGAAACAAGATTAACCTGGATAAATTTTTAATGGCTAACTTATGGGAGGAAAAATGAAGATTAAATAGAAAAGACACGCCGACGGGCTTGCAGAGTAGCAAGTCCTCAGCCATGTCTTGGAAACAAGAGAATGGAGGTGGTTCCCATGCAGCAAACAGAATGGGTTTATTGTCCCGTCTGCGGGAATAAAACCCGTGATCGAATCAGGGAGGATACGGTTTTAATCAATTATCCTCTCTACTGCCCGAAGTGCAAACGAAAGAGCTTGATTCAGGCGAAACAGCTACACATCGTTGTCATCAAAGAGCCAGACGCATAGACGCAGAGCCGATGAACCCGTGAGAATTTCCCACGGACATCGGCTCTTTTTCACTCTTTGGGCTGGCTATCCAAGGCCGCTCTAACTGTCGCCTTGATGATCTGCATAGAACGCTCATCGCAGTTATACAGCATACGGACAAGGCTTTCCATTTCAGAATCCTCAATCTTCTTTTCCGGGAAGAAAATCTGATCGGGTAAAATGGACAGCTCCCGAATCAGCTTGTACAGGATGTCGTAGCTGGGCTTTTTGCCTTCGTTCTCGATACGATATATAAATCTCTCGCTTACTCCGACCTTGGCTGCCAGATCTTCGACCGTAATATCTGCTTTCATGCGGGCATTCTTGATGATCTCGCCAAGCATTTCATGTTCATTCTGCACTTTCAGTTCACCTCTCCTTCTATTTTACGGATTTATGCCAGATTTATAATGGCATAGCAGTTCAAATTTTAGAGAACTGATAGTGCGGATAAAAGTGAACTGACCAGGATCGTATAACTGGCCCTGTCAATAAAAAAAACGAGGTTTTGGCAGGTTGGTTTGTCATGCCCATCCCTCCAGACCACGTTTTGGCCTGGAGGGATATTTCATGCGTTGGTCATCCTTCGCACCGCTGCTTATTAGAAGCAGCGAGTATGATTCTATGTCGTAGGCCGCCTGCTTGACGGTGTACGGTCAAAAAAACTTCCCGTTTTTCAGCGGGATACTATGCCCTTCGCACTGAACCATCATGCCATGATTTATACGAACTAAAAAGAAACGCACTTGCTGTTTGGGGGAATACCCCATTCTGCAGGTGCGTTTTTCAATATAGAGAAACCCCATTTTCACGTTGTAGGGGACCGCCGGCCAGTCTGAATTTCTCGCAATTCAGACTGATCGGAGGGAAAACAGCGTGGACGCTGATAAAAAAAGAATATGGATTCGCGGCCAATTTGTCGAGGTCACGGATGAAGTGTACCGGGCCTATATGCAGGGCGACCGGAAAATGCGCTATTTTGAGAACGATTTGAAAACCGAGCGGTTCGTTCTCGGAAAGGAGGGCCAAGTGGTGCAGATCATCCCCAGCCGCGAAGATTCTTTGGACCGGCTGGTGGATGAAAATGCCCGGCAATTCTCCGATGAGCAGGAAAGCGTGGAGAGCGTGGTGCTCCACAAGCTGGAAGTGGACAGGCTACATACCGCGCTTTCCCTGCTTACCCCAGAAGAACGTGCGCTGATCCAGGCATTATTCTTTGATGAGCGCAAGGAGAGCGAGCTGGCGGTGGAACTCGGCATTTCTCAGCCCGCCGTTTATAAGAGGAAAATGAAAATCCTCAAAAAGCTAAAAATTTTTCTGGAAAAATAAGTTTTAGCGGTTATAGAACCTCTCACCCAACGGCAAATAGGGTGAGAGGTTCTTTTTATGGCCTCATGGCACCTTGAAAACTGCATACCCATTCATCAGGCACATTCCCGCTGCTTTGGCGAAAGCCAAAGCCCAGGTAGCGGCTGCGCAGTGATCTGCCGGGAGAAAACAACGAGACACCACCGAAAAAAGAGATTGTAGGTCTTTGGTTTGTTCTTCCAGGCAAGGAGCGAGAAACAGCAGGCTGCCAGTACCGGGCGGCTCCCGGTACGGCCATAACCAGCAGCGGGGACAATGATACTCCCGTCCAGCCTAACGTCCGAGCGTTGAAGCGGTTTGCCGCCGTGATCCGTCGCAGGCAATGGGGGCGGTTGCGTGAGAACCACGCGAGGGGTGAGATTCCCCGTGGAGCTGGTGAGCCGCCAGCCGTTTGATGACTTCCCGCAGTGTTCCGGGGTGTCGAGGACAAATAGGAACACTTTGAAATACGGGCCGTACAGCAGGACGGGCCAATGAAAACAGGAGGATTGTTTTATCTCTCCCTGGCCTTCATTCTGTTCTGCTGTCCGGCTCTACATAGGCGGCACCTGCCGCCTGCATTTCAAAGGGAGGTCATAGACATGAATAAGACATATCTGCGCGGCGATATGTACTATGCCGATCTGGGCCGGGGAATCGGCTCCGAACAGGAAGGGTATCGCCCTGTCCTTATTATTCAGAACGATACTGGAAACAAGCACAGCCCCACGGTCATTGTGGCAGCCATATCCAGCAAAGTGGACGCCAAGGCCAAGCTGCCCACTCATTACCTTCTCAAAGCAGAGAACGGCCTGGAGCTGCCTTCTCTGGTGCTGATGGAGCAGCTCCGCACCATTGATAAAAGACGGCTGGAAACGTACATCGGACATCTGGAGGAACAGCATATCCGCCGGCTCAACCGCGCTCTGGCAGTCAGCGTGGGATTGATTGAAGAAACGCCGAAAAATTTAATCATGTGCCTTTGTCCGGCCTGTGCCAATAACTTCTACGGCACAGGCTCTTATTATTTGCGCCGGGTCCACCCTGGCCGGGTGGAAAAGGACATCTGCACCTACTGCGGCCAGCGGCCCGGTTTTGATTATGAAGTAGTAAAAAAGAAGGAAAGGAAGTGAAGATTGGATATGGAAAAGCTGATTACTCGTAAGGAGGCGGCAAAACTGTTGGGAATCAGCCTTGCCACCTTGGATGAAGCCAGAAACAGCGGTTTGATTTCCTATATTCAATATGTACCGAATGGGTGCGTATATTTCACTTCTGCCTACCTTCAGGAATATGTTGCTAAATGCACCTATCGGGCAAAACCTGTGGAAAAGAAAGCAACCTACCGAAATGTGCGAGGAAACAAATCGCACCTTTGAGCAAATCGTGCGGTTTTGGTAAAACAAAGATACAACACCGATTGCATTTGGAGGTAGAAAAATGGCAGCAAAAAGAAAACGAATTCCCAGGTACAGCAAAGTCCAGATAAATGGGCATGAGTATTACAAAACAGATATTGAGGACGCAGATGGCAAACGGGTGATTCTTTACGGAAAAACCCGCGAGGAAGTTTACGACAAGGAAATGGCGGCTCTTGAGCAAATCGACAACGCCACATTCCGGCGTAAATCCCCCACGGTCGCCGAGTATTGTGAAAAGTGGCTTCTGATGCAGTCCGTCCATATCCGTGCCACCACATTGATTGATTATACATCCAAGGTGCGGCGGCATATTATCAAGGAGCTGGGTGAGAAACGAATGGCCGATGTAACCCTGGATGACATCCAGGTTGCCCTTGTGCCAGTCTCTAAAAAGTCGACTTCAGTATATAAGTCCGTGGTAATCCTCTACAAGTCTATTTTCCGGGCGGCCAAGGAGAGCCATGTGATTGATACAAACCCGACGATATACCTTGAGGCAAAAGGCGGAGGCGTTCCGCAGGAGGAGCGGCAGGCTTTGACGGATGAACAGGTAGAACGGCTTTTGGACGCCATTCGTGGGTTGCCGCCCTATGTATTTGTGATGATTGGCCTGTATGCCGGGCTGCGGCGGGAAGAAATCCTTGCACTGCAATGGGATTCGGTATATCTGGATACAGATGCGCCGTATTTGACGGTCCGGCGGGCGTGGCACACGGAACATAATAGGCCGGTCATTCTCACAGAGTTAAAAACGAAGGCTGCGGAGCGGAATATCCCTCTCCCGGATCGTTTGGCAGAGTGCTTGAAAGCGGCAAAGAAAAAATCGACATCAGACTATGTAATTGCCAACCAGGATGGAGAGCCGTTGTCTTATACGCAGTTTAAGCGGCTTTGGCAGTATATCGTGACACGGACAGCAAAACCGAGGATAGCTCGCAAACTTGTGGACGGGAAATATGTGAAGTATATGCTTTACCCGAAGCTGGGTGAAAAAGCACGGAACAATGGTCATGTGGTATATAGCTTGGATTTTGAGGTTACGCCACACATGCTTCGTCATACCTACATCACAAATTTGATTCATGCTTCGGTAGACCCGAAAACAGTTCAATACTTGGCTGGCCACGAGAGCAGTAAGATCACGATGGACATTTATGCGAAGGTAAAGTACAACAAGCCGGAGCAACTGGCAGGAGTTTTAAGCGGAGCCTTTGCAGAATGGGATGGCGGTGAATACGAAGCGGCACAATAATTTGACGGAAAACGTACAAAGGGCGGGGAGTGTTCCCCGCCCTTTGCGTTTCCCAGAATCGCACCTTTGATAGAGCCATGATTTTTCAGTATAAAGAAGGTATCGGCGCTGAAATACATATTAAATAGAAAGGAACTGAAATCATGGCGAAAAAACAAGAAAATGTTCCCTGGTATGGCACTGCCATGCGGAGGGGGATTCAATATTACAGGACTCGGATCACCGATGCCGATGGAAAAAGGGTGGACTTGTATGCTGAAACCTGCGAGGAACTCCAGTTAAAGGAGATGGAGGCTCGACGCCAGGTAGAGGAGGCGGTTTTCCGCAGAAAACATCCAACGGTGGCAGAGTATTGCGAGAAGTGGTTGCTCATGCAGTCGGCAAAGGTATCTTCCGGCACGTTGAGAGGATATACCCAGACCATGAACAACTATATTGTCAAACCTTTAGGCGATATGTATCTTGAGGATGTGACTGCAGACGATATTCGGCTTGCGATGATTCCATTGGCTTCAAAATCTGCTGGATTGTATAGTAAGGTAAATATGCTCCTGAAATGTGTCTTTTATTCGGCAGAGCGAAGCCAGTTACTTGAATATAATCCCTGTGAGGGACTCTCGGCCAAAGGGGGAAAACCGGGGAAAAAGATAAATGCCTTGACGGATGAGCAAGTGAAGCTGCTTTTAGATACTGTCCGAGGACTTCCACCCTATACCTTTATAATGATCGCTTTATATTCCGGTCTGCGGCGCGAAGAAATTTTGGGACTGCAATGGGACTGCGTATTTCTGGATGTTCCTACGCCGTACATCTCTGTACGGAGAGCATGGCGCTCAGAAAATAACAGGCCGGTGATTTCCACAACGCTGAAAACGAAGGCGGCTCGGAGAGATATTCCGATCCCAAAGTGTTTGACAGACTGCCTGCGGGAAGTGAAAGAGAAAACCGAATCGGAATATGTGGTTGCTGACAGAAATGGAAATCCTCTTTCATCTTCGCAGTTTCAGCGGGTATGGAAATATGTAACCGTTCGCTCTACGAAACCCCATAACTATTATAAGTATGTAAATGGCCAGTGCGTGAAGTGTACGGTAACGCCTACCCCTGGCAGTCATCAGAAAAATAACCCGAAGTTAGTGTATGCCATTGACTTTGATGTAACCCCACATCAACTTCGTCACACCTATATTACTAACCTGCTGTATGCAGGCATTGACCCAAAAACTGTTCAATATCTTGCCGGGCATGAAAACAGTAAGACGACTATGGACATTTACGCGCAGGTGAAGTATAATAAACCGGAGGAACTTCTGAGTGTTGTAAATGCTGCATTTGCTCCATCTGTTGGTGTCTAAAATGCCCCCATTTTTATGATTAAATACTGGGGCAACATTTGAGGGCAGAGGCCAAAAAGCCCATAAAATCAAGGAAAACCGGCGCTAAACTGTACGCCAGTACGGCCTCAAAGCCGCTCGTCGTGCGCCTCAGTTCTCCAAACGCTGAGAGATCGAGATTTTACAACAAAATCGAATGGAAAACGCCAGAAACGAGAAGTTTCTGGCGTTTTCTTGTATAATTGCGATTTGAATGATTTTGGAAGGTTTGGCAAAATTTGGCTGAACCAGACCCATGTTAACCCATTTTATAGGGGCTAAAAATGGGTTAACAGAGCAAAATGGGTGAGCAAATGGGTTAACAAATGGGTTAACACGCGAGACGAATTTGTCGCCTTTTCCGGCAGATGTGAAGCGAGATTGCCGCGCGCTGAGCGGCAATAACTCCTCTGGCCGAATTTGCCTTAATATGATAAAATATGACTGTGGGAAAATGGTTATGAATCGTTTGTAAGGATGGTGCGCTGCTACCGGAAAACTGGTGATATCGAGTATGTGAGACATGGTATACGGCAGAGAAATTGGAGTATAAAACTTTAGCTATAAGAAAAGCACCTCTTGTGAGATGCCTTCTTATACGATTTGAAGTTATTTAGATCAGATTGCTCGGAATAAAACAGTTATCCGCATCAATCGGTATCGGCTCCTCGCACATGCAGATAATACCGCCATTGCCACGCTTTAAGGAAGCCTTATCAATGACATTGTATTTTTTGACTTCACGGCGGTCGGGTGCAGCGCTCTTTTTGATTTCCAACGGATGGATGACATTGTTTTCCTCAACAAACACATCAATCTCTTTTGCGTTGGAGTCTCGGAAGTAGGTGATGTTCACCTTGGACTTTGCATAGGCGTAGTTCTTGACAAGCTCCATCACAACATAGTTCTCATAGTAATGACCGCTTGCGGCGCCGTTACGCAGCGTATCCGGCGTCAACCACATGGAAAGATACGCGCAAAGCCCCGTATCGCAGAAATACAGCTTCGGCGTTTTGCTGAGGCGCTTCAGTTCATTGTTGGAATAGGGGGCCAACAGATAAATGATGTGCAGTCCCACAAGAATTTTCAGCCACTCTTTTGCGGTACTCGGAGCGATGTCGGCAGATTCGGCCAGCGTTGTATAATTGACCTGCTCCGAAACAAGGGAGGCACAGCCCACAAGAAATTTGCGGAAACGGACGGCGTCAGTAATGCCGCCAGCCTCGGTAGCATCACGCATCAGGTAGGTGTCGATATAGGAATTGAAATACTCCTGTCTGAGTTCGTCATCCACCCCCTGTACCTGTGGCATACCGCCCTCCCAAATGTGATGGAATACCTGAACCACATCATTTTTCGGAAGCTTGCGTTGCCTTGCCTGTAAGGTAGCCAGCGAGAAATCTAAATCCGTATCGAACACAAGCCCTGCTTTTTCTCTTGCGGACAGACTATACAGCTCCAAAATGCCAATTCTTCCGGCAAGGGTCTCGCGTACTTTTTTCATCATATTGTACTGCTGCGAGCCAGTCAACCAAATAAGACCTTTTTCGTCGCTCTCGTCGCAAATGATTTTGATCTGCTCGAACAGCTCCGGCGCTTTCTGCACCTCATCTATGAGAATTGGCGGTTTATAGGTCTGAAAGAACAGCACAGGGTCAGACTGTGCAAGCTCTCTCGCCATGGTGTTGTCCATCGTGACGTAGGTCCTGTCACTCTCTGCTAAATGTTTCAGCATGGTTGTTTTGCCAACCTGCCTTGCGCCGGTAACAAGGATAACCTTGAAAAAGTCATTGAGCTTCAAGAATTTTCGCTCAAGCTCCCGTGTGATATATGCCATACGCGCCTCCTTGTTTTTAGGAAAATCCATGGTCAATCGTATTTTATCGTAGTTTTCCTGCTTCGTCAAGAGAATATGCGCATGATGGATTTTGACGTGCCTGTAAATATTCGGGAGGTCTATAGTGGGCGGAGGTTTATCTCGGCAGCAGGCAAAATCCCTCATCAGAATTGAGATACCCCCTCACGAAGCCCTGCGGTGCTCTGGTGAGCCACACCGCAGAGTTGGACTATGGGGAGAAGATTATGAATCGTTTGTAAGGATGGTGTAGTGTCATGAAAACAGGAACCCTTATATATGACCCAATGATGAATCGCATTGATGTCCGGTATGCAGACGGAAGCAGCTACGGCGGTCTGCATTGCGGGACAACGTTGGAAGTGTTCTACAACGACGAGTGGATACCCACGCGAATTGAATGTGCAGACGACTGGTACCTTGTTGGGATACCACAAGGATCGCTATACGGACTACAAGCAAGAATATAATAGTTAGATGCTGAAGGCAGTCTCTTTACAACAGGGACTGCCTTGTTTTTATGTCACGCTCAGAAGGAGGAAACAGCCATGCCAAAATGCTTGCTCAAATACCAGTGGGTCAAGCTGCCACGTGCGCACTTGCCTGCTGGCAAGGGGATCATGGGCTATTGGACGAAGCTGGCCTCCAGATCAGCATTCCGCAAGGGGCAGGCGCATTATTGCGGTTATATGAATGATGTGATGCCCGGCATGTGGTCAGGTGGCATGGTAGGCTTGAAGAGCATCTTGGGTGTCAAAAGCCGATCAGCAGCATTAGAGGTCATGGAAGAACTCCAACGTTTCGGATTTCTTCGATATACATTGGATGCCAGAACGAAGAAACTGGAGTACGCCATCACGGACTGGGTCGTGAAGTGCTCTGGCGCCGAATGCACGGAAGGCGCCGTCTATGTTACCGAGGGATATGGCTTTCTCTGCCTACCGCGCAGTATTACACAGCGGCTGGTGGAGCAGCACTATACATTCGGTGAATCAGACGCATGGCTGGATCTCTGGTGTCACACAACGTGGATGGATACTCATAATGTATTCTCCTGTTTAGCGCCTGCCGTTCAGTACGGGAAAATGGGTGCTGTTTTAACTCTGGAAACCCTGGGGCAGCGCTGGGGCTGGGAAAAGACTAAGGTATGGAGATTTTTTCAAAGGCATGGGGATGCTTTCTCTCTGTACCGTCTGCCCGGTTCCTACGGCTGCCTCATTTTCAACAAACTGTATCCTACAGATACAGAGGTTTCACTGCCTTCCTATATGTCCGGACACATTCCGGAACCAGTATTCCTGTAGGTACTTTGGCAAATTCCAAGCTGCGCAAGCTTCGATACCAAGCCCACCATTACTTCAATCAACTATACTGCAGCGGGCTCATGAGTAAGCAAGAGGCGTATCTGTGGTTGGCGGAATTGCTGCAGATACCTCCTTCGGAGGCGCATATCGGTTTACTGGGCGAGTATTACTGCGGCGAAGTTATCAAAGAGAGCAAAAGGCTTCTGGCACAGGGGAACAGGATGCATGCGGCCGAGTCCCATTTCTCTGAGGGAGGCGCGGTGTCATGACCCTTACTCAAGATCAGCAGAAGCTCGTAGAAGAGAATATGGGACTTGTGGGAAAGGTTATTAAAGACAAGCTACATGGACTCGACCAGCTCAGGTTCTTTACCTATGACGATCTGTATCAAATCGGCTGCATCGGACTGTGCAAAGCGGCGAGCAGTGATAAAGGCGGCTGCTTTTCGACCTTTGCATATCGACTGATCTGGAACGAGATATGCTCAGCGTTGATCTATGCAAATCGACGCGCCGGCAGAGAATGTGAACTGGTCCCAGAGATACTCGATGTTCGGCAGCAGGAGAAGGAATACAGTGATCTGCATTCGGTTTTGGGCAAAATCGAGGCGGAAGCCACTGACGCGATGGCCAAGGGGATCCGTGCGATCCGGCTCAATGCCGAGGGCTATTCCTGCGCGGAGATCGGACAGGTATTAGGAGAAAGCGCCAAATGCGTTGCTGCGCGAATCTCCCGTACCAGAAAATACCTTAAAGCTCAGCCTGCGCTTGCTGCGTTTCATTCGTTATAAGGCGTGTTGAACTCCGTCAGCCGCTGCATGAAAAAGTACCGCTCTGCCATACGTCAGAGCGGTTTTCTTCATATAGTGGGGTTAATTGTCATGTGATCCACAAGTGTGTGGAGGCTAATATCATACTGTTCTTGAGAAATCACTCTACGAGCGAGAAAGGTATCCAAGATGCCTTTCTGCTTCAGGAAAAGATGTTGTTGCTGCTCTTGTTTAGAAAGGCCCACCCATTCATCTGTTATTGTAAAGTCGAGATCCATTATAATTCCCTCCCATAGTATTCACACATGCTCTACTATCTCCCCAATGTGTCCATGCCGATTAGATATAAAAGATCCGCTCCTTCGCCGCCAGGCGAAGGAGCGGATCTTTTATCTTATCTTGCGGCAAAGCCACATGGCCTACGCAGAATTTCTGTTACAGGATCACCAGCTTGTGGCTGCATTTCTTCTGCAGAACCTCTGCCACGTCCCGGCTTAGCGCATCCAAGGGGGCGCCGTTCAGGGAGCGAATCTCCAGCCTGTGGGCCTGTTTCCCCGTGCAGAGGCCGGTTATCAGGTCTATAAAAGCCTCCGCTACGCGCACCATGGGTACGCATGTCGGCGTCTGCGCAGGCAGGATAGGCTGCAAATAGGCCAGGTCCGAGAGCTGCCGCTGTGTCAGATGGTCGCTCCAGGTGATCTGATTGCTTTGGCAAAGCGCCTTCAGCACCTGGGACATCCAGCCGCCGGGGAGGGACGGAATGGTGCAGACCTCCAAATGCAGCACATTTTCCTCCACATCCCTGGTTTTCTGCAAGTGGAACTGCTTGCTCAGCTCCTGCAGCTCCGGAGAGGGCTCGGCCCCCACATCCCGCAGCAGCCGGCTATAGAACATCTGATAGTACTGCACGGCATCCCGCCAGGCGCTCCGCCGGATCAGTATCTCCAAACGGATTCTTGCAATGTCCTCGTTATAGGGGTCGATCTCCTCGCAGGCGGACATAAACTGCAGGCAATCGTCATCCAGCGCGTTTTCATAGGTCAGCCGGATCAAGCGGTGATAGACCACCAGCTTTCGGTTTTCCAGGTAGTACCGGCGCTGGATGATATACTCCAAAAAGTTCTCGCAATTGTGCAGACTGCAGTTTTCAAAAAAGTCGCCCCGGAACAGGGACAGCAGATGCTTCAGCTCTGCGATGGAGTTGATATCTTCGAGATTGGCCTGCTCGATCTCAGATATATCGCACAGAAAGCTAAAGTTGGGATTGACCTTGATATCATCCTTGGACACCAGCAGAAGCGACTCACCATCCGCCTGCACGAGGGCCTTTTTGATCTGCCAGAGGTTGAAGCGCAGGTTGTATTTGGCGGCATCATCGCTGCTTTCGCTCCAAAGATAGCTGATGATGTCGCTGCGGCGCATTTGCCGGGTCTCCCTCATCAGGACCAGGGCGATGATAGCGGCAGCCTTGCTGCTGATTTGATCGCTGACATCCGCATCGTCCAGCAAAAATCGGGGCCCGCCCATAAACGTAATGTACAACATACTCATTCATTCCGGTCAAATACGACCCGCCCGTCTTTGATGGTCATATCCACTTGAACGTCCTTCAGCTGCCGGGGATCCATCTGCGTTATATCCCGGTCCAGGATCACAATATCGGCGTCCTTCCCCTCCCGGAGGCTCCCCTTTTTCTTTTCCAAAAAGAGGGCATAGGCCCCATGGCTTGTATACATCTCCAGTGCCTCCTGCAGCGTTACGCTATTGGCGGCAACGGGATGGTTGACGGCGTAGTGGATGCCCTGGAAGGGATTGGGGTTGGTGATGGGTGGGTCCGAACCGCCGCAGATGGTAATACCGCTGTCGATAATCCGGCGAAATTGGTTGGTAGTGCCGTAACGATCGCCCAGACGCTGCTGATACATACCGCCAGGATAGCCCCACAGCCCCTCATAGGCGGGCTGCATGCACAAAATGACGCCCAGGCGGGCAGCCCGCTGCATCTGGGAGGGTGTTATAAGCTCCGCATGCTCAATGCGGTGGCGCATGGAGCGCACGTCATAGTGTTTCGCGGCGGCCTCCAGCGCCTGGAGCACGGTCTCGATGGCGGCGTCGCCAATGGCGTCAAAGCCAATCTGCAGATTGTTCTGGCAGCACTCCATGGTAAAATGTGTCAGCGCATCCTGCGTCATGTAGATCCACCCCTTCCGGTGGGGCTCATCGGCATAGTCAAAGGAAAGGGCCGCTGTCCGGCCGCCCATGGTGCCGTCGATATACAGGGAGCCGCCGATATGCTTGAGGCCGTGCTGCAGGGCACGCTTATACTCGGTGGTCTGATAGAAAATCTCTATACTCAGAGGATAGCGGTCCTTATAGTGCACCAAGAACTCGCTGGTGCGCAGAGGGCTCTGCTCTGCCTTGGCGCCCCGGCACTCCATGGCGGCCACGGTGGTAAGGCCATGGGAAAAGGCTATGCCCACAGTGCGGGCGGCAGCGGTATCATAGTCATCATAGGAATAGGCGTCCAGCACGTTGCCCTCCAGCCGGTTTTCCGCCTGATTGGTAAATACGCCTGTGGGAATGCCGCTGTCATCCATATGGATGCCCGGCAGGGTAAAGGGAACCTTATTATACAGGATGCCCACGGTATTGAGGATTATGGTGTGATGGTCCAAGGAGAAGATCAGAACCGGCTTATCGGCGCAGTAATGGTCCAGGACCTTGCGGTCCGGAGGGGCCTTTTCCTCCAGGCGGCTGCTGTCCAGCCAGCAGGCAGTGACAACGCTGCGGCTGGCCGCCTCACGCCGGATAATCTGACCGATCTCGTCATAATTGCGCACATGGGACAGATCTACATACCCGCACTCCAAGCCGGTACGCACCACCTGAAAGTGGTTGTCAATAAACCCCGGCAATACCGTCCGGCCCCCGGCATCAATGATCTGCACGGTGCCGGAGATATACTCCGGGTCGCGCTTTCCCACGCCCAGGCGGGCAATCTTACCGCCCTGGGTCAAAAGCCAATCGGCGCGCACATCGCCATCCATACAGAGAATCTTCCCGTTTTTGATGAGCAGGTCTCGTTGATCCATGGCATTTGCTCCCATCCTACAGTGTTCTTTACAGAAAGAGTATAGCAGACTCCGCCCGAAAAGGGAAGCCTCTATTCCGCCGTTTCTATGAAGGCGGCCATGGCTGCCAGGAAATCTGCGTCCGTCAGCTCTGCCGCCAGGTCAAAGCACAGGGAGAGACCATTGTCGCTGTTGGTGGTGACCACAAGGCCGTCACCCGTCTGCTGATCCCACAGGGCCAAAGACTTGAAGCCGTCGTTATCGCCCCAGTGCCACCGGACGGAGGGTTCCTTTCGTATGAGGCCCACACCCAGGCCCCAGGCAATGTCATCATCGGCGATGCTCTGCACGGAGCCCATCTGGTGATAAGTGTCCTCCCGCAGCCCACCCCGGCTGCAGAGCAGGCCGGAAATAAACCGGGCGTAATCCGCAGCGTTGGAATACAGGGACCAGGCAGCATTAGGCTCCGGGGCGTTGCCGGTTAGATCCACACAATCCCGCACGCGGCAAGGATTGCCCTCCGCATCAAAGCCCAGAGAAATGGCGCTGCCCACCCCCGGCGTCCAAAGCACGGCGGAGCGGTGCATTTGAAAGGGCGTGAAAGCATGGCCCGCAAACAGCTCTGGGAGGGATTGTCCCGTAATTTTTTCCGCCAAGTGCTGCAGCAGGTAATAGCCCTGGCCGGAATAGCTATAGGCCGTACCCGGGGCAAAGAGCATGGGCATAGGGCGGCTGTGCCAATCCGGCAAGCCGGAGCTGTGGCTGAGGATGTGGCGGGGGGTGATCTTTGCAAAATCCGGATCCTGGGACCAGGGCTCGCCTCCCAGCCGGGCAGGCACCGACCCATCCAGGGTCAGCAGCCCCTCATCAGCTAATTGCAGGGCCAGCACGGCAAACAGGGGCTTTGTCAGGGATGCGCACTCAAAGAGGGTACCCTCCGTCACCGGGGCGGCGCCGGCAGCGCCGCTGACAGCGGAATGGGTCACCTGTCCCCCCTGCAGCAGGGCCACGCTGCACCCCGGTACACCCCGGCAGGTCATCCGGTGGGCCAAAAGCTCCGGATCCCCGCAGAAATGCTTCGCTTTTTCCGTTACAATATGCATAGAGTCCCCCTTACATTTTTTTCACGGGATAGCCTGCGAAGGAAACAGCAGCCTCGGCCAGGATCTGCGTGGGATCCGCCACGGGATAGGGCAGCTCGCATTGGGCAAACACAATGGGAAGCTCCGTGCAGCCCAGGACAAAGCACTCCGCCCCCTGGGCTATCATGGCATCCAGGGTACAGCGCAGGGCTGCCACGTCAATGGCACCTAAGTTTCCGGCCTTGACGCCATCGTAGATGGCGGACATGACCCGGCGCTGACCGGGAGCATCGGGCTTGATGACCCGTATGCCACGACCGGAGAGGAGGTTTTCATAAATGCCGGTTTGAATGGTTCCGTCGGTGGCCAAAAGGCCCACGGCGTTTACGCCCGCCCGCTCCAAACGGTCCGCCGTCAGGCGCAGCATGTGCAGCACCGGCAAGTGGGTCCGGAGACAGAGGTCATCGTAGAACCAGTGGGCAGTGTTGCAGGGCATGATCAGGACGTCGGCCCCGGCGGCCGCCAGGGTGTTAGCCGAGCGCACCAGCTGGGGTACCGGATCCTCGCCGCCCATGAGGATGGCCGCCGTCCGGTCGGGAATATCCGTGTTGCAGTCCACGATCACATGGGGAAAGTCCTGGTCCCGGGCGGCGGCGGTAGCGCGGATGATTTTTTCAAACAGGTCCGCAGTGGCCAAAGGGCCCATGCCGCCGATAATGCCGATAATCTTTTTCACAGCCTGTCCCCTTCTTACTTTTCGGATTTTTTCTCGGTCATATAGAGGTCTGCCAGGCTCTTATAATGGTTGCCTGCCCGGCCCGTTACGGCTTTGGCGTGGAGCATGGAGCTGATGATAGCCTCGTCCACGCTCTCGATAGCCGCCCGGAACACCTCGTCAATATCCTCCTCGTACACCAGGCGGATGGATTCCAGCCGATCGCTGCTGTAATGGGCCAGCTTGTTTCCGGTGGTGAAGGCCAGGGCAATTTCGCCGCTGCCGTTGCCGGAAATGCCGCCGGTACGGGCAATGCCGGATTGGGCGCGCTTTGCCACCCGCTCCAGCTGCCGGGCTGAAAGGGGAATATCCGTGGCGATGATGACGATAATGCTGCCCTTATCCTTCAGCTCCGACTGCTCCTGCCAGAACAGCCGCTCACCTACAGAGTCCCCCGCGACCTTGAGGTCCCGGAGGGTGCCGAAATTGGTCATGACCAGGGCGCCGACGGTATAGGTCTCGCCATAGAGCCGGCACAGCCGGGAGGCGGAGCCGATGCCGCCCTTGAGGGAATAGCACACCATGCCGGCGCCGGCGCCTACATCGCCCTCGGCAAAGGTATCCGCCGCCGCATCCAGAGCCGCTCGAGCGTGCTCTTTGGTAATGTGCAGGCCGCGGATATCGCTGAGGCGGGCGTCGTTGCACTCCATGACCAGGGAGTTCACAGTGCCGGCGTCCAGGCCGATGTCATCATTCCGCTCCAGCATATACTCCACCAGAGCCGTGGAGACCGTGCCCACAGACAGAGTATTGGTCAGCAGGATGGGGGTTTCCAGCGTACCCAGCTCCTGCACCTGGACCAGGCCGATGCTCTTTCCGAAGCCGTTGATTACATGGGCTCCGGCCAGGCACTTTTCGTGAAATACATCACCCGTGTGGGGGATGATGGCGGTGACGCCAGTGTGTACCTCGCCGTCGTGGAGCGTCACATGGCCCACACGCACACCCGGCACATCCGTAATCAGGTTGCGGGGACCATGGCCCATGTAACCAAACTTCAGACCGTATCTGCTCTCTACACCCATAATTAAATTCCTCCCTATTCGTCCGGAGCAGCTGCACTCCGGTCAGTATTTTTGTGAAAAAAGGCCGCCCGCTCAGCTCGTCTAATCAGACGTGCTGAAACGAGCAGCCTATATGTTATGCTTCGCGCTTTAACGCTGATAGACTACCTTGCCGCCCACAACGGTCATTACCGGCAGGATATCCTTGATCTCCATGGGATCCACGGTGAAGATATCCCGATCCAGCAGGACCATATCTGCATAATAGCCGGGCTTCAGGCGGCCCTTGACGTCCTCCTGGAACTCCGCATAAGCGCTCTCCATGGTGTAGGCGTCAATAGCCGTTTCCACATCCACGCACTCGCCGGGATAGAAGCCGCCTGCGGGACGGCCCTGTCTATCCTTGCGGGTAACGGCCATGTAGATATTGGTGAAGGGGTTGCAGTCCTCCACAGGGCAGTCGGTGCCGTAGGACAGATGCACGCCCATGCGCAGAAGGGTGCCGAAGGCGTAGGAGGTGGAGGCCAGCTCCTTGCCGCACAGCTTTTCCACGATATTCATATCGCAATCCAGGAAAATGGGCTGGGCAAACACCAGAATATCGTCCTTGGCGATGCGCTCCAGCAGGGCACGGTCGGTAATCTGGCAGTGAACAACGGCGTGGCGGAGCTTGTTCTTGCCATCCACGAAGGCCCGCTCATAGCACTCCACAGTGCGGCGCACGGCCTCGTCACCGATGCAGTGGGTAATCACCTGCAGATTATGCTCCTTTGCCAGCTGGCAGTAGCGGTCCATATCCTCCACGTTGATCCACTCCAGGCCGTGGTTTTCCGGATCGCCCACGTAGCCGTGGGACATAAGACCCGTGCGGGCGCCCAGGCTGCCGTCCTTAAACAGCTTCAGGGGGCCCAGGGTAAGCCAGGAGCCCTTCTTATACTCGCCCACGGCGTACTCGCCCCGGGTCAGGTATTCCTCGAAATCCTCCAGGTTGTTGAAGCAGACCTGGTGGCGATAGCGAACCTTGCCCTCTCCATTGTCGTACATCTCGTGCAGCAGGCGGAAGGCAGCGGGGGTATCCAGGAAGGTGGTGCCCACATCGTTGCTCTGGACGCTGGTGAGACCGTGGGAAACTGCATAGTCCATGGCATCCTTCATGAACTCATGGCGCTCCTCCAGAGTAAACTCCGGGATAAGACGCTTGGCGATATTGCAGCCGTTGCCGGTGAAGATGCCGTTGGGCACGCCATTTTCATCGGTGAGGCAATCCTCGCCCTTGCACTTGTCTATCTCGCCGGTGCTCTGCAGGATCTCCAGGAGCTTGCTGTTGACGGAGACAATGTGCCCGCAGACACGCTCCAGCACGATGGGATAGTCGGTACTGATCTTGTCCAGGTCATGCCGGTCGGGCAGGCGGCTGCCGTCGGTGAAATAGTCCTGGTTCCAGCCGAGGGCGTGGAGACCATTTTTCACCCGCTGGGGATGCTCCTGGGCGAACTTGCGGCATACCTCGATCAGCTCCGCAATGGACTTTACATCGGCGATATGGGCCTGGTTCAGCGTCTCGCTGAACTGGGCAAAGTGCATATGAGAATCATTGAGACCGGGGATCAGGGTCCGGCCGCCGCAATCCACCCGGGTGGCGTCAGCCGGGGCATCGGCCAGCAGGGCATCGCTGCTGCCTATGCGGCGGATGATGCCGTCCTCAACCAAAACTGCCTGCTCATAATGACCCTTTTCTACATAGACCTTGGCATTATAATACAGCTCAGCCATCATTAGCCTCCTTGTTCTCTCGCGCTTCCTTCTTCAGCTTACGGTCAAAGATCCAGTAAACAACGGCGCCGAGGGCGGGCACGGTGAAGCCGATGGAACCCAGGAGGGGATTCTCAATGGCGGAGTTGACGAACAGGGCCACGAACACGATGGCGGTGAAGATGATGGACACGGGATAGAGCCACACCTTGTAGGGACGCTCGATATTGGGGAACTTCTTGCGCAGGATGGGCACAGCCAGAACGATCATAACATTGAAGAGCAGGTTGCTCAGCACCACCATGTCGGTCAGCTCGCTCAGGTTACGCAGCAGCACCAGGGCGCTGGAGATGACAGCCTGGACAATGACGGGCACATAGGGGATCTTCTGCTTATTCAGCTTGGTGAAGCTCTTGAAGAAGTGGCCCTCCTTGGCCATGGCATAGTACATTCTGGGCTGGGCCAGGATGAGGCCGTTCATGCTGCCGAACATGGCCAGAACCATGCCCACGGTAACCACCACGGCACCTGCGCTGCCCAGCAGCTTCTTGGCAACCGCCGTACCCAGATACAGGTCACCGGCGTCGATCATGGCGGCGATCTCCTCGTGGGGCAGAACCTTCATGATGGCGAAGTTGAAGAGGGTGTAGAGAATCGTAACGCCGCCGATGCCGATGATAAGGGCCAGGGGCAGATTCTTGCGGGGGTTCTTCATTTCCTCGGCCACGGTGTTCAGGTTGGTCCAGCCCTCATAGGCCCAGAGGGAGGCCACCACGGCCAGAGCGATCATGCTGAAAACGCTGGTGTTGTTCTCGGCGGCATAGACGCTGGCAGAGCCAAAGGACAGGTCGGGGGTAACACGGCCGACAAACAGGGCGGCCAGCAGAATGATGGCAACGGGCACCATCTTGGCGACCATGGAGACATTCTGCACCACGGAGGCCAGCTTAACGCCCACCATGTTATAGGCAGTGATACCGAAGATGAGTACAACGGCGGCAATCTTGCAGCCGAAGTCGCTGAGGTGGAAAATAGGCTGGAACACGCCCATCAGAGCCAGGGCCAGAGCAGCCACGGAGCCGGGGCCGCCGATGAGCCAATCCACAAAGCCGTTCATGAAGCCCACGATGGGATGAAAGGCCTCATTCAGGTAGACCACACGGCCGCCGGACTGGGGCATGGCCGCGCCCATTTCCGCGTAGGCCAGACCGCCAAACAGGGAAATGACACCGCCGATGATCCAGCACAGCAGAGCCAGGCCGCTGTTCATGCCCACGCGCTGCAGCACATAGGCGCCCAGGTAGAAGATACCGGAGCCGATCATGATACCAGCAATAATGCTAACACCACCAAAGGCACCTATTTCTCGCTTGAGTTCTGTTTTTTCTGTTGTCAAATCGTTGATAGTTTCTTTTTTCATGGGATGCGCCTCCTTTTCCAGCTATCAAAATAGCCTGAATGTAAATTTATTGTAAAGTATTCCCGTTCCCAAAGGTGTTTATAAAAAACCTTTCCTTCTTTTTTTATCTAAACGGTTTATTAAACACAAATAAAACATATGAAGGCGCGGGCAAGGTCAATGCCCGCGATGCAAAAGGAGAACCAAACAATGGAAATCACCATGCAGAACGAACAAGAGCATCTACTATACTCTGGATTTTCATGTGACGCCGCATCTTCTCAGGCACACCTATATCACGAATCTGATTCATGAAGGCGTCGATCCAAAGACTGTTCAGTATTTGGCTGGGCACGAGAACAGCAAGGTGACTATGGACATTTACGCCAAGGTGAAGTACAATAAGCCTTGGGAACTGGCGCCGGTGATAAACCAAGCTTTCAGCACAAATAGTGAAAAAGAATCGGCTTAATTGATGGGTTAACTCGTAGGGGAAACGGCAAGACAGAACGCAGAAACCCTTGAAAATACAGGGGAAAAGGCGAAAAACTGATTCAGTACGGTCTGAAGGCCGCCCGCCGCGCCCCTCAGTTCTCCAAGCGCTGAGTTTGTGCCCTGTTTTCTACAAAGGCTTCTGCTTCGGCAGGGGCCTTTGTTTTGCCTGGAGACAGGGGGTGTTCTGTCGAAAAAAAGGTACATGACCGGCCTTTTGAGGGCGTTTTTTTCCGTGAAACCCCTTGCAATCGCCCTGTGAATATGGTAATATACCATATGGTAGTATGTGTTGACTGAGAGTGGACGTTCCGTCCGCTCTTTTTGTTGAGCAAAATCCGTTTCTTAAAAATCGGAAATCGTTTGAAAAATGAAGCGAGGAACGTTATGAAAAAAGTCACCGACATCGTGTGGGAGCTGGCGGAGCCGGTCGTGAAGGAGAACGGCTGCGAGCTTTGGGACGTGGAATACGTCCGTGAGGCGGGCCAGTGGTACCTGCGGCTTTACCTGGACAAGGAGGGCGGCGTGGACATTCTGGACTGCGAGGCCGTCAGCCGCAGGGTCAGCGACCTGCTGGACGAGGTGGATCCCATCGAATCCAGCTATATGTTCGAGGTGTCCTCCGCCGGGGCGGAGCGGCAGCTGAAGCGGCCCTCGGATTTTCAGCGGTTCATGGGCCAGCCGGTGCTGGTCAAGACCTATAAGAACCGGGACGGCCGGAAGGAGTTTGCCGGAAAGCTGGCAGGCTTCGAGGACGGCGCGGTGCTGCTGGATATGGGCGGCGCGGAGCCGGTACGGTTTGAAAAGGCCGAGGTGGCGCTGGTGCGCCTGCGGGTAGAGTTTTAATCAACAAGTTTCGTTTTAGATAGAAGGAGTTAAGATCATGAAATGTGATGAGATTTTCGCGGCGCTGGCCATGCTGGAGAAGGAACGGGGCATCCCCCAGAACTTCATGATGGGCAAGATCATTCAGGCTCTGACCACCGCCTATAAGCGGGATCACGAGGGCGTGGAGAATGTGATCGTGGACGTGGACGAAGACAAGCACGATCTGCGGATGTACGTCCAGAAGGAGATCGTGGAGGAGGTCATGGATCCCGCCAACGAGATCTCTCTGGAGGACGCCCGCAAGCGCAGCGCCAAGAATGAGCTGGGCGGCGTGGTGAACATCCCGGTGGAGAACGTGGAATTCGGCCGTATCGCCGCCGGCAACGGCAAGCAGGTGATCATCCAGGGCCTGCGAGAGGCGGAGCACGGCATGATCTATGACGAGTTCAACTCCAAGCAGCACGAGATCCTCACCGGCACCGTCACCCGGATCGACCCCCGCAACGGCAACGTGATCCTGAAGATCGGCACCGGCAGCGAGAGCACCGAGGCCGTGCTGTCCCAGAACGAGCAGGTGGAGGGCGAGACGCTGACCGAGGGTCAGATGGTGAAGGTGTATCTGGTAGAGGTGCGCCGCACCACCCGCGGCCCCCAGGTGCTGATCTCCCGCACCCACCCCGGCCTGGTGAAGCGCCTCTTCGAGCTGGAGGTGCCCGAGATCTACGACGGCAGCGTGGAGATCCGCTCCATCGCCCGCGAGGCGGGCAACCGCACCAAGATGGCCGTGTGGTCCGAGGATGAGAACATCGACCCCATCGGCGCCTGCGTCGGCCCCCGCGGCCAGCGCGTCAACGCCATCGTGGAGGAGCTGCGGGGCGAGAAGATCGACATCATCAAGTACAGCGAGGATCCCGCCCAGTTCATCGCCGCCGCCCTGGCGCCCGCCGATGTGCTGGAGGTGCGCCTGTCCGCCGAGGGCAAGGCCTGCCGTGTGGTGGTGCCCGACGACCAGTTGAGCCTGGCCATCGGCAAGGAGGGCCAGAACGCCCGCCTGGCCGCCCGCCTGACCGGCTATAAGATCGACATCAAGCCCGCTTCTCACAGCGAGGACTGAGCATAAGGAGGTGGCCGGTATGGCTGTCAAACCCCGGAAGATCCCCCAGCGGCAGTGTGTCGGCTGCCGGGAGATGAAGGATAAAAAGGAACTGCTGCGGGTGGTCCGCACGCCGGAGGGCGAGATACTGCTGGATGGCCGGGGCAAGGTGTCCGGCCGCGGCGCGTATGTGTGTCCCGACGTGGCGTGCCTGAAAAAGGCCCGCAAGTCCAAGGCCCTGGAGCGGGCGCTGGAAACGGCGATCCCCGAGACGGTCTATGACGCGCTGGAGGCGCAGATGGAAGGCGGCGAAGCATGACGGAACAGGTATTATCCATGCTGGGTCTGGCCAAAAAGGCGGGCCGCGTGGAGATCGGCGAGGAGCCGGTGGGCGCCGCCGCCCGCGCCAAAAAGGCGCGGGTGATCCTGGTGGCCCAGGACGCCGGGCCCTCCTCCCAGCGAAGGGCGTTCTCCTTCGCCCAGACCGGCGCGTGTCTGTGCCTGACCATCCCGGCGGACAAGGACGATCTGGGGCGGTCACTGGGCCGCAGCAGCGTGGCCATGTGCGCCGTGACGGAGATCGGGTTTGCCGGGGCCATCGTGAAGAAGCTGGCGGCCATGGACAGCGAGAAATACGGCGCGGCGGCGGCACAGCTTGACGTAAAGGCCCAGCGGGCCATGCAGCGCCGGGCCGAGCAGCTGCGGCACGAAAAGAACCTGCGGCAGGGCAAGCACCGCATCCACAGCGATAAGCCACCGGAGCCTCCGGCGGCGGAGGAAAAGCCCCGCACGGACAAACCGCCCAGAGATGGCATAAAACAGCCGGGCCAGGGCGGCGGACGAGGCAACGGGACACGGCGCAAGGCCGCCCGGCGTCCGGAGGATCGGTTCGCCGGTTCCCTGCCGGTAAAGCGGGGCAAGGGCAGCAGCCGGAAGAAGCCCGGCAAGCAGGAAGTTTGACAACACGCGGTGGGCCGCGGCCCGCTGTTTACTAAGATGGAGGTGGCTTTATTTGGGTAGCGTAGCAAACAAATACAGAGTGCATGAGGTGGCGAAGGATTTCGGCGTTGCCACGAAGGACATTACGGAGATCTTGACCAAGTATGCCGAGACGCCGAAGAACCATATGCAGGTGTTGGAGGATCGGGAGCTCAGCCTCATCTTTGAGTATCTGACCCAGCACAACCAGATCGACAGCATCGCCACGGTGTTTGCCGAGGGCGCCAAGGCCGAGGCCAAGAAGCCGGAGCAGAAGAAGCAGCCCCAGCAGAACGACAAGCCCCAGGGCCAGAAGCAGGGCAATCCCCAGGCGAAGAACAATCAGCCCAGCGGCAATAGCAACAATAATAACAACAATAACCAGCCCCAGAAGCCCATGTCCCGCGTGCCCCAGAAGCAGGTGGTGGATACCCGCAAGGCCACCAATGTGAACCTGGACAAATACGACGAGAAGCTGCAGGATATGGCTGACCGCAGCGACCGCGGCGGCCGCCGTGACAAGGATCAGCTGCAGGGCAAGGAGAAGTTCCGCAACTCCAAGCAGCGCCAGAACGGCCCCATGACCAACAAGCGCAAGCAGGAGGAGGCCGACCGCATGCGCAAGCTGCGGCTGGAGATCATCAAGAACACCCCCGTCACCGTGCAGATCCCCGACGAGATCAGCGTGGGCGAGCTGGCCAGCCGCATGAAGAAGACCGGCGCCGAGGTGGTCAAGTGCCTGATGAAGAACGGCGTCATGGCCTCTCTCAGCCAGATGATCGACTTCGACACCGCCGCCATCATCGCCGAGGAGATGGGCTGCAAGGTGGAGAAGGAAGTGGTCGTCACCATCGAGGAGAAGCTGATCGACGACCATCAGGATAAGGAAGAGGATCTGGTGCCCCGCGCCCCCGTTGTGGTGGTCATGGGTCACGTCGACCACGGCAAGACCAGCCTACTGGACTATATCCGCAACGCCCATGTGGCGTCCGGCGAGGCCGGCGGCATCACCCAGCACATCGGCGCTTACCAGGTGGAGATCCACGGCAAGCCCATCACCTTCCTGGACACCCCAGGCCACGAAGCCTTTACTTCCATGCGCGCCCGCGGCGCCATGGTGACGGATATCGCCATTCTGGTGGTGGCCGCCGAGGACGGCATCATGCCCCAGACGGTGGAGTCCATCAACCACGCCAAGGCCGCCGGTATCCCCATTATCGTGGCCATCAACAAGATGGATAAGCCCGAGGCCAACCCCGAGCGCATCAAGCAGCAGCTGACCGAGTACGGCCTGGTGTGCGAGGAGTGGGGCGGCGACACCATCGTGTGCCCCA
>ERZ824575.351-NODE-351-length-61236-cov-13.090371_pt1 | contig 61236 bp, 54 predicted proteins | sample MGYA00519470_ERZ824575 | MGnify/ENA primary metagenome ERZ824575 (study PRJEB31778, sample SAMEA3449170) | human gut metagenome | biome: human gut; feature: human-associated habitat; material: faeces | place: United Kingdom | collected 2010/2012 ... | reverse complement strand
TACGACGCCCTGATTAACAGTCAGGTGTTCTACCGGCTGAACTATCGGGGAATTTCACTGTGGTGCTGACCACATATGCTATTATACGTTTTTAATGCGTTCTTGTCAACACTTTTTTTAAAAATTTTTTAAAATTATTTTACAGCAATTTTTACAACTATTTTCTGCACTGCCGAAGGCTCATTTTCAGCATTGCAGCCGGGGCGGTGCAGCTCCCACGGAAACAGCACTGCAAAGTCGCCTGCGTTTAAAACAACATAGTCTTTTTCTTCAATGTTTTCAAAAAAGAGCAGGTCGCGTTCTTCGGCATAATCTTCAACAACTTTTACATCAGCAGTGCGCTGCGCAAAATAAATTTTTTCCGTCCCCTTGCCAAGGTACTGCACATCTATATATTTGTTGTGCGCTTCCGGCTTTTTGGTGCTGCGGTCTGCCGTAGTGTAGTTTTCAACATTGGCATACATTTTTTCGCCGTCCAGCACATATTTGCCGTCAGCAACTTTGCTAAAATCAGCAGCTGCCAGATATTCCAGCGCTTTGCGGAGGTCTTCGCTTACATAGGGAAGCAGTTTTTCGATATCGTTTTTATGTCCAAATATCATCTTCTCAACCTTCTTTCGTTAAATATTTGTTATATTCTGCGCTGCCGCTAAAAATCCTTTGCAAAAAGCCTGCTTTTATTATAAAATTGTGCATATCGCTATTTAAAGGAAGGACGAAACTGTGAGCTATTTAAATGTTACCAACGTATCACATTCTTTTGGCGGCCGCCAGATTCTGGAGAATGTGTCTTTTAAATTAATGCGCGGCGAGCATATAGGGCTTGTCGGCGCCAACGGCGAAGGCAAATCTACCTTTTTAAACATTGTTACCGGCCATACGCTGCCGGATGAAGGAAAAGTGGAATGGCCCGGCAAAGTAACCGTGGGATACCTTGACCAGCAGAGCACGCTGCAAAAGGGCATGACTATCCGCGAAGTGCTGCGCACCGCTTTTGACGGCATGTACAAGATGGAAGCCGAAATGCTGGAGCTGTACGAAAAAATGGGCGACGCTACTCCCGAAGAAATGGATAAAATGATGGAAACCGTCGGTGAAATACAAACCGAACTGGAACACGGCGGATTTTATTCGCTTGACAGCAAAATTGAAGAAACCGCCAACGGGCTTGGGCTTGGCAGCATAGGGCTCGACCGTGACGTATCAGAACTCAGCGGCGGTCAGCGCAGCAAAGTGCTTTTAACCAAGCTTCTTCTGCAAAATTCTTCCATTCTGCTTTTGGACGAACCTACCAACTATCTTGATGTTGAACATATTGAATGGCTGACAAAATTTTTGCAGAACTACGAAAACGCCTTTATTTTAATCAGCCACGATATCAGCTTTTTAAATAAAGTAGTTAATGTTATTTACCACCTGGAAAACTGCGAGCTTACCCGTTACACCGGCAACTACGACAAGTTCCAGGAAATGTACGCTATTTACAAAGCACAGAAAGAAGCGGCTTATGAACGCCAGCAGCAGGAAGTTGCCAAGCTGGAAGACTTTATTGCCCGCAACAAAGCGCGCGTGGCCACTACCAACATGGCAAAAAGCCGCCAGAAAAAACTGGACAAAATGGAAATGATTGAAAAACCGCGCGAAAAACCCAAAGCGCATTTTCAGTTTAAGGAAGCACGCACACCGAGCCGTTACCTTGCCGTTGCCGAAGATTTGGTGCTTGGCTATGATACGCCGCTTACCCGCCCCGTCAGCTTTAAAATCGAATGCGGGCAGAAAATTGCCATCCGCGGCGTAAACGGCCTTGGCAAAACCACGCTTTTAAAAACCATTTTGGGCATTATTCCGCCCATCAGCGGCAAAATAGAACTGGGACAGTTTTTGGAGCCCGGCTATTTTGAGCAGGAAGAACGCGAAAAGAACGAAAACACCGCGCTGGAAGATGTTTGGAACGAATACCCCGGCATGACCAATTACGAAGTACGTGCCGCCCTTGCCGCCTGTGGGCTGACCAACGAGCACATTACCAGCAAAGTATTTGTTTTAAGCGGCGGCGAAGCTGCCAAAGTGCGCCTGTGCAAGCTGATGCTGAAAAACGTTAACTGGCTGGTGCTGGACGAACCTACCAACCATCTTGACGTTGACGCCAAAGCCGAGCTTAAACGCGCGCTGATTGATTTTAAAGGCAGCGTACTTTTAGTATCGCACGAGCCGGAGTTTTACGAAGACTGGGTTACAAGCGTCTGGAACATTGAGGACTGGACCACAAAAATAATTTAAAACTAAAAACGGCAAAGAAAAACCGGAGTAAACTTAATTACTCCGGTTAATTTTTTATCTCATGTTTTCGATGAAGTCTTCAAAGGCGTTAATCAAAATCGGATGGCCCGTAACTTTTAAATCGCGCAGGTAAGTACCGTAAGATTCATACCATTTTTCTTCCATTTCCATGGTAAGGCCTTCTTTTTTGTATTCTTCAATCATTTTTAAAATAAAGCGGTTGGCTTCGCCGGTTTCTTTGTTAACGTTAAGCGGAATGATGCGGGTTTCGGCATCATAGGTTTCAACGGTAACATCCCAGCCGCCTGGTACGGGCGGACGGCGGGTGGCTTTAATTAAATAGCCGGGTGCAAAACCAACATAAGCGCCGCCAAGCGAATTATAAAGCTTTGCTTTGGTAAGCGGATAGCCGTTTTTGTTGCCCCATTTTACAATTTCTTCGCAGACTTCGTTATTATGAATAACGCTGGAAAATTCAGCAGTTGCCAAAACTTCGGACATAGTTTTTACCTCCATATCACTTAATATCTTTTATTGTACTTTATCCACGCGCCAAATTCAATATGCACAGCATTTTTTATGCCTGCTTTAATATAATTTTTGTGCTTTTATTTTGTAAAGTTGTTTGCACTTTTGCTATATCCTATGCTAAAATAAATTAGCAACTGATTGTAAAACCATCCAAAATATCCGTTTACGGTTTTTTAAAGCAAATAATACGAGGTGAAGACTAATGAGCAGGCGCATGACCACTTCCGAAGCAATCAACGAAGCAAGGCGCTGTTTAAACTGTGCCCGTCCGCTTTGCCGCACGGGCTGCCCGATAGAAAACAATATTCCGCAATTTATCCGCGCTTTAAGCGAAGGCAACATCGGGCTTGCCTACGAAATTATCTTCGAGCGCAGCAACCTGCCCGCCATTTGCGGCAGGGTATGCCCGCATGAACGCCAGTGTGAAGCGCACTGCGTTTTGGCCAAAAACAAACACGGTATTGAAATCGGCAGTTTGGAAATGTTCATTGCCGATTTTGCCCACGAAAACAATTTAAAACCGCTGCCGCCTTCTACCGGCAAACGCGGTAAAGTAGCCGTTATCGGCAGCGGCCCGGCAGGCCTTACCGTTGCAGGCGACCTTGCCAAAATGAATTTTGCCGTTACCATTTTTGAAGGTCAGTCCGAACCCGGCGGCATTTTACTGTTCGGCATTCCGGAGTTCCGCCTGAACAAAGATGTGGTGCGCCGTGAAATTAAAGAACTGCTGCACCTTGGCGTGGAAATTAAAACAAATACTCTCATCGGCCCCGATTACACCGTTGACGATTTGTTCAATATGGGCTATGACGCAATATTCATGGGCACCGGCACTTCCCTGCCGCGTACACTCAACATTCCCGGCAAAGAACTTACCGGTATTTTAACCGCTACCTACTTCCTGCGCATGGTTGTGCTTTCCGACAGCGGCAAACTGGACGAGAGCGAAACATTGCTGCATGTCGGCGATAACGTTATCGTTATCGGCGCAGGCAACGTGGCTATGGATGCCGCACGCACGGCAATCCGCCGCGGTGCTAAGAATGTTACGATTGTTTACCATAAAACGGAAGCCGAGATTTCCTGCTTCCCCTCCGAATACGAAGCAGCCGTTAAAGAAGGCGTGCAGTTTAACTTTTTACAGCAGCCCATTGCCTACCTTAACAAAAAACAAATGCGCGCGCTTAACGCCATGCGCCAGAAAGCTTCCGAAAGCGATGAAACTGAACTTGCAGGGCTTTTGGTGCAGAACATTGTTAAAACGGAAGACGGGCAGTTTATTGAAGAAGGCGGCCAGGTTGCCCTGCCGTGCGACTGCGTAATTCTGGCTATCGGCCAGCGCCCGGCGGCAAGAATTGTTTCTACCACCAAAGGCATTCAGGTTGATGACCGCGGCTTTGTTATTACGCGCGAGCGCCCCTACGGCATGACAACACGTGCAGGCGTATTCAGCAGCGGCGATGTGGTACACGGCCCTGCTACCGTAGTACTTGCCATGAAGGAATCTAAAAAAGTTGCGGCAGGCATTGCGCAGTATATCGACGCAAAAAAGCTGCTGGCTGAATGTGAAGAAGTACCCGAAAACTTAAAATAAGCAAAAAATTAACCACATTGAGCGTTAGCGCCCAATGTGGTATTTTTTATGCCCATAAACCGGTTAAGGCAAATTTATCTACATCAGCAAGGCCTTTATCGGTTAAGCGCAGGTGCGGTATTACCGGCAGCGCCAGAAACGAAAGCACCATAAACACATTCAGCCCTTCCGGCACGCCAAGCTCCGCCGTCCAGTAGCGCAGCTGCTTTAAGCGCCTGTTAACAAATTCCATGCGCTGGTCGCTCATCAGCCCTGCAAATGGCAGCGGCAAAATGGCTTTTACCTCGCCGTCCAGCGCCACGGCAATACCGCCGCCTTCTTTGCGCAGCGCTGCGGCAGCCGTAAGCATATCGGCATCATTAGTGCCCGCCACAATTAAATTGTGCGAATCGTGTGCAACGGTAGAAGCAACTGCCCCGCGTTTTAATTTAAGCCCCTGTACAAAGCCAAGCCCAACATTGCCTGTTGCATGGTGGCGTTCAAACACTGCCAGCTTTAAAATATCACGCGAAGTATCGCTTACGGCCTCACCGTTAATGCACAAAGGCTTTTCCAGCTGCGCTTCGGTTAAAATCTGCTCCGGCACAATGCGGATAACCTTAATATTTTTATCAGCCTCTGCCATGATTTTCAGCCTGCTGCTGTCCAAATCCTTAATGTTTGTTCCCGCAGCGGCGGGTTTAAGATAAGGCTCGCTCTCCCACAGCAGTTTACCGTTCTGTACAACTTTTTTGCCGTTTTTAAATACAAACTGCGGTGTAAAGTCCTGTAAATTGGTCAGTACGTTAATATCTGCCAGATAACCCGGCGCCAAAGCGCCCCTGTAATGCAGGCGGAAACGTTCGGCCGTGTTCAGTGTTGCCATCTGCAAAAGCATTTCTGCCGCATAGCCGTGCGTAACGCCAATTTCCAGCATATAGTTAATACTGCCCTGCGTTACCAGTTCATCCAAATGGCGGTCGTCCGTTGCCATGCAGCAGCGGCGGCTGTTCAGCGGTGTAACGCACTGCAACAGTTCCAGCAGGTTGTGCGCGCCGCTTGCCTCACGCAGCATTAAATAGCAGCCGCGGCGTATTTTTTCAATGCCCTCCTGCCAGGTTGTAGCTTCATGGTCGCTTGTTAAACCGGCAGCAAGATAGGCATTTAAATCGCTGCCGCTGATGCCAGGTCCGTGCCCATCGCAAATGCCGCCGCGCACCAGCGCCATTTTTTTCATTACGCCCTCATCGCCGTACAAAACGCCGGAGTAATTCATCATCTCACCCAGGCCAAGCACACGCGGATGCCTCAAAAACGGCTGCAAAGCATCTGCTTCCAGCACTGCGCCGCTTGTTTCCATGTCCGTTGCCGGTACGCACGAAGGCAGCATAAAGAACACATCAAGCGGCATGTCTTCCGTTTCCGCAAGCATCCACTGCAAACCCTCCGTGCCAAGCACGTTGGCAATTTCATGCGGGTCGGCAAAAATGCCGGTAACGCCGTTTAACAGCAGCAGGCGCGCCAGCTCACGCGGAGCAAGCATTGTGCTTTCAATGTGCATATGCGCATCCAGAAAGCCCGGCGTTAAATATTTGCCCGCCATGTTGTATTCTTCCGCACCCTTGTAGCTGCCAATACCGGCAATCACGCTGCCGCATACGGCAACATCGGCCGTTTCCCACTCGCCGGTAAAGCTGTTAAACACATTACCGCCCTTTAAAACAAGGTCAGCCTTTTCCAGCCCGCGGGCAACACGCAGCAGCCTCTGTTCAAATTCTGCGTCACGCATAATCTTACCTCATGTTAATAAACTGCAAATCTACGCCGAAATCTCCCGCTTTTAAAGTTTGTATTACGGCCTGCAAATCATCTTTTTTAGCGCCGCTGATTCTTACCTGGTCATCCTGCATCTGTGCAGTTACTTTTAATTTGGTAGCTTTAACGGCGGCAATAATAGCTTTGGCCTTTTCTTTGGGAATACCCTGCAAAATATTCAGCGTCTGCCTTACCGTGCCTTTGCTGGCAGGCTCAACCTTGCCCAGTTCCAGGCAGCGCAGCGGAATGCCGCGTTTAGCCATGCGCGCACGCAGAATGTCAATAATCGCATTCAGTTTGTACTCGTCTTCGGCGGCAAGTTTAATGCATTTTTCTTCCAGCTCAATGCTGGCGTCGCTGCCGCGGAAATCGTAACGCTGGGCAATCTCCTTTTTGGTCTGGTTAACGGCGTTGTCCATCTCCTGCATATCCACCTGAGAAACAACGTCAAAAGAACTGTCTTTAGCCATTTATATAATCACTCCATTCTTATATTGTGCTTATATTTTATCATAACATGTTCAATTTGGCACCTTTTTGCTTGTTCAGATATAAACTATCAAAAAGTTTTTAGTTATGTTATAATTATTTTATATAATTTTTAATTTTCTTGAGGTGTTAAAATGAGTTTCAGAATTGAATGGATTGATGCGTTAAAAGGATTTGCTATATTTACAGTAGTTTTAGGGCATTGTATTACAGATGCCATAAGCTCAAATACTTTTCCTGCTTATCTTAATTTTCTTACTGCCTTTAAAGATTTTATTTATTCTTTTCATATGCCTTTATTCTTTACTATAAGCGGTTATTTATTTTTCCTGACTAAAAGCTACCAAAAATATAAAAGTAAAGTTTTAGATTTTTTTCTTATATATTTAATATGGTGTACTCTTACCTGGTTATCAAAATTTCTTGCGGCTTCATCAGTAAATAACCCTGTAACCATTTATGACTTAATTACAATATTTTGGAAACCGTTAATGGTATATTGGTATTTATATTCGTTAATCATAATGTATCTTGTCTTTTCTCTATTCGATATTAAACTCATAACAAAACAAAATTTAATATTATTCTTGATATTATCAATTGCAAGCCATTCTATAAACACTAATTTAGGCATTATCGTTCCTACGGTATATCATATGTACTTTTTTGCATTGGGGGGGTACTTGTTAAGATTTAATTTCCAAAAGTTCCTTAACAAGCGCTCAATACTCTTATTGATATGCTTATTATCTGCTAACTGTATATTATACTTAAATGAAATTAATAATATAGCTTTTATCAATGTATTAAAAGATTTATTAATAGCTAATGTAGCCATTTTTATTTCCATTTATTTTTTTATAAATTATAAGCATTTATCAAATAATATTTTAAAAACATTAGGCTTTTATTCTCTGCATATATATGTTATACATTGTTTTTTCACTGCCGGCATAAGAATTTTAATGCAAAAATTAGATTTTCTTAATATCTTTGTTTATTTCACAACTTCAATAATACTTGGTATTCTTGTACCAATTTTTATCGGAAAACTTTGCAATAAAAACGCATTATTAAATTTCCCATTTGCTCCTTTAAATGCTTTAAAAACTCTTTTTTCATCAAAATAATCCGCTAGATAACAAACCATAGGCGCTGATGATAAGTGCCTATGGTTTGTTTTTATACTATTAACTTTATAACTGGCTTTATAAAACTCTTTTTCAATTCCTGCGGCTTATATAAGAACATTTCTTCAGATTTTGATAAATGTTTATTATCAAATTTCAACTTCAAAAGTTCAATAGTACAAATAAAATCGGCAACTTGAAGTAATTTATATTCTACCGGTTTAGCGTTTCTAAATTTAACATTAAATAAAAGAGTATTAAAAACGGCATTTTAAATGATACTTAACTCAATTTACCCATTATCATAGTAAACTATAATTTCATCATAACTTTACGGCCATTCTAAATTATCTCTAATAAACTCAGAAACCTCTCTTGCCAATAAAGTGGATAATTCTATTTTCGTTCCGGATATATACTTTTCTGCTACAAAGGTATGCTGCTTTAATTTGCAAGCCAGCATAAAACTTCTTACGCAATATAATATTTTTATGCATTCATCTATCGTTAAATTTTTATATGGCTCTTCACGCCTTATAATAGGACCAGCATGAACACAATTATCTTTAAAAGTACAATTAGAAAGAGTATCCTCAAATATTTTCAAATTGTCAGCTATACTTTCCGATTGATTATGAAAAACCATTATAACAAGATAATATGATTTTTAATCTGTCTTTTCGCCAAAATCTCCTGACTTATCAATAAAAACACTTAATATACTCATAAAGTTTCCAAAATAAATATGACTGTAAAATGTCCCCATCTACGGTGCCACCAGAGTTTCCACTCAAGCCATACAGAACTATTTATCTGTGTTATTATTCCACTATATTTTATGTCCTGTCAATCGCATAAACTAACCCCCGATACATAAAGTACCGGGGGTTTAAACAGCCTTCCCTCATTTGGCCATTAGTCGATAATGTTGTGCTGATATTCGTTGTACTGAGCTTTCAGCTTCTGCATAATTTCTGCCATTTCCAGCTGCAAATTGGAAGCTGCGTCAAAATCGCCTCTTGCAAATGCTTCGCGGGTCATGGTAAACAGGCTCGGCTGCTCGGTAACGTCTTTAGCCATGGTGTTGCGCATTGCGGCAATTTTTTCCCACATTGCCGCATCATGCGTGGTATGGTTATCGTCGTCATGCAGTTTTTTCATCAGGCAGATTTCCTTATGATATTCAGGAATAATTCTGTTGAGCAGTTCCGTCTGCCAACGGATTAAAGCGCCTTTGGCAAAGGATTCGATAAATTCTTTTTTAAGAATGTTGCCGGTGGTAAGCACGGCAATTTTTTCCGGATAGTTTTTAATGGCGCACATGTTTTCCCAAACGGTTGCGGGCGGTTTGCCAAACAGGTGGGCGCGTTCTTCTTCGTTGTAGTCTTCAAATACGTCATGCTCGCTGCGGTATTCTCTGTCTTTTTCAAGGTAGAAGCCTTCGTCGCCCGCTTTTTTGGACAGCTCGTTTTCCATTTCCTTAAGCGTTTTGCCGGATTCCACGCAGGCTTTAATGCCGTCCAGCATGGAGATGTAGAAAGCTGCAATGGCAAGGTAGGTATTGGTATACGGGTTCGGGGAACGCATTTCAATACGGGTTGCCATCGGGCTGTCGATGTCGCGGATTAAGCCTGCCAGAATGGTACGGTTACGGGAAGGTACTTCCGGGCTGAGGCCGAGCGAAGTTACGATGCAGACAGGCGCTTCAAAGCCGGGTTTCAAACGGTTCAGAGAGTCGATAGTGGAAGAAATGAAGGGGTTGATTACTTCATAGTTTTTCAAAAGCCCCATCATGGAACCGTAACCAACGGCAGAGAGGAATTCGGTGTGCATATCTTTCGGTGCAAACAGGTTAACAACTTTGCCGTTTTTCATTTTGGCGGCAATGCCAACGTGGGTATGTTCGCCGCTGCCGGCAACGCCCGGAACGGGTTTTGCCTGGAAGGAAACTTCAAGGCCGTTCAGGCGGAAAATTTCTTTAACGATAATGCGTGCCAGAAGTTCGTTATCGGCAGTCTGTACGCCGTAGCTGTATTTCCAGTCTACTTCCAGCTGTTCCATAACGTGGGTCATATGGCCGTTGTCATCAATCTGTCCGCGTACGCCGCCGCATTCCTTATGTCCCATTTCAGGCCCAAGGCCGTAGGCTTCAAGCATTTCCACGGTTTGTTCCAGCGCGGTGCGCACGTTGCCGCGGCAGCGCTGCCAGTATTGTTCCTGCATCATCTGCGAGGAGCTTAATGCTTCAATCGGAGCATCTTCACGCGGGGATTTTACCCAGAATTCCAGTTCGGTTGCGCAGGTGAAAATAATTTTTTCAATGTCTTCACCGCTGATATGTTCCAAACCGGCAACCTGCGGATGCTTTTTAAAGAGTTCCAGCAGTTCTTTTTCAACATAATCCAGCGTATCGTGCAGAATAGAGCGGGAGTCAACGCGTACGTTATTGTGTACAAGGAAGCACGGAATACGCAGCGTGCCAACCATTCTGCCGGTGGCGGAATCGAAATGTTCGTAGTTATAGTCAATATACCAGTTTACGCTGCTGTCGATTTTCATATCAACGCGGGCGTTATTTAAAGTAGCAATGCCGGTAAGCACAACGGAACTGCCGTCGGTCTGGGCAGCCATGCCTTCCAGAAAGCCGTCAATATCTTTCAAAAACAGGCTGATAGGCACTTTTTCGTCGGTATCGTTGCCTGCAAAATCCACACCCATAAAGGAAACGAATTTAATTTCCGGGTGCGCTGTTAAAATCTCGGTCAGTGTTTCTCTGTTCTGTTCTTCGGGGCTGATAACATAAAGCATATCGGGGTTCATCATGTCGGTCACCTGCGGCTTTGCGCCGCGCTCCTTTCATTTAATTAAAATAATTAAAACAAAAATAAAATACAAAAGACCCTGCTACTTGGGCATACAAATAGCAGGGTCTCCATTGACCACGTTTGTATTATAACAAATAATTTTCGCCGCGTCCAGTAAAATCTTTCCTGTTTTGTAAAAATTTTAACGCTTGCCCAAAAAGCGGATGAGTATTTCCTCCAGCATTTCAAACTGCCTGCCGCCGTAGCGGATATTGGCGTTAAAATCTGCCAGCGCCAGCATAAATTCCGATAAGCCGTGCGCAGTAAAATTACGGCACTGCTCCATTAATTTTTTTACGGCAAAGGGCGACATTTTTAAAGCGGAAGCCGCCGTTTGCTGATTCATTCCCTGCGCCGCCAGTTCTTTAACCTGCGCCAGACGGCGAACCTGAAAGGCAATCAAGCCGCTGACGGCTATCGCGCTGCCGCCGTGTTTCTTTTCGTTCTGCAAAAGTTCCAGCGCTTCGGGCAGGTTCTTTTGGGCAATGGCGTTTAAAAGCGCAAAGCGCGAAACTTCAGGCAGGGAAGAAAATACCGCTTCAACATCGGCTTTTGTCCAGATGCGCCGTTTGCCGCCGTAAACGTACAACTTTTCTATTTCCTGCTCAAGCAAAAGCAGCGGTGCGGTATCGGCCGCAGAAAGATATTCCATTACCGTCTGTTCCGCATCATATTCAAAACGGCAGGCGCGTTTTTTGGCTTCGGCATCAAGCCACGGCTTAAGCTGGTACGGCTTCAGCGGTTTACATTCGCAGGCAGCGCCTTCTGCTGCCAGCATTTTATAAAGGCGGCCGCGCTTGTCTATTTTGCTTACGCTGATAAACACATGGCAGAACTCCGGTATGTTTGCCAAAATTGCTTCCAGATTTTCTTTCTGCTTTTTTTCGGCGGCAAAAATTTTATCGTCGCTGATGATGACGAGGCTGCTGCCGCCAAAGAACGGATAAGTGTTAACGGCGGCATTAAGCCGTTTTAAATCCGTATCGCGGTCGAAAACGCTGATTTCCATATCTTCATCCGCCGCGCTGCCAAAAACATATTTTTTTATGCAGGCTGCGGCTTTGCTGCGGTAATAATTTTCTTCGCCGTACATTAAAATAACGTTGGGCAGGCTTTCGCCTTTTTCCAGCATTTCTATCAGTTTTTCCGGTGCCAGTTCCATAAAATCACCTTAAAAAAATTCTTTGTCGTACCTATAACTATACCATTGCAGGCGTCCTTCGTCAAAACATACTTTTACCGCGCCCAGTTTATCCGTGCGCAGCACTTTGGCCCCGGCGGCCTGCAAACGCTGCACGGCATCACACCCCGGGTGCCCGTAACGGTTATCCGCACCAACGGAAATTACCGCAAGCCGCGGTTTGGCCTGTTTTAAAAACAGCGGCGACGAAGAATAATTGCTGCCGTGATGGGCAACTTTTAAAACATCGGCCGGTTTTATTTTGGCAGCTGCTGCAAGTTCTATGTTTTCATCGGCGTCGCCGGTAAACAAAATGCTGCCTGCGGATTCAGTTATGCGCATAATTACGCTGCTTTCGTTGCCTCCGCCTTCAGATTTTCCTGACGCCAGAACTTCAACGCGGCATTTGCCAAGCGTATATACACTGCCCTCCGCCGCTTCTAAAATATTTTGCGGTTTAATATAGTGCAGCAGTTTTTGTACATCTTCCGAAGGTTTTTCCTGCGGCAGCAGCAGCTTGTCAACTTTTACAAGGCGTGCAAGCCCTGCCGCTCCCCCGGCGTGGTCATGGTGCCCGTGGCTCAGCGCCAAAAGGTCAATCTGTTCCACGCCGAGATAGCGCAGATACGGCGCAATAATGCGGCTGCCGGTATCAAAGTTTCCCTGCAAACCGCCGCAGTCCACAATAATATTATGCCCGTCCGTTGTCTGCACCAAAGCGGCATCACCCTGCCCCACGTCCATAAAATGCACGGTAAAAGGCTGCGGCGTAAAAATTTTATATGCCGCCAAAACAATTATTCCGGTCAGGCAAATTGCGGCTGTATACCTGCGCTCCGTTTTGCTGAACCAGTTGTTATTAAACAGTGCGGCAAGCATTATGTAATACAGCACAAAGCACGCCGCAGGCAGGTGCGGAACGTTAACTGCCGCCGCAGGCAGCGCCGCGAGGAAACTGACGGCGTTAAGCAGAGGCTGCATAAAAATTCCGGCAGCGTAAATTAAATACGTACCGGCAAAAGGCAGGCACAGCCCGGCAAGCGCGGCTATTACCAAAATTTCCATAGCAGGCACAAGCAGGATATTAGCCGCAAAGGTTACAAGCGAAAGCTGGTTAAAATGCCATAATAAAAGCGGCAGGGAGGCCAGCTGCGCCGCAAGCGTAATGGCAAACCCTTCGCGTACAAGCAAAGGTTTTAAAAATTGCAGCCGTTCTTTAAGCTGCGGGTAAATAAATATCAGCCCGCCGGTTGCCGCAAACGAAAGCTGAAAGCCAACGTCCAGCAGCCATAAAGGGTTATATATTAAAAGCAGCACTGCCGCCGCGCAAAAAATATTGCCGCTTTGCGCTTTTTTGTAAGTACCTGCACCGGCAAGTGCAACCGCACTCATAATGAACGACCGCCACACCGGTGCGCTGCCGCCGCATAACAGCGCATACAAAAATAACAAAAGCAGCACCGTTATTATCTGCGCTTTGCCGCGCCTGCCGATAATTAAAATTAAAAAGCCTGCCACCAGCGCCATGTGTGTGCCCGATACCGACAATATATGAGCCAGGCCGGTTACGGAAAATGCTTCGCGAGTTGCTTCGCTTAAACCGTCATAACCGCCGAGCGCCATGCCGCACAGCACTGCCCCTGCTTCGCCGTCAACCGTATCTGTTATTTTATGCCGCAGTCCCAGTGCAAATAAAAAGAATTTATCGCTGATATCCGCTTCGCCCATAACCTGCAAAGCCGCTTGTTTTACGGACATTCTGCCCTGTAAGTCCTGCTGTAAATTCCAGTTTTCGCTGTTAAAGCTGCCGGGATTGGCAAAACTATTGAGGCTTTTTAATGTGCCGGTAACGGCAATGCTGCCAGCCGTAAAATCTTTAACTTTGGCCTTCTGCACAAACACGCGTATATTGCCGCGAGTTTTATGCAAATTACCGCTGCCTGATTGCAGTGCCGTACACTCAAATATAAAACCGGTGCCTTTATCCTGTTTTTTAAGCGTCAGCAAATCCACATTGCCGTATACCGTTATCTTTTGCCCAATGTAATTTTTAATATCCGCGTCATGCGGCTGCATAGCCTTGCTGCCCGCCGCCATACCGCACAAGGCAAAAAATATAAGGGCAAATACGGCTGCACCGTAAGTTTGCGGCTTAAACTTTGCCGCCGCTGCCATAAGCACGCCAAAAAGCAGTGCCAGCACGGCATAAACGCTAAAATACTGCGGCATTAAAATACCGGCGTAATCACCGGCTGCAAAAAGCGCGGCTGCCGCCGCAAACCATGTTTTCATAAATCAAGCCAGGGCTGCATTTTCTTAAACTTTGCCTGCCCTATGCCCTTTACGTTCATAAGCTCCTCAATTCTGGCAAAGCCGTGGGCAGAGCGGTATTCCACAATGCGCTGCGCCGTTACCGCGCCAACGCCCGGCAGTGTTTCCAGTTCTTCCGCCGTGGCAGTGTTTAAATGTACCTTGCCCGTTAAAGCTGTTTCGCTTTCCTGCGCAGCATTGTAAGAAGTGCTGCCCTGTTCTTCCGCTTCCGCACTGCTTGCAGGGGTATTTGCAGCGGCAAGCCTGCGCCGTTCTTTTGCGCTCAGGCGGGGCACATTAACCTGCATGCCGTCCTTACAGATTTTCGCAAGGTTTACTTTGTCCTTATTTGCTTCTTCCGTCATTCCGCCTGCGGCGTCAATAGCTTCCACGGCTCTGCTTCCGGGCGCAATTTCGTGCAGTCCCGGGTTTGCCACAGCGCCGCTTACATAAACCGTTATTTTCGCTTTTTCTTTTTCGTTTGCCGTATTTACGGCCTGCTGTTCAATCTTTAAAACATCAGTTTCACGCTCATGCGGCCAAAAAGCGGCCAGCAAGCAAAAAACTACTGCCACGGCAACGGCCATTATTTTTTTATTCAGTTGTGCCATCTGTTCAACTCCTGACAAAATAAAAAACTCCCCGGATTAAATCCAAGGAGTTTTTATAAATTTAACCTGTTACGGTTTTACAACGATATTAACCAGACGGCCCGGTACGCAGACAACTTTAACAATTTTGGAAGTGTCAACAGTTTCTGCAATATGCGGTTCGGCAAGGGCAAGTTTTTCCAGCTCGTCTTTGGAAGCAGCGGCAGGAACAACGAGGCGTCCTTTAAGTTTGCCGTTAACCTGCAAAGCAATTTCAATATTATCCACCTTCATGGCTGCTTCATCATATTTCGGCCATTTTTCTTCGTGGATGCTGCCTTCTTCGGAAATTACGCCGTGCCACAGTTCTTCCGTAATATGCGGAACGAACGGAGAGAGCAATTTCAGCAGGTTGGAAACAACTTCGTAAATAAGGCCGGCATGCGGAGTTTTTTCTGCTTCTTTATAAGCATACAAGGCATTAACCAGTTCCATCATGGCACTGATGGCAGTGTTAAAGTTAAAGCGCTGCTCAATGTCATCCGTTACCTTTTTAATGCTGGTATGCAGTACGCGGCGCAGTTCTTTGCCTGCTTCGCTCAGTTCTGCCGGGTTATACTGCGTAACTTTTTCTGCCAGCACATCCTGGTAATGGTAAACTATACGCCATACCCTGCCCAGGAAGCGGAAGGAGCCTTCAACGCCCTGGTCGCTCCACTCAAGTTCTCTTTCGGGCGGTGCGGCAAACATAATAAACAGCCTTGCCGTATCTGCGCCGTATTTGCCGATAATTTCTTCCGGCGAAACAACGTTGCCGAGAGATTTACTCATTTTGGCGCCGTCTTTAATAACCATGCCCTGAGTCAGGAGGTTGGTAAACGGTTCTTTGTAATCTACAAGGCCTGCATCGTGCAGAACTTTCATAAAGAAGCGGGAATACAAGAGATGCAGAATTGCGTGCTCGATACCGCCGATATACTGGTCAACAGGGGACCAGTAATTTACTTTGTCTTTGGCAAACGGTGCTTTATCGTTTTTCGGGTCGGTATAGCGCAGGTAATACCAGGAGGAGCACAGGAAGGTGTCCATAGTATCGGTTTCGCGTCTTGCAGGCTTGCCGCATTTCGGGCAGGTGCAGTTTACGAAGCTTTCGGAAGTTGCCAGCGGGGATACTGCACCGGCGTCAAACTTAACATCTTCCGGCAGCATAACCGGCAGCTGGTCTTCCGGCACAAGCACTTCGCCGCAGTCCGGGCAGTAAATAACCGGAATCGGTGCGCCCCAGTAACGCTGGCGGCTGATTAACCAGTCGCGCAGGCGGTAATTTACACGGCGTTTGCCGATGCCCATTGCTTCAATCTTGTCTTTAATTGCTTCCATACCGGCATGCAGCTCCATACCGCTGAACTCGCCGGAATTAACAAGCACGCCTTCCTTTTCTTCGTAGGCGTCGGTCATATCTTCTAATTTAAGCTCTTTATCCTTGGGATTAATTACAACAATTTTCTCAAGACCGTATTTATCCGCAAACATCCAGTCGCGGGCATCATGGGTAGGTACGCCCATAACCGCGCCGGTACCGTAATCGTAAAGTACATAGTTGGTAATCCAAACCTGCACTTTTTTGCCGGTAAGCGGGTGGATGCAGTAGCAGCCGGTAAACAGGCCCTCTTTTTCAGATTCGCTGGAAGTACGTTCAATATCGGACTGGTTTCTTACACGGTCGCAGAAAGCTTTAATTTCTTCGGCTTTCGGATTGTTTACGCACAGTTTTTCAACCAGCGGATGCTCTGCGGCGAGTACAACATAGGTAACGCCGTAAATCGTATCCGGGCGGGTAGTGTAAACAGGAATGCGTTCGCCGATTTCCGGAAAATCGAAGCTGAATTCCAAGCCTTCGCTGCGGCCAATCCAGTTGCGCTGCATGGTTTTAACGCGTTCCGGCCAGCCTTCCAGCAGGTCAAGGTCTTTCAAAAGCTCGTCTGCGTAATCGGTAATTTTAAAGAACCACTGTTCCAGGTCTTTTTTTACTACTTCGTGGTCGCAGCGCCAGCATTTGCCGTCAATAACCTGTTCGTTGGCAAGTACGGTGTTGCAGGTGTTGCACCAGTTAACGGCCGATTTCTTTTTAACAGCCAGGCCGCGTTTGTAAAACAGTTCAAAGAACCACTGGGTCCATTTATAATAATCGGGTTTGCAGGTAGTTACTTCGCGGTCCCAGTCGTAAGAAAGGCCGAGGCGTTTCTGCTGGCGCGTCATATTGGCAATGTTTTCCATCGTCCATTTTTTCGGCGGAATGCCATGTTTAATAGCGGCGTTTTCCGCGGGCATGCCGAAGGAATCCCATCCCATTGGGTGCAGTACGTTAAAACCGTTCATGGTACGGAAACGGGCTACAACGTCGCCAATAGAATAGTTGCGGACATGGCCCATGTGCAGATTGCCGGAAGGATACGGGAACATTTCCAGCACATAAGATTTCGGGCGGCTGCTGTCCATCTCTGTTTTAAAAGTTTTGTGTTCTTCCCAGTAAGCTTGCCATTTGGCTTCAATCTCATGGGGATTATACTTTTCCTGAATCATATTTTTCAACCTCGCAAATAAAGCTATTTATAGATAATACCCTTAAAATTATATAGCTTACAGGATTTAAAGTCAATTATAAATACCCTGCACCTGCATTAATATCGCCAAAGTGTAAAAAATATGATACAATCAAAGAAGATTTTACATAAGAAGGAGACAGCATGAGCCTTTTTGCTATCGGTGACTTTCATTTATCGGGCGAACCGCCTGCCAAACCAATGGAGGTTTTCAGCCCGAACTGGGAAAACCATTTTGAAAAAATACGCCGTAACTGGCTGACTAAAATTACAGAAACAGATACCGTAATTATCTGCGGCGACACCTCGTGGGCCATGTCGCTGGAAGCTGCCATGCAGGATTTAAACCGCATTGCCGCCCTGCCGGGGCAAAAAATAATCCTTCGCGGCAACCACGATTACTGGTGGACTTCGCTGAAAAAAATGCAGCAGGCCACGGAAGGCAAATTTATGTTTTTACAGAACAACTTTTTTGCCTGCGGCGACGTTGCTGTCTGCGGTTCGCGCGGCTGGATTCTGCCATCGTCGGAAGCGTTTACGGATGAAGACAGGCATATTTACCTGCGCGAAGGCATAAGGCTGGAAAATTCGCTTGCCTCCGCCAAAAACGCAGGCTTTAACAAATTTGTTGCCGCACTGCATTACCCGCCGCTGTATAAAGCGGACGAAGAAACCATATTTACGGAACTTTTTTCCAAATACGGCGTTAAGCACTGCGTTTTCGGGCATATCCACGGGCAGGACGCAGGCAATATTTTTGAAGGCGAAACCCGCGGCATAGCTTATAAGCTTGTAAGCTGCGATACGCAGAACTTTATGCCGCAGCTTGTGCTGCCGTAAGAGCCGCCATTGCACCATAAAATTTTATTTCAAACCTCATTCCGCACTCATCCGGGTGCGGATTTTTTTATTGCTGCTTTAAGCGGTATGCCGTTACAAAAGGCTGCAAAACACTTTCATCACGCGCAAACGTTACTCCATCTTCAACAATCAGTCTGCCGTCGCAAAGGGCGATGCCGTTTATGGAAGCACCACTTTTAACGGTAATATCGTATTTTGAAAGCAGCAGCGCTTTGCCAAGCACGGCATTTTTACCTATTTCTATCTGCCCGTCACTGATAATAACGCAAAAATCCGGCATTTTGGTGCCGTCAGCAATAAAAAGGCTCATTTTGGAAACAAGCACGCCTTCGCCTTTGATGTTTTTGGAACTTGACGCAATGCTTTTGCTGTAATTGCCGTCATCATAATACAGCGCACCGCCAAGCCCGTATTCTTCAAATGTGCTTTTGGTAGGAAAATCCATTTCCTTAAACGCGGCAAAATTTTTCACATCAAGGCTTTGTAAAATTTCACCAAGTTCACCGGCATAAGCAATGCTTTCCGGCAGATTTTCCGCGCCCTGCAAACTTTTACCCGCGGCAAGCGTATAACGTTTACCAAGTTCCGTAACTTGCTGTGGCAAGGTTATTCTAATCTGCTGTAAAGCAAAAGCTTCGCCGCCTGCTTCTGCCTGTACAGTGTATTTTTTTATGCCGCCGGAAGTGTTTTCTTCAAATATTCCTGCTTTAAGCGTGTAATTGCCGGGCTGCAGCTTCTGCGGCGGCAAATTAATTCCGCCTTCAGGCAGGCTGCCGTTTTCAAACCCGGCTTTTGCAAGTGCCTGCACCGCAAATTGCAGCTGGCGGCGCAAAATACGCCTGCTGTTTTCTTCCGCTTCCTGGCGCACCCAGTACGCCGCCGCATGCAGGCATACCGCCGCACACAAAATACCTGCCAGCACTGCTGTGCCTATGCCGCCTCGGCAATCCTTCAAAATTTTATTAAAAACTGCCATTTGCCAAAACATAAACTTCCGTAAATTTTTTGCTGCGCCCGCTTGCATTATCTTTAAATTCCAAGGTTACCTTAATTTTATCTGCGGCAAGCTGCTCCGCTTTTATGGACTGCAAAGTAACCTCCGCCAGTGAAAGCGGGTTTACGCCGCGCGTGGAATTATATTTAATTTCGCGTGCCAGCGCGCCGCTGCTGCGGTAAAAAGTTACCTGCCTGTTGCCGTACACTTCGGTGCAAACAATTTTATCATTGCTGCCCGTTGTTATTTTTAACCTGCTGCTGTTTAAAAGCAGTTCGTGTTCAATAAAACTCTGGCTGTAACGTGCGGCACGATATAAAAGCAAGTCGCTTTTTAAATTTTGCCACGAAGCAGCAAAGGCAGAAAGCCCGTTATAAAAAATAACGGCGCAAATACCGGCAGCGGCAAGTGCCGCACAGGTTTCCGCAAGTAAATAGCCCTTGTTATTCACCGCCGGTTACCACGCTTGCCAGTATTTTCCCGCTGCTGTTTTTAACCGTTACATAATAAAACGGCCCTGTAAGGCCGGGGCAGTAAAACTCAGTTTTTTCAACGGCAAGCCCTGCCTGCCGCAAAGCGTTTTCATCATAAGCGCCAACAGCCGCATTAAACGCATCTGCCGCCGCATTGCGCTGCACAATTAACTTTATGCCGCTTGTATATGCGCCAACCGCGCTTACGCAGACGATTACTGCCGCTGCCAGGCACACTAAAACTTCTGCCAGCAAATAACCTTTGCTGCCCTTCATTTAAACACAACCCTTCCGGTAACAGGCTGCACCTGCAGCCATTTGCTGATGGTTTTATCCTGACGGCATTTAATAATATAGTTATTGGCTGCCGAAGGCGCTCCTTCGCCGGAAAATTTCAGCGCGTTAAAATGCTGGTCAAAATATAACCCATTTTCAAACTTTCTTAAAACGGAAAGTTTGCCGCCGTAATAAATGCGGTAACCGCCTTTATCGGCGTCCATTTCCAAACGGCTTTTGCCGCTCATATCGTAAAAAGAATACTGCTGCAAAGCTGCAATATCACCAGCAAGGCATTGGGCAGCGCGCTCTGCCTGCATTTTCAGCAGATACTTCTGCACACCGCCGTAAGCTGGCACCAAAAAAGCAGCAGCCATTGCCATAAGCCCTGCCGCCGCCAAAAACTCTGCCAGCCCGAAGCCCTTATTCTTCAGCGTCACTGCTGCCATCGGATGTTACCTGTTCACCGTCCGCATTTCTGCCTTTCAAAGTATAGGTCAGCTTGTCGCCGGAAAGAGTGTACACCAGTTCCGTTCCGGTAGCATCCTCAAACTTCTTGCCTTTGGCAATGTATTCGTCCACCAGGTCGCTTAAAGCGCTCGGGCAGGTGCCGTTATCCATTTTATAAAGCAAAATGGCGTTATCAATTGTTGCCAGGTCGCTTTCAAGGCGGGCGTTTTTAGCGCGTCCGGCTGCGCTGTCAAGCGACGGCAAAAGCATGGCGCCCAAAACGCCTAACAAAGCCACCACCGCCAAAACTTCCAATAAAGTAAACCCGGCTTTGCCGCGTAATTTGTTAAGCAAATTATAACCCCTTCCATAATCAAAATCCGGGCAGCGCGCCCGATAAGGAAAACATTGGTGCAGCCACAGCCAGAATAACCGCCGAAACAACCCCGGCCGCCACTGTTAAAAGGAGCGGCTCCAGCACTGTTTTTAAATTTTTCAGCGTATCGTCAAAACGGTGCTGTAAAATTTCTGCGGCTCGCATTAACATTTCCGGCAGGCGTCCCGTTTCGGCCCCCACGCCGATAAATTCCGCACTTAAACTGCCAAATAACGGTTTTGCCTTTAATGCCGCCTCTGCCGGGTTAACGCCGCGCAGTACGTCAGCGGCAAAAACTTCCGCCCTGCGGCACAGCCCGGCATCCCCCAACGCCGAGCCTGCAATCTGCGCCGCCTGCGGCAGAGGTATGCCGCCGTGCAGAAGCAGTGCCAGCACTTTGTTAAAGCGAATTTCCAGATACAGTTCTTTTTGCGCTTTAAAAAACGGTACCTTAAACACAAGTTCAAGCAGCCGTTTTCGCCGCGCCGCCGCAATTACTAAAACAACAGACAGCAACACGCACGCTGCCGGCATATTGGCGGCTAAAAATTCCTGCACGGCAAAAAGCAGCTTTAAATACGGCGGAAGCTGGGCATTCATTGAAGCATATAAATCTTTAAACAGCGGCAGAACCTGCACAATAAATAAAACTGCCGTTGCCAATGAAGCTGAAAAAAGAAAGAGCGGATACAAAGATATATTTTTAAGAAAACGCTTCATCTGCACCTGCAATTTATAATATTCTGCCAGTTCTTCCAGCATTTCGCATAAAATACCACCGTTTTCACCTGCTTCAGCCACCGCCGCAGGCAGTGCGCCCCATACCTCCTGCCTGTTTTTTATGCAGCCTGCAAAACTCGTGCCCATTTTTAAATCGCGCTCAATGCCGAGGCAAAGCTGCGCCGTCTTTGGCGGCAGGCGCTCTGCCAATACTCCAAGCGACTTTAAAAGCGGCAGCCCGCTGTTAAGCATCAGCGCCAGCTGGCTGAAAAACACTGTTTTTTCTTCATCGGTTAAACTGTTTTTAGTTTTACTAAACTTAAACAGCCCCTGCTTTTTTGCCATGGCACTTGCAGGCTTTTCCGCCTGTAAAAGGGTTAAATAACCATAATTACTGCGCACAAAAGCCGCTGCCTCAAATTCGCTGGCAGCACTGTAAACACCGCTGCGGATCACGCCGGAAGAATCTACCGCTTTCCACCTGTACTGCTGCACCGCTGCACCCCTTTCCGGGTAATTGATATTCGCCGGTGCAGAAACTTTTCCCACAAATTCTGTTTTTATTTGTGAAAAATTTGTAAAATAACAAAACACTCCGGCAATGGTTTTATCCTACCGGAGTGTTTTTTTATTTCATTTTATGCTTTTTACACCAAACCCATCCATTTCCAATATGTTGCGCCTAAAAGCATTATCAGCGCAAAGGCTATAAGCGTAAGCGGTATGCCGGATTTTACAAAGTCGTTAACTTCAAAAGTATCGGTGCCGTAAGCAATCATGTTCTGCGGTGCGTTTACAGGCAGTATAAAGCCAAAACTTACAACGTACTGCAAAATCATCGTCATGCCTACTACGTTAACACCCGGCGTTTTAAGCTGCTGCAGTACGGAAATTATTATCGGTATAATGGCCGAGGCAAGGCCGGTGGCACTGGCAAAGCCCATGTGGATGACGATAAGGAAAACGGTCATTATAGCGAGCACCATTAAAGTGGTAGAACTTTCCAGCGCGAAGATAGAAACTATCTGGTTGGCAAGCCAGGTTGCCGCTTTTGTGGAAAGCAGCGCGCTGCCGAGCGAAATCCCCACGCCAAACAGCACAACCGTGCCCCAGTTAATTTTATTTACGGTTTCGTTCCAGTGCATTACGCCGATTTTAGGCAGCATTAAAAGTGTTATCGCCACCATGGTACTGGTGGAAGTATCTATGCTGTGCAAAACTTTTTCGGTAGTCCAGAAGAACAGCAGGCACAGCGAAATTACCAAAAGTTTTAATTCGTCGGCACTTATTTTGCCCATTTCTTTCAGCAGGCGTGTTACCGTAGCCTGCCCGCCGGCAATTTCATCAATTTCGGGCGGCATAATATGCAGCATCAGCTTATAAAGCGCGGCCGACATCAGCACGGCAAACGGTGCAGCGGCAATAAACCAGTCCAGCCACGAAATATCAACGCCAAGCGTCTGGCTGATGAAATTTACCGCAACCATGTTCTGCGCCGCCGCAGTTTTTATGCCTACATTCCATACGCTGTCAACCTGCGCCACGGTAATCATCAGCATGCCTGCAAAACGGCTTTTCAGCGGTACGCCGAAGGCTTTTATCATGCCCATAACAATGGGGACAAGGCAGGCAACGCGCGCCGTTGTGCTCGGCACAAAAAAGCTTAAAATAAAGCCGCACAAAATAACGCCCAGCAAAACGCGGTTTGCTTTTGCCCCTACTTTGGAAAGTATCATCAGGGCAATACGTTTATCAAGCCCGGTTTTAGTCATGGCCGCCGCCAGAAACATAGCCGCCGCCACAAGGCAGAAGGCTGTTGACGAAAACCCTTTCAGCGCCATGCCGAGCCCGGCACTTGTGCCGTACAGCCTGCCGGTTGCCTCGTTAGGCGCAAACCCAACCAGAAGGGCAATTAAAACCATTATCACGCCCGCGCTTACAGGGTACGAAATAGCCGTTGTTGCCCAGACAATTACAGAAAACACCATAACACCAATCATCCTGTGTCCTGCTACCGACAGGCCTTCCGGCGTGGGAAGAAGCACAATAACAGCCAGAACAGCAAGAGCAATATAAAACCCAAAGCGTTTTATAAAACCCGGCTGAGCCTGTTTTAAAGCAGTTTCCTTTCTCATAAAAACACATCCCCTCAAACAAAAATTAAAATAAAAAAGAGGCCTGCGCATTAAAACGCAAGCCTCTTTGCTTAAATAAATTATAACACTTACACGCCAGAAGGACAATAGTTTTTATTGTAAGTATTGTTACATTCCTTTGTTATATTTAAAGCTGTCCAGCGTGGTATGAATTTTTTTGGCAAGGCTGTCGGGCAGGCCTTCAATATTAACGTTCAGGAAGCCGCGCACAATGGTTGCCGTAGCGTCGTCCTCGCTCATACCGCGAGCCATAAGGTACTCAATTTCTTCGGGGTTAATGCGGCCAACGGCAGCTTCGTGGCTCATTTCGGCATTGCCGGTCTGTGCGTCAAGCTCCGGAATTGCCAGAATATAACCTTTATTGCTCAGCATCAGGCCGTCACATTCCAGATGAGCGCGCACGCCTTCAACTTTGCCAATCATGCAGCCGCGGTTAATAACTTCGCCGCCGGTAGAAATGGTGCGGGTAATAGATTCGGCACGGCAGCCGTCCGCGTTAAGCACAACCCTGCCGCCGACATCAAGGTGCGAGCCTTCCGGAGCAACCAGAATGGAGTTCAGGCGTGCAACGGCGTTTTTGCCGTTTAAGTTAACGGTCGGGTACATCTGCACATCCTTTGCTTTTTCAATTAAAACATAGTTGGAGATATACTGGCCGCCTTCTTCCACCATGGCAACAGTACGCGGGCGCACCACAACGTTCTCGCCCCAGCTGTGAATCATGGTAAAGCTCAGCTTGGCGTTTTTGCCGATATACATTTCGCTGATACCGATATGCATGCCGTTTTCAACTTCATGTGCCGAAGTACAGCCGGAAATAATGCTCAGTTCCGCGCCGTCCTCAACAATAATAACATTATGTACGTGCTGCAGCTGCTGGTCGTGGCTGATGCACATGCAGGCCTGCAGCGGCGTGGTAATTTTTTCGCCCGCTTTTACGCGGATAAAATAACCCTGCTCTTTTTCAAGGGCGGTTCTTGCAGTATATTTATCGGTATCGGGCTGCACAGCCTTCCACCAGTATTTTTTCACCAGCTCCGGATATTTTTCGGCAGCTTTGCCGGTGCTCATCAGTTCCAGCGGAGTTTGTTTTTTTACTTTAATTTCCACAGCATTGTTATCAAGCTGCACAAACGAAGCGCTGCGGCTTTCTTCTTCTGCCGCGCCGGTTTCAATGCCAACGTATTCCAGCCGCCCGCGCGTTGCCTCCGAAAGGTCATCCACGCTTTTAAGGCTGCCTTTATCGCTGTCGCTGTAAGAGCTTAAATCTATGTCATTGCCGTAAACGGCTTTTTTCTCAAGTGCAGCAGTAAGTTTTTTATTATCCATTATTTTTTCACCTCGCATTTGCCGCGTTTCACACAGGTTTCATAACCTGCCTGCCCAATGCAGTTCAGTACGTCCAGCGGGTCACCGCAGGCACAGGTCATTTTTCCTTCATAAAGAATATGCGCATGGCTGGCTGGCACATATTTTAAAATATGGCCGGAATGGGTAATAATCAGCCCGCTGCGTTTGCTTTCCAGCGGATTATAGTTTTCCCAGCCCTGGTTTTTAATGCAGCACGGCTTATCGCAGCCCGCGCCGCCGCACGGTTCGGTATGCAGAATATAGTTTACGGCTTTGCCGACAAGGGCAATGTTTTCCAGGTCAACGCCGCTTTCCGGTTCATCCAGCAAAAGCAGGTCGGGGTTCTGCGCCATCAGCTGCAAAAGCTCGCAGCGTTTTAACTCGCCGCCGCTGAAGCCGTCGTTAACGCTGCGGTCGAGGAAATTATCCAGCCCCATCCATTTAGCCATTGTTTCGGCTTCTTCACTGGTTGCGCCGCAAATTTCCACCATTTTGCGCAGCGAAAGCCCGCGTATCGTCGGCGGGCGCTGTATCATTACGCCAACGCCGAGCCTTGCCCTTTCGTCGCAGCTCATATCTGTAATGTCCTGCCCTTTAAAATAAATTTTGCCTTCTAAAATTTCGTAACGGTTAAAGCCCATAATCGCACCAATAAGGGTGGATTTGCCGGTGCCGTTAGGCCCGAACAGCACATGGACTTCGCCGGGTTTAATATGCAGATTAATATCGTTAAGTATTTTACGCCCGCGTACAGCCACGGACAAATGCTCTATTTTTAACACTTAATTTACCTTCTTTCTTCAGGATTTGCTTTGATTGCGTTATCATTATAACACAGCTTCCAAATTAATTCCATACTTTTTTTGTAGGAATTTCTCCATAGCCATTTATTTATATATGTGCTACAATAATAACAACGCTTTTATTATAAGCAGGAGGTAACTATGCATCAATATCTTTTTTACATCGGCGATTTCCCAATCCGTATGTACGGGCTGGTTTTATGTATGAGCATTTTTCTGGCAACGGGCGTGGCCTACTTTTTAGCCAAACAGGACGGACGCTGGCACCAGCACGTTCTTGATATCGGCATTTACGGCGGCTTTGCCGGGCTTATCGGCGCGCGCCTGTGGGATGTATTTTTTTTCGACTGGGATTATTACCAGCACCACCTGCTGGAAATTCCCTTTGTATGGCAGGGCGGCATGGCCGTGCAGGGCGGCATTATTGCAGGCGTGCTTACTGGCATTTGGTACTGCAAGCGCCATAATATCGACTGGGTTGCCTTTGCCGATATCGTTACGCCCTCCATTCTTATAGGGCAGGCTGTTGGGCGCATGGCAAACCTGCTGAACGGTGATGCCTTCGGCACCCCTACCGGCGGCAACTTCGGCATTTTGTACCCCGTTGGCACGCTGGCACACAAAACTTACGGCAGCCAGCCGCTGTGGCCTGCGGAAGTTTGGGAAGGCCAGCTGGACGTTGTCATTTTTGCCCTTTTATTAATCTTCCGCGCCTGCGGCCACGCCAGAGGGCAGGTTATGTGCCTTTATGTTATGCTGTATTCAGCCGTACGCTTTGGGCTGGAAATGCTGCGCGGCGACTACGTGGAACCATTCCTGTTCGGCTTAAAATCGGCGCAGGCAACAAGCTTGATATTCTTTTTAATTGCGCTTGCCGCCTTTATTTACTGCGGCATGAAGGATAAAAAGCAAACAGCCGCTTCCAAAACTGCATCAAAAAAATAATAAAAAATATTAAACTTATTATAAATGACGAATGATTAAAAATTTTTATATGTTCACAAACTGTTCAAATTCTTGCCTTTTTTATGTCAAATATATTTTGTATAATAAAGCCATAGCAAGTGAGAACTTGCTAAACCCTTCCCATCAAATTCATCATAAACAGCTTTTATGTATATTTTTTAGCTGTATAAATAACAAACAATTTTGTACGTAAAAAGCGCATAAACACTGAACATAAGCGGTACAGAGCGATTTTGTCTCTGTACTTTTTTTATTGTTTAATTCAACATAACAGTATTTATTATGAGTAATTTAACGAAAAATTTTTGAATTACTCAACATATTACCTTTTATGATGAATAGGAAAGGGGGTATTTTTACTATTTTAGAGCCATACTTAAAAAAATTTTTTATGCACTGTTTGAGTATAAACTTGCAAACTACCACTATTAAAGCCTATGAGTACAAGCTAAAACTTTTCAATGAGTATATATTGCAGGAAAGCGTAAACAGTGTTGAAAACATTACTGCTGATAATATACGTTGTTTTCTATTTGAACAGTCCAAAAGGCTTGGTAAGGTATCTGTAAAACATTATTACTCAACACTGCGTATATTCTTTAATTTTCTTGTTGCTGAAAATGTGCTTGCTTATAGTCCTATGCGGTCTGTATCTACTCCAAAAATACCAAAACGGCAATTACGTACTTTCACCAATAACGAAACAAAGCTGCTTCTAAACCATTTCGACAAGAATAGTTTTATTGGCTTTCGTAACTATGTTATTATGAATACGCTTTTTGCTTCTGGTATGAGAATAAGCGAACTGTGCAACCTGCATTGTACGGATATATTCTTTGAAGTAAGTTTAATAAACATTATCGGCAAGGGAGATAAACAAAGGCACGTTCCTATATCGCCTGTATTAAAAAAACTGCTGTTAGCGTATTTTGAACGGCGGAATGAGTATATAACAGAAAACGGCTTGCAACAAAGCAGGTACTTTTTTATTACTCGTAAGGCAACACAAATTCACCGTGACAATGTGGCTTGGCTGTTTATTAAAATTAAACGCTATTACGGCATAGAGGGTAAACGTTTTTCTGCACATACTTTCCGGCATACATTTGCAAAGGCGTTTATACTTAACGGCGGCGATATTTTCAGCTTACAAAAAATACTCGGTCATAGCAAAATAGAGGATACGAAAAAATATATCGAACTAAACGAAACAGAAGTTAAAGTACAAAACGAAAAGTTTAATCCGCTTGACAATTCACGTTGGCAATACTACTAATCAGAAACGAGGTAAAACAAAATGGAAAAACAAAAACTTACCATAAAATAAATAGTATCTGGCGAATATGATAAATACATTGTAAGAATAGGTAACGAAAAATACTATACAGAATTTACCGCTTTTGACTTTAAAGACGCTTTACACGCTGTTAAAAGTTTTGTAAACTCATACGGTGAGCCAGAGTTTGCTCATATTGGCAAGAACCCAAAATACAAGGGCGATACCGAAACAATAACTATTCCATAAAACGGTATCAGCTTTCATAAAATGAGACTTTACCGCTCTGTTACTGGCAGGGCGGTATTTTTATTGTTCTTCCGTCTCGTCTGGCAAGTTATACAGCGTTTTAATACGTTCTTTTATTATTGGCTTTAAAACTTTCAAAAATTCTTTTGTTTTCTCCTGTATCTGTTCGTCAGTGAGTTTGTGTTCACTCTCCTGCTTCTCCTGCTTCGGTTGCCTTTCGAGTTCTTTTGTTTTTGCCCATTCTTTAGCAAATTGTTCCGGGTTTTTATAGTTTATATCAAAATACGGCTTTTTGGCTCGCTGTAAGAATAACGCATTAATTTTTTCATGATATATAGAGCAAGCAACAGCATTGACTATAAAAGGGTTATACTCTGCCATATATTTATAGCTGTCTGCCTGTCGCTTGTACTCTGCAAACTCGGTAAGATTGAGTATTTTGCTTCTTACTGGTGCTATACTTATGTTTTGTATTGCTCTTTTAATATCGTCAACGCTATAAATATTTTCTTTTTCTGGTATAGTGTTTTTTCGTGAGTTATAGTTTAAACTGCTAATGTTTGCTTCTGTTACTATATATTCCGGGTTAGCGTGCAAACAATAAGCAATAACAAAGGGGTTATTCTCCAATTCTTTCAGCGTTTGTACTTCGTTTACTATTTCCGGGCAATCTTCGTCAGTTTTAAATATAACGATACCGTCTTTGTTACTATATGCACCTTCTGCAAAGTAATATTCACTAAAACGCTTGAACAATACATTTATTAAAAATTCTGTTTTAGTGCTAATATCTGGTGACATACGGTCAATAATAAAGCACTGTTTAATTTTTATATCGTCAGCATTAAAAATAATTATTTCCGGGGTATCAGTAATTCCGCCTGTATTATCATAAATTACGCCTTTATAACCGCTGTAAATATTACCCACCATACTATATAATTTTTCCACTTTACAATATAGTTCGTATATCCGTATAAATTCAGCTATACTATTGTTCTTTCGTTCTTGCAAATAGTATAAATGAAAAATACGGTCTTTGCATATAACTCTTACAGCTTCACTTACACTGGCGGGTGCTTTACTTAAAGGTATAGACAAGTCCAATAATTCGCTTTTGTCTGGCACTTCGCATACATACAAATACCCTGTGCTTGGTTGTAAAGGTTTATCTATGAAACATACATTTTCATTGTTGTTGCCTATATATTTTGATACATACACAAAAGCCACGGCAACCCTCTCGGAAAAATAATATCCGTTTACCGGGTTATAACTTCTTGATGTGCCTATTTTATTATCTTTAAATTTATTAAAATAATTTGGTGAACCGTGAAATACTATCACTTTGAACACTTCCTTTGCTAAAAACTGAAACACTAACTGTTATTACGGTTAAAAGACAAGCAAAAACAGCCAGTTTTAAAACAAGCGTAAAATTACCGTGTCTGAAAAGCCGCTCTGTGCCTGCGTTTCGGGGTATGGTAAAAAATAAAAAGCGAAAAAAATGCCAACAAATTAAGCAGGGCATATACTTATATACCCCCTATTTTTTGTTGGCAAATTTTAGCCTATTTAACGCTTAAAAATTGGCTTTTTAGGCGTTTTATCCGTGGCGGCGTATTAGTTATCGTCTACCAATAAAAAACGCTTATAAGTCAAGTATAAGGGTAATACTTAATTCGCAATCCTGTACAGTCGATATTATCTTCTGTAAAATCGGTAAGTCCACGCTCTCTAATCCACCGTGCAAGCCTGCGTATTTCGTTGGTAAATATTACGGCTTTACCGTTTATAATATTATATGCCTGTGTGTCTGAACAGTCGCCGCAATTCTCCTGTATATCGGCAATGGTAATTAGCTTTTCGCCGTTCACTCTCATTTCTAAAAGGTCTTTAATTGTATATTGTTCAATCATTATTTCTGCTTTAAACCTCGTATATAATTTATTATTAAAATTAAATTGCAATTACTTTGAACTTTTCTTCCGGGCGTTCCGGCAATATTGTTTTACTGGTCAGCTTGTAATTTGTGACTGTTTCCGTCTCTGCTCCATCTGCCGTGGTCTGTTCGTGCGCTACTTCCTCGATATAACCTGCTTCAACAAGTGCTTTCATATAGCGTTTTACCTTGGTCAGCGTATACCCCATAGCTTTAAACTCTTTGGCTATATCTTCAATAGTTAAATATCTACCACGTAACTTAAGGAAACTCTCGTTTTCCTTTGCATACGAGACAAGCGATAATAAAAAGTCCTCGTGTTTAAGGTCAAGTTTGCTCGTTTCCGCTTCGTTTATAAGCCTGCGTGTTGTCTGAAAACGCCCTTGTGGTAATAACTTAACGTATACTTCGTGCCCTACTCTTACAGCCCATTTATACGGCAGGTAAAGATAACGTGGAAGTCTTTTGTCGATAATTCGTTTAATGTCGTTGTATGTACTCATTTTTATCATATTGGCAAGCACCCCTTTTAAATTAATCGGTTAAAATTTAATGTCTGCTACACTTAAACCGTAAATACCGGCAAGTATAACTTTTGTTTCCGGGTAAATCACTGCCTTGCCCTGTTCTATGTTGTAATACTGCTGTCTTGATACGCCTAAACGCTTGGCAAGGTATACGGCTTTGTATCTGTGTTCTTTGCGTAACTGGTACAAAGTTTTCTGCACCTGCTTTCACCTCTCTTTCGTTGATAATTGGTTTATATAAATTGGCTTGTGTACGTTTTGGGTATAGTACACCGCCAACAAAAAATAAAAAAAGCAAGAGCCACGTTTTACCGCTCCTGCTGTGTATCTGTATAATGTAAACAAACTGTAAACCAAAGGGCATAAAAAAAAGCCTGTAAGCCGAAACTTACAGACGGTACATTTTGTTTGCTATATGTGGCTATTTAATTGTATTACTCTAATTTATATACCTGCTTATGAACTCTTACAGAGAGTATTGCTGTAAGTTCAAACTTCGCAGGCTTGCTCGTTTTCACTAACAGCACCGTTCAGTGAATGTCTTTCGTTTGTTTTCGCTTGGGAACTCAAACAAACTCAATACAATCACTTCACTATGCTTCCAGTACGATTGTAATTTCACTCGTTTAAAGTTCACTTGGGAGTTCACTTCAAACTCATTCAATTACAATCTATCACGAACTACCCTTGTGCGTTCTTTTGGTTCGGAATACTCGCTCATATTCATTCGCTCGTATTCCTCACAGTGTATCTCGTTTTCCCCTTCTATATATTAGGTACAAATCGAGACTTTGCGCAATAAATTCACAATTATTTCACATTTACAATTATTATTTCGTTTTCCCCTTCTATATATTGGGTACAAATCGAGACTTTGCGGACACTTGATGTCACTATGATGTCATATTTCAAGTGTTAGAACTACTACCTTACGAGCAAAGTCTCTCATACGGTATTAGTCATACAGACGAATTGCACGCTCACCTCGCTTGCTCTCGGTTCACTACCAATCGAACTTCGACAGGCGTTTACTGTACATAGTCATACATTAGTATCGTACTTGCATACATACAAGGCAACAATGTTGCCCACGGTCTAAAAAAGGGGAACACGTATAAACTACCTGTCTTGTTCTCTTGGGCAATTCAAGTCGCTTCCGGCTTGCTTCGCATACACCTGTTTCGCTTTAGTGAGTTACAGAATTTGTTGACCGTGAAGAAATTAGGTCTGTTAGGCTTAACACGGTAACTAATGTATACGTAGTAGCTTACACGGTAAAATAAAGCTGTAATCGTAGTACACTACAATTTACCACGGTCAAAGTAACTCGGAACGTATACACTGGCTTCCGCTTTTGCGTTAAAAATCGTATGCGTAACAAGGTATACAACTCGTTTCGTGTATGCTTGATGTTACGGTTAGCTTTTACGTATACATTAGCGAGAAGTACAGCGGTTATTGTATAATCTTATAGAGGAAATTCTCTAAACCCACTTGTAAACTGGGTTTATTTTAATTTTCGGCATTTTTAATTGCCATTTTTCTTTCCTCTTGGTCAAGTTTTGGCGTTTTCTTTCGCTGTAAATTGTTTACGTTATAAAGTTAGTTTACGCTAACACATTTTGTAAGTTATTTGTACAACCGTTTCGGCTTGTATCGTTTTGTACTTTTGTGTAATACATATTTTATTGGTATTAATTTATATTTTCTGTGTTCGCATACACTTAAAAATGCTTAAAACTGGCTTGAATACTGGCTTTGTGGCTTATCTGGCTGAATTATTTACAACAAAGCACTTCTCGTCCAATGCCAACGAGTATAAAAAAACAGGCGGAAAATGCTCAAACTCCGCTTGTGGTCTGGCTTTGTAGCTTTAACACGGTACTAACAATAATGTTACACTTTGGTATTAAAAACACTTAAAAACAGCGGCTTTTTAAATATAAGGGTATAGGGCTTTATTATCTTGGCGAATTGTGACGGCGAGTATTGGCGGCGGTAGTTATTACATTGATATATTTACACTCGGCTTTATTTTGGGTAAGTCCACTCTACATTGACAGAATAGAGACTTTGAGTTACAATAATAGCTGATTAAACAATCTTTACTCTCTTTATTGTAATATAATAAAACAAAGTAATATTTTACTTAATGGTAGTTATCGGACATTACAATTTGTATTGTAGTTTATTTATGCGCAAATTATGTATAAATACTCTTTTTGTTTATTTGTACTATACATTGATACTGTAATATTAATATATCATCTAAAATGAGGGTATTCGCTAACCTGTCATACACAGTTACAACGAATATATGTTCGCATTATAATAATTATACAGTGAATATAATAAAATAACTGTGTGCTGTACGCATACAACGTAAGGGCTGCTATATAGGGGTACTGCCGTGCTGTGGTGCTCGTGTTGTGGTAGTCTTTTTTTATTGCTTTGGCACATTACAGCTTCTTATATATTGGCTGTTTCTTTTATACGGTTACTGTAAGGTATACAGGGGTAAGTTTATTTAAACCAAAGGGCGGCTCATCATCTGTGAAAGCGGATATAGATTTTGCGAGCGTCTTTGTATAAACATTCCATTTCAGACGGTTTAAACAGCGCAAGTAATATTTATAGGGCTTGACAACACATAGCAGAATTTATATAGTATAGGTAATTCATCATAAGAGGAACACCTTGTTATAATGTATTTTTCTACGTGAACTTTCTCACTTCTGTTTCGTTCACGGAATTGCTCTTTGAAAACTACACATAAACCGCAAATATACCGTTTATGTTGATTTTTTTCACAAACTGTTCAAATTCTTGCCCTTTTTATGTCAAATATATTTTGTATAATAAAGCCATAGCAAGTGAGAACTTGCTAAACCCTTCCCATCAAATTCATCATAAACAGCTTTCCTAGAGAGCGGCGCTTGCACTAATCCCCTGCAAGCGCTGTTTCTCTTTACGTTAAAATGCCGCCGGAGCGCGGCTTTTTTTATTATGCCGCAGCATTTTACCACAGCCGTTTAAAAATGCCGGTACGCAAAAACCTCCGCAGAAAATTTTTGCGGAGGTTTTCTTTTGCCGTTATTCAATTATCTGCCCAAGCGGCTTTTAAAATCGTTGTAGTTAAATTTTTTAATCAGCTTAAGCTGCCCTGATGCCGTATATGAATAAATGGCAGGCAGCGGCATGCCGTTAAAGGTATTGTTTTTGCAGGTAGTGTAAATTGCCATATCGCCAAACAAAAGCATATCGCCTTCGCCAAGCGGCGCGTCAAAGCTGTAATCGCCGATAACATCTCCCGCAAGGCAGGTTTGGCTGCCCAAACGGCAGGTATAACTTTTTTCTGCGGCGTCGCCTGCGCCGTACAGCGGCGGACGGTAGGGCATTTCTAAAACATCGGGCATGTGGCAGGCAGCACTGGTATCAAGTATCGCGATATTGGTGCTGCCGTTTTTGATTATATCAAGCACGCGCGTTGCCAAGTAACCGGCGTTTAAAGCGCAGGCTTCGCCAGGTTCCAGGTACACGGTTACGCCCCATTTTTGCTGCGCATAATTAATGCATCGTTCCAGCAGGCTGATGTTATAACCGAGGCGGGTAATATGGTGCCCGCCGCCAAAATTAAGCCACTGCATTTTGGGCAGCACATCGCCGAAACGCTGTTCAACGGCTTGTAAAGTTATTTCCAAGTCACCGGCATCCTGCTCGCACAGTGTGTGGAAATGCAAGCCATCAAGCATTGCCGTAAGCTCCGGCGTCATTTGCTCATCCCACTGCGCGCGGGTGGTGCCCATGCGGCTGCCGGGAGCGCAGGGGTCGTAAATGGCATGCCCTTCCTGCGTAGAACATTCCGGGTTAATGCGCAGGCCCACGCTTTTGCCCGCCCGTTTGGCAGCGGCTCCGTATTTTGCCAGCTGGCGCGGAGAATTAAACACGATATGCCCCGCGTATTTTAACAGTTCGTAAAACTCTTCCTCACGGTAAGCGGCGCAAAAAACGTGTACTTCCTTGCCGGGCATTTCTTCCGCGCCAAGATGTGCCTCGTACAAACCGCTGGCTTCCGTACCGGCAAGGTAAGGTGCAAGCACCGGGTATAAATCGTAGTTGCTGAACGCCTTCTGCGCCAGCAAAATTTTACAGCCCGTACGCTCTGCCACGCCCGCCAAAATTTCGCCGTTGTGCTTCAGCATCACTTCGTCCAAAATATAACAGGGCGTGGGCAGGCTGCCAAAAACTTCCTGCGGCAGCTTACCGCGCAGCCCGGCAAACTGCGGGCGGCTGTCTTTAGTTAAAACGCCCATCAGTCTACCAGCACCGGGGCATAGCTTTCGCTTCTGGGCAGGCCGTATTTATCCAGCGCGTCCAGGAACGGGTCCGGGTCAAACTCTTCCACGGTGTACACGCCGGGTTTGTTCCATTTGCCGGTCAGCAGCATCATTGCGCCGCACATAGCAGGTACGCCGGTGGTGTAGCTTACTGCCTGGCTGCCGACTTCTTTGTAGCATTCTTCGTGGTCGCACACGTTGTAAATATAGTAGGTTTTATCTTTGCCGTCTTTTTTGCCGGTAAAAATGCAGCCGATATTGGTTTTGCCCTTAGTACGCGGGCCAAGGCTTGCCGGGTCGGGCAGCAGGGCTTTCAAAAATTTAATCGGCACAATTTCGTGCCCTTCAAACATTACCGGCGTGGTAGAAAGCATGCCTACGTTTTCCAGGCAGCGCATATGGTCAAGGTAGCTCTGCCCAAAGGTCATAAAGAAGCGGATGCGTTTTACTTCGGGAATGTTCAGCGCCAGGCTTTCAATTTCTTCGTGGTGCAGAAGGTACATATCCTTATGCCCAACCTGGTCAAAATCATATTCGCGCTTAATGCTCATAGCAGGAATTTCTACCCATTTGCCGTTTTCCCAATAGCTGCCGGGGGCAGATACTTCGCGCAGGTTAACCTCGGGGTTGAAGTTGGTGGCGAAGGCATAACCGTGGTCGCCTCCGTTGCAGTCCAAAATATCAATAGTATCGATGGTGTCGAACTCGTGTTTTTTGGCATAAGCGCAGTAAGCCTGCGTTACGCCCGGGTCAAAGCCGCAGCCAAGCAGCGCGGTAAGGCCCGCTTCTTCAAATTTTTTGCGGTATGCCCATTGCCAGCTGTAATCAAAATAGGCGCTGAAGCCTGCTTCTTTGCAGCGTTTTTCGTAAACGGCGCGCCATTCGGGGTCGTCGGTGTTTTCCGGTTCGTAGTTGGCGGTATCCATATAATTTACGCCGCAGGCTAGGCATGCATCCATAACCGTTAAATCCTGGTACGGCAAGGCAATGTTCATTACAAGGTCGGGTTTGTATTCATTAATCAGCGCTTTCAGCTGTTCAACATCGTCAGCATCCACCTGCGCTGTGGTAATTTTCGTGGCGGTTTTGCCTTGCAGTTCTGCCGCGAGCTTATCGCATTTGGCTTTGGTACGGCTGGCAATGCACAGCTCCGTAAAAATTTCGCTCACCTGGCAGCATTTGTGGATGGCAACGGTAGCAACGCCGCCGCAACCGATAACAAGAACTTTACTCATTTTACAACTCTCCTTTAAATTTTATTTATGCAATGCTAAAAGCAATTCCCTCAAAACTTTGCAGGCCGTAGCGGTCGATACGCCGCTGGCGTCCAGCATCGGTGCCAGCTCGTTTACGTCCGCGCCGATTACGTTGGCCGTACACACGCAGCGCAGTGCAGCCAACAGCTGTACAAAACTTACGCCGCCAGCTTCCGGCGTGCCAGTGCCCGCAAAAACGGCAGGGTCAAGGCAATCCAAATCTATCGTAAAATACACGGGCGTGCCGTCAGCCTTAAGCTGCGCCACGGTTTCTTCAAGCCCGTCAAAAGTAAATTTCTGCATTTGGGTATGTTCTTTGGCAAAGGCAAATTCTTCGCGTTCGCCGCTGCGGATGCAGAACTGATGGATGCGCCCATCGCCCACAAGCTCGTGGCAGCGGCGGATAACACAGGCATGGCTTAATTTTGCGCCGAGGTAATCGTCGCGCAAATCGGCATGCGCATCAAAATGGATGATATGCAGGTTAGGATATTTTTTTACGGCGGCACGCACAGCGCCCAGCGTTACAAGGTGCTCGCCGCCCAACAGCAGCGGCAGCTTTCCGTCCGCCAAAATCTCTGCCGCGCGCGCTTCAATATCCGCCAAAGCGGCTTCCGAACTGCCGAAGCACAGCTCCATATCGCCGCTGTCAAACACGGCGCAGTCCGTTAAATCGGCATCCTGGTAAGGGCTGTAAGTTTCCAGCCCAAAGCTTTCGTGCCGCATCGCCGCCGGGCCAAAGCGCGCCCCGGGGCGGAAGCTGGTGGTAGAATCGAAAGGTGCGCCGTACAGCACTATTTTAGCAGCGGCATAATCGCTGTCACAGCCGATAAAATTTTCCACATTAGGCTTCATGGCTCAGTCCTCCACTTCTTTCAGCATTTCTTCCAAAAATGCGGGCAGGCAAAACGCCCCTTTATGCAGCCGCGTAGTGTAGTAACGGGTGTGCATATTCAAAGCGTTCCACGCCTCGCTGTCCAAATCGTCCATGGGGTGGTATTTTTTGCTGGCAAAGCCAAACAGCCAGTAACCGGCGGCATAAGTAGGGATATGCGCCTGGTACACCTTGCTGATGGGGAAGGTGCTGGCAATGCGTTTATGGCTGCGCTGCATAGCCGCAGCGTCCTCCGCATAAAACGGACTGCCCTGCTGGTTCACCATAATGCCGTCCTCGCGCAGAGCGTTAAAGCAACTGCCGTAAAACTCACGCGTAAACAGCCCTTCCGAAGGCCCGAACGGGTCGGTGGAATCCACAATAATCAAATCGTATTCTTCCTCGCAGCGGCGGATAAATTTCAGCGCGTTGCCGAAATAAATATGCACGCGGCGGTCATCCATGCGGCAGGCATTGCTGGGCAGATAGGTACGGCAGGCTTCCACCACCTGCGGGTCCATCTCCACCAAGTCAATGCGGCGCACACGGTCGTAGCGCGTCAGCTCGCGCACAACGCCGCCGTCGCCCGCGCCTATAACCAAAATATCTTTAATGCCCTGATGCACCGCCATCGGCACATGGGTAATCATCTCATCGTAAATAAATTCGTCCCTTTCAGTCAGCATCACGTTGCCGTCAAGGGTCAGCACGCGCCCAAACTCCGGCGTTTCAAAAATGTCTATGCGCTGGTAATCGCTCTGTTTGGAATATAAATGCCTGTTAACCCTAATACTGTGCTTTACGTCCGGGGTATGAAACTCACTGAACCACATTTCCATTTTTTGCCGCCTCCTTTATTCCAGCACGTTAATCCGTGTTAAATCCGGGTCTTCCGAACCCGTCATGCTGCAGCCTTTTTCCTTGGCATAGCCGATATGTTCCAAAATTTCGCCGGTAATGCGCTCGCCCGGCGCCAAAATAGGTATACCCGGCGGATAGCACATTACAAATTCGCTGCACACGCGCCCTTCGCTTTCTGCCAGCGGCACGCTGATTTTCGGCGCGTAAAACGCTTCCTGCGGGCTGGTAACAACCTCCGGCTCAATGTATTCCTGCGTCAGCATGCCGGTGGCGTCCTTTTGGTAGCGGCGGCGTATCTCCGCCAGCGCGCTCACCAGGCGTTCCAGCTCCTGCGGCCTGTCACCCATGGAAAGATAAGCCAAAATGTTGCCGATGTCGCCGAACTCAATTTGTATGTCATACTCGTCGCGCAGAATGTCATACACTTCAATGCCCGCCAGCCCAATATCCAGCGTATGCACGCTCAGCTTGGTGGTGTCAAAATCAAATACGGAATTGCCGTTCATCAGCTCGCGCCCAAAAGCATAATAGCCGCCCACGGCGTTAATCTCGCGGCGGGCGTATTCCGCCATATCCGCCACCTGGTGAAACACCTTGCGTCCGCGCAAAGCTAAGTTGCGGCGGCTGATGTCAAGGCTGGACATTAAAAGGTAGCTGCCCGAAGTGGTCTGTGTAAGGTTAATAATCTGCCGTACATAACCGGCGTGAATGTTCGGCCCCGTCAGCAGCAGGCTGGACTGCGTAAGGCTGCCGCCGCTTTTGTGCATGGATACCGACGCCATATCCGCACCGGCTTCCATGGCCGATACCGGCAGGCCGCTGCCGAAATAAAAATGCGTGCCGTGCGCTTCATCCACCAAACACAGCATACCGGCGTCGTGCGCCATTTTTACAATAGCGCGCAAATCGCTGCAAATGCCGTAATAAGTTGGGTTGTTCACCAAAACCGCAACGGCTTTGGGGTGTTCGGCAATCGCTTTGGCTACCTGTTCGCGCTTCATGCCGAGCGATATGCCCAAGCGCTGGTCTACCTCCGGGTTAACGTACACCGGCACCGCGCCGCACAGCACCAGCGCGTTAATAACGCTTTTATGCACGTTGCGCGGCAAAATAATTTCATCCCCGCGTTTACAGGAAGAGAGCACCATGCTCTGCACCGAGCTTGTAGTGCCGCCTACCATTAAAAAGGCGTGCGCTGCGCCAAAAGCATCCGCCGCCAGCTCCTCCGCCTCGCGGATAACAGAAACCGGATGGCACAGGTTATCCAGCGGCTTCATGCTGTTCACGTCCACGCCCACGCAGGCCTGCCCCAAAAACGCCGTCAGCTCCGGGTTGCCGCGCCCGCGCTTATGCCCCGGCACATCAAAGGGCACCACCCTCATCCGGCGGAAGTTCTCCAGCGCTTCGTAAATCGGCGCGCGGCTCTGGTCTAAACCGGTACGTTTATTCCTCAATCTTTTCACCCTCCCGGCGGTTACGCAAAACAAAAAACGCAAGCCGTGCTAATGCACAACTTGCGTTCTCAGCCAAAATTCAAGCCCTTCTGCCAACAAGTATAAAGGCAAAAAAGGCGTATATGCTTTCGGATTAAGTCAGAGTCTATATAGCAATTATACTTTTACTACTCGTATTGACCGTTTCACAAGTTTGCGCACTGGCGCATTTCAGTTATGGATAACCAACTTATAAAATTCGAGCTTTTAACTCAATCAATAGGACTGCCCAAAGCAGTCAATCGGCAGTGGACCCGGCTGTCCGTATGGCCTTAACTCTTAAAGAGTGGTCCGTAATAATCGCTTTGAAAAGACTCTTTTAACTTTCCTTTCAAATTGTAAGAATTGTAGCATATTAATATTAACTTGTCAATTAAAACAAGAAAATTATTGCCTGTAATTGCTAAGCTATCTGTATCTCTGCACGGGCGTTAAAACTTCGGCGTGCAGCCCGTCATCATCCTTAAGCATAACGGTAACGGCCCAAATGCCGCGCCCCTTGCCGTCCTTCATGCGCCCTGCCTGCAAATAAGGCCCGTCCTTAAACTGCAAAACGCCTTCCAGCTCCAAAAGCAGCGCAAAATCAAGGCGCTTCCACGCCGTCAAATAACGCTCGTCAAAAAAAACACTTGCCATAATAAGCTCGTCCATGCACCAGCATTCCAGCCTGTACGGCCTGCCGTCCAAAAACGTGCCCTTAACAAAGCCTATGTCGCGCACGCCTTCGTCATTGGGCTTATGCGCCGATACAATATAATTACTGCGGTCCGGTTCAATAAATTCCATTTTTCACTCTCCGTTATTTATACTGGCTGATGATTTTTTTGCAGTATTTTTTAAATTCTTTGCGGCGTTCCGAAGGCTCGCTTAATTTTACGCCCCCCCATTTAATAAGCTGCGCATAAAAATCTTCGTTAATTACGGTTTTTGCTTTTATAACAACGCCGCTGCTTTTTACTTTTACAATTTTAGCCCCTGCGCCCAGGTAAGCCAGCACAGCGTCCTGCAATTCCGCAGCGCATTTCAGCTCAATGGTTTCGGCGGCGCTGGCGTCTTTAGCGGCAGCTGCTTTTTTCGCTTCCAGTGCAGATTTTTCTTCCGCCTTCTCAGTTTCCGGCTGCGCAGTTTCTTTTACGTTTTCTGACTGCGCTGCTTCGGGTGCTGCTTCAGGCAGAATTTCTGCCGGTGCTTCCTGCGCTTCTGTGCCGGGGGCGTTATCCTGCTGCGGCATAACGGCGGCAGCAAGTTCGTTTTTAACGCTTTCTGCGTCATATTTACTCAGCAAGCCGCACAAACTGTCAATAATTGCTTTGGCGCCTTCCACGCCCGCGGCTTTTAATGCAAAACCGGTTTTAACAACCTCCTGCGCCTGTAATACGCGGCCGGTTAATTTATAATTGTTGGCACGCCCGCGCACGGTTTCAATTTGCAGGCCAAATGCCCGCAGCACCTCAATATCGTCATAAAGGCTTTTACGCTCTGCGGCAATGCCTGCTTCTGCCAGCCTGTCAACAAGTTCGGCAATGGTAATGCCGTGCTGTGCATCCGTTTCTTCCGTTAAAAATTTTTGTAAATATAATAATTTTGCTTTCTGGTTACTTTGTTTGGCCATTTCAAACACCTGCCAATGCAATATAATGTACTTATTTATTTAGGCAAAAATTTGCTATTACCTGCCTGGCGGCGAAAATTTTACGTTTGCGTATGCAAGTAAATTTATTTATCAACTACCATTAAAAACATTTTGCTTCTGTATAAATAAAACGGCCCATTCGCAAACGAATGAGCACGTTTTTTTATTTACTTTATTACGCCGCTTTTTTGCCGGGCTTGATAACAGCCACCAGCGCATAAGCGATAATGCACACCAGCCACTCCATGTAAATGATGTTGGGCAGAATACGCACTGCCGGGAAGAACTGCCACAAAATAAGCATTACAAAACCGGCAAGCAGTGTCCAGAAGCCTGCTTCTTTGCAGCTGTGCTGCGGGAAAAACAACGCTACGATAACAATTACCGTAAACGCCGCCGTCAGGCTCAGGCCTATCATAATGGTGCCCAAAATGCTCGATACCGTCATGGCAAGGCCGAGTGTCATTAAACCGGTAAGCATTACGCACAGGCGCGTCATTAAAATTTGCCTGCTGCCGTCTGCCGCAGGGTTAATGAAGCGTTTGTAAATATCGTTGCTGAACAGCGTGCCGGCAGATAAAAGCAGGTTGCACGCAGTGGAAACATCGGCTGCCCACAGCGCTGCAAGGGTAATGCCCGCCAGAAGAGGCTGCAAGCTTACAATAACTTCGGGCAGGGCAAGCGCAGCCTGAGCGTCCGGGTACATTGCCTTGGCGCAAATGCCGAGGAACGCCGCCAAAACGCCTACCGGCAGCATGATAATGCCGCCCCATACAAAGCCTTTTTTAGCCGTTTCTGCGTCTTTAGCGCCGAGCGAAATCTGCAAAATGCTCTGCAAGGAAAGGTTTACAGTAATTAAGGTTACCACCCAACTGGTAATGGTTACCATGCCAACGCCTTCCGTAAAGCTGAACCAGGGCACACCGGCAGGCAGCGATGCAGCCAGCCCTTCCATTCCGCCAACGCGGTAAAACTGCACTACCGTTGCAATTAAAATGCCAACGTAAATTAATATAATGTTCATAACATTGGAAAGAGAAGCAGACCACATGCCGCCGATGAAAGTAATGCCGATAAATACTATGGCGCTTACTATCATGCCGCTTTTAAAGTCGAATACATCCGGCATAATGGCGTGCAGAATGCTGCCGCCCGCAATGTATTGCAGCGAAATAATAACCAGCTGAATAACAATCTGGCAGAATACGCCCAGCACAACGGCTTTCATATCGTGGTGGCGTTCAATAAGCTCCGAAATGGTGGTAATGTTCTGTTCGCGGTATTTTTTTGCCATGAACATGCCCATTACAATGGCGCCAAGTGCCCAGGCAATAGTGTACCACCCGGCGGAAAGGCCTACGCGGAAGGCGTGTTCCGAAACGCCGATGGTTGAAGCGCCGCCAACGGCAAGGCCGATAATGGTTACGGCAATCAGCGGAGTGTTGAGCTTACGCCCGGCAAGAGCATAGTTTTCCGCTTCGCCTTCGCTGCGTTTTTTAGCATACCAGCTGATTGCAAAAAGAGCCGCAATATACAATATTAATATTGCTAATGAAACTGACATTTAAAATCCTCCCCTTATTACAGCTTTCAAAATAATTGTAACATTTTAATTTTATGCAAAGTATGCACTAAAGTCAATAGAATATGCAGCAGGCTGTGTTAATTTATGCATAAAAATACCTGTTTGTTTTTGTGAATAGTAAAATAATGTACACAAAACAGCCGGTCTGCCGCCGCTAAAAAAATTTTAAAAAATTTTTAAATTTATGCTTGACAGTTCCGCCAATAACCAGTATAATATCATTTGTCAGCAGCGAGAGCGATGACAAATGTGACTCCGTAGCTCAGTTGGATAGAGCGTTTGACTACGAATCAAAAGGTCGCAGGTTCGAATCCTGCCGGGGCCACCAATTAAAAATCAGCACCGCAGAATATGCGGTGTTTTTTTATTTTTACTGAGCCGCCAATTAGTGCCAAACATCAGCAAAGGCAATAATTGTGTCAGCAAAATTTGTAATCCTACATTTATTATAAAAAACTTAATATACTTGACCAAAAAGATCACTGGATAAAGTTTTTCAAATTTAGCAAAATGCAACGGCTTCACCGTGCGCAAACACGACTTCGTAACGGTTTGGCGCATGAAGTTTACTAATGACATGAAGCCGCCGTTGTTTTGTCTTTAAATTTTCAAAACTTCACCCAGTGATCTTATTTTATGCTTTACAGCAAAACAATATAAAAGCCAAGAACAGTATATGCTGCGAGGCGATAGACAAAAACTGCGGCGGCTAAAATCAAAACGCCTATGTACGAGAGTCCGGTGCCACGCCCGGACGTAATCGATGCAGCCGCAGCATTTTTGCAGAGTCGCATCAGTATATACCATTCTTGGCGACGAATAACAACATAACTTCACAAAATAAAATCTTATTATAAAAGGACGGCAGCTTACGCTTACCGTCCTTTTATCGTTACATAATATTAACAGTTATTGTTTTTCGTAACTGGTTAAATTACCGTTCAAATCAAAATCAGCATTGTATTTTTCGCGCGTTCCTTCAACGCCCCAGCTTGCATACATGCCGTCCCTGCCTAAAATATAAACAAGAAGGTTGCTTATTTTACCGCCCTCAACGTCCTTGGCTTTGGCTTCCAGCTGTTTATACATATCAGGAACTTTTGAAAAATCTATTTTGCTCATAGGCGTTACGTTATCTTCCATACGTCCGTCACCGGTAAGCTGCACAGGGTTAGGCCCCTGCCATTTTCCGCCGGAGTATTTATAATTATCAACATCTTCCGTGCCGGGTTTAACAATATAAATATCAACCGTATTGCCAACAGTTTCTTCGTCCGAATGCATTAAGGCAATATCCTGAAATACCAGCAGCTCATGCCCTTTAAAGCCGTCTTTGTTTTTCAGCTCGTCCATAATGCGCACAAGTTCGCCCTGCTCGGTAAACATATTTTTGCTGCTGCTGCCTCCGCCGCAGCCAACAATTGCAAACATTACCAGAGCCATTGCCAGCATTAATAATTTCTTCATAAAACCGCCTCCTTAAATATATGTTATCTACTTTTAATTATAAGGCAAACTCAAAAAAAAACAATTATCAATTATTTTGTTCCTGCAAATAAAAAATCCCGGTGCTGAACCGGGATTTCGCTTTTATTTACTTATATAACGCCCGCAATCAGCCCATAAGGCTGCCGCCGGTGTACCAGTCGTAAATGCCTACAAGACCGAATAAAATGAAAATCGTTGCCGCAGCCCATTTAACGGTGCGCTCCGGAATACGTTTTCCAAGTACGTTGCCAACAATAACGCCGATGCCGTCGGCAATCATCATGCCGGTAGTAGTGCCCAGCCAAACCGGAATCAGGCTTTGGAACTGCGCTGCCAGCGCAACAGTTGCCAGCTGCGTTTTATCGCCCATTTCCGCAATGAAAAAGGCAACCGCAACAGTCCAGAACGGGCTCATGCCGCGCTCTTTGTCTTCGCCTTCAAGCTTATCGCCGCGGATAGTCCACAAGCCGAAAATAATAAACGAAACGGAAGCGGCCAACTGAATTGTACTCATTGGCACAAACTCGGTTAAGTATGAGCCTACCGCTACCGCAAAAAGATGGTTAAAAACAGTTGCCGCAAAAACGCCTGCCATAACTGTTTTCCAGTTATACTTTGTGGCAAACGCCATTGCCAGAAGCTGGGTTTTATCGCCCATTTCTGCCAGTACTACAAAAATACATGCTGTCATAAACGCTGTCATGAAAAATACCCTCCTAAATTTCATATACATTATAAATCATCAGCGCTATGGCGTATCTGCCTGTATACCACATCCCTCATAAAAATATATTTATAAAAATAAAAAAACGAGGCACTTTAGTACAGACTTATGCCATCTGTACTAAAGGTCTCGTTTTTAGCTTGATTGCTAAAGAATAAGCCAAACCGCTGGGCGGCTAGTATGTTGACTTATTGCCGGGAACTACTCCCCTTTAGGAATGTAAAAAATTTTAACAGAAGCACTTCTTTTTGTCAAGCACTAATTTATAAAATGTACACAGGAGAAAAACAAAACAACTACCAAAACATAGATAATTATTGATATTTTCTTAAAAAAATGATATACTTTTTTCAAAGTTATATATAGCTGTATGACTGAATGATGAGGGAGTAGTTACCGCTTTAACAAGGCGGGGCATCTCAACAAACACGGAAGCAATTTGCCTGGTTTGCCTTAATTAACGAGACTCATGCGTAAATGCCATAAAGCTATGAACTTGCGCAGATCTTCAAAAAAATTTAAGGGAGGCAAAATGAATGAAATTCTATCTGGAATCTGTGGAAAACACTTTTAAAGAAGTTTCTTCAGACCCACACGGTCTTTCAGCACAGGAGGCCGAAGCAAGACTGCAAAAGTACGGCAAAAACAAACTTGCCGAAGGGAAGAAAGTTACCCTGCTGCAGCGCTTTTTAGAGCAGCTGTCTGATCCGATGCTGATTATTTTGATGGTAGCAGCCGTTGTATCGGGCATCACCAACTATCTGTCCGGTGAATCCCCGGTTGACGTATTTATCATCATGTTCGTTGTTATTTTGAACTCGGTGCTGGGCGTTATTCAGGAAAGCAAAGCTGAAAAAGCCATTGAAGCACTGAAGGAAATGTCCGCCGCAACTTCTAAAGTTTACCGCGACGGCAACCTTGTTACCGTAAAAAGTGAAGACCTCGTTCCCGGCGACGTTATCTCGCTGGAAGCAGGCGACGCTGTTCCTGCCGATTCGCGCATTATCGAATGTGCAAGCCTGAAGGTTGAAGAAGCAGCCCTCACCGGCGAATCCGTGCCTGTAAACAAAAAGGTTGATACCCTTGCTCTGGGCGACCAGAAAGACGTTCCGCTGGGCGACCGCAAAAACATGCTTTATAACGGTACCGCCGTTGTATACGGCCGCGGCAAGGCCGTTGTTGTAGGCACCGGCATGGACACCGAAATGGGCAAAATCGCAACCGCTATTACCGAAGCAAGCGAAGGCGAAACCCCGCTTCAGAAAAAACTGAGCCAGCTCAGTAAAATCCTTACCTACATGGTACTGGGCATCTGCGCATTTATCTTTGCTTTCAGCGTATGGCGCGCCGACGCTATCGACACCCGTCTGGTACAGGAATCCTTCATGGTTGCAGTAAGCCTTGCTGTTGCAGCTATTCCTGAAGGCCTGGCAGCCGTTGTTACCATTGTACTTTCCATAGGCGTTACCAAAATGTCCAAACGCCATGCAGTTATCCGTAAGCTCACCGCGGTAGAAACCCTCGGCTGCACGGAAATTATCTGCTCCGATAAAACCGGTACTTTAACCCAGAACAAAATGACGGTTGTTGATCACTTCCACTTCACCAAAGACCGTCCGTATCTGGCTAAAGCCATGAGCCTTTGCTGCGACGCAGAAATTGACGATAACGGCAATGTTACCGGCGAACCTACCGAAGCAGCGCTCGTTACCTACTCCTACACCGTAGGCAACCCGAAAAACAAACTCGTTCCGGAATATCCGCGTATCGGCGAAGCTCCGTTCGATTCCGTAAGAAAAATGATGTCCACGGTGCATGAGCGCCTGAACAAAGAATACTTAAAACTCCCGGGCGTATGCGACTACGTTCAGTTCACCAAAGGCGCCCCGGGCGAAGTATTGAACCTCTGCACCCATTATCTTGACGAAAACAGCGTTATCAAACCGCTGACCGACGACAAACGCGAACTTATCCAGAGCCATATCCGCCGCATGGCAAACAACGCACTGCGCGTACTTGCCTGCGCTAAACGCGAATATGAAAAACCGCCTACGGACTTCAGCCCGGAAGCACTGGAACATGATTTAATCTTCGTTGGCATTACCGGCATGATTGACCCGGTTCGCCCCGAAGTTGTAGACGCTATTAAAGAATGCCACAGCGCAGGCATCCGCCCGGTTATGATTACCGGCGACCATATCGACACCGCAGTTGCCATTGCTAAACAGCTCGGTATCGTTGAAGATGCTTCGCAGGCAATTACCGGCGCACAGCTTAACGAAATCAGCGAAGCTGAATTCAACGGCGGCGCTGTTGAAAAATACTCCGTATATGCACGCGTACAGCCTGAACATAAAGTACGTATCGTAAAAGCATGGCAGGCACGCGGCAAAGTAACCGCTATGACCGGCGACGGCGTAAACGACGCTCCTTCCATTAAAAACGCCGATATCGGTATCGGCATGGGCATTACCGGCACCGACGTTACCAAAAACGTTGCCGATATGGTACTTGCCGATGATAACTTTGCAACCATCGTTGCAGCAGTTGAAGAAGGCCGCCGCATTTACGACAACATCCGTAAATCCATTCAGTTCCTGCTTTCTTCCAACCTTTCCGAGGTTATCAGTATTTTCGTATCGACCATGATGGGCTTTACCATCCTGCTGCCGATTCACCTTCTGTGGATTAACCTTATTACCGACGCATTCCCGGCACTTGCACTGGGCATGGAAAAAGGCGAAGCCGATATTATGAAACGTAAACCGCGTTCCTCCAACGAAGGTATCTTTGCCGGCGGCATGGGCTTCGACTGCGCATACCAGGGCATTATGCTGGCAGGCGTAACGCTGGTATCCTACTTCGTAGGCCATTATCTGGAATCCGGACGTTGGGAAATTGTTGACAGCCTTGACGGTATGACCATGGCGTTCATTACCCTGGCAATGGCTGAAATCTTCCACTCCTTCAACATGCGTACTCAGCACGCTTCCATCTTCTCCGTACAAGGCCATAACGTATATCTGTACGGCTCCATGATATTCAGCTGGGTACTCAGTACCGGTATCGTTTACATGCCGGTTATCTCCGATATGTTCAAATTCCAGCATATCTCCTTTGAAGAATACGTAGTTGCAATGGGTATGGCATTCTCCGTAATTCCTATTGTAGAAATTGTAAAATTCATTCAGCGCAAAATGCGTCATCAGGCCTAATGGCTGATTAACAAAAACTTAAAGCGGTATGGCAAACGCCATACCGCTTTTATTATGCAAAATCCGCACTGCTTTTTACAGTGCGGATTTTATTTATATAGCTCAGTTTTACTGTTTGTTAACCATTTGCTGATAGGCCCTGCCCCAGTCCGCCATAGCGTCGATAATGGGGTGCATGGATTTACCCAGCTCGCTCAGTGAATATTCCACGCGCGGAGGCACTTCCGCATAAACCGTGCGCACAACAATGCCGTCCTTTTCCATTGAGCGCAGGCTGTCGGTAAGTACCTTCTGGCTGATGCCGTCCAAATCTTTTTTAAGTTCGTTAAAACGCCAGGTACGCATTTGCAGGTTGCGCATAATCAAAAGCTTCCATTTGCTGCCAATTAAAGCCACCGTGGTAGCTACCGGGCAGGCTGGCAGTTCTTCTTTCGTAAGCACGCTTTTCACCTCCAATAGTATCAAATATAATGTTACACCATCATTATAGCCTGCTGCGGTAAAATGCGCAATGGCGGTTACCAAAAGGTGACTAAGTAATAGATTTGTGCGTACTTGTCTGCATGAATATAACCTTTTATAATCATAATTGTAAAAAGCAATACGCAAATTACAAATTAACCATAACGGAGGCTTTAATTATGAAAAAAGAAACTTTAACCTTAACAAGCGGCAGCGTAAACGTTTATGATTACGGCGATGTAAAACTGCACGCTTATTTTACAAACGACCCGCTTGCCGACGTTGCTTACATTGTTGAAGGCAAAAAGGCTCTTGCCGGTATTGAACTGCCTGCCTTTACTGCCGGGCTTGATACCTGGAAAGATTATGTTAAATCGCTCGGCAAACCCATGAACGATATCTTCATCGTCTGCCATCCTGCCGGAGCAAGCTATATTAAAGGCATGAACGTTTACGGCACGGAAGGCGCGCAAAAATCCATTGTTTCCGGCAGCACCGGTGCAACCACGCAGGGACTGTTTGCTGCTTTCGGCGCTGATTTCCACGGCGGCCCTGAAGGACAGGATGCCGTTGCCGAAAAAATCAGCTATCTTAATAAAACCAAAGAAATCATGCAGCAGAGCAAAACCGCTGATGAATTTAAAGCAAATATGAAAGCTGCCTTTCCTGCTTATGACGGCAGGCTTTTTGTATAAATAACTAAAAACGGTATTAACGCAAAACAGCGGGCAGATTAATTCTGTCCGCTGTTTTTACTGATAAATTACTTAAGCTACGTAAGGCTTTGCAAGACGTTAAATTTTTATTTATTTCACTGCATCTTCCAGTTTTGCCAAACTTTCCGTTACCATGGCATACTGGTTAATTGCGGCATATTCGCATACCTGTACTGCCTGCGGCGCATATTCTTTAAGGGCGGCAAAGTAATCGTTCCAGTCTATATTGCCGCAGCCAACCGGCAAATGGCTATCCGCCGTGCCGTCGTTGTCGTGGATATGCACGCCGACAAGTTTGCTGTTCAAATCGCGCAGCACATCCGGCAGATTCCAGCCGTTAACATGGGCGTGGCCGGTATCCAAAAGCGCCGCTGCCTGCGGAAAGCGTTTGAACAAGCCGAGGTACTCGTCATATTCAAACAGCAGCGTGCCTGTTGTGCGCAGGCCTACGTTTTCCAGCGCAACGGTTACGCCGTATTTTTCTGCCAGCTGCAAAAGTTTTTCAATGCGGCTGCATACAAGCTCCTGCACGGCCAGTTTTTCTCCGGCAAAATGCCATGCTTCGTTGCTGTGTACAACAACAAAAGCCGCATTAATTTTGGCAGCATAGGCAAAAGTTTTTTCGTACACTTCCAGATATGTCGTGTCATTCGGGTCGGCAAGGTTTACGGCAACGCATGGCCCGTGAATGCTGAACCTGCGTTCCGCGCCGTCCCTGCTTTTTAAATCTTTCAGCACATAGTCCCAGTAATGGTCGGTGCCGAATTCATAAAAAATTTCAATATCGTATTGCATCGGCAAAGCTTTTAAAAATGCTTTGCTGAAGCTGCCGAAAGGCAAATCGCTTACCGAAAATTTCATCTTACAATCTCACCCTTTTGTACATAACCGATATTTTCTTTGGTTTCTGCGTTAAACAGGCTTACCTCGTCCCAGTTAAAGTCAAGGCCGATGTTGCCGCTAATTTCCGCGCCAGTGCCCGGCAGCGTTACAAACACCGTTTCACCATTTACGTTAACGGTCACGGTACGCTGGTTGCCGGTGTTTTCCTGGTAGCTTACGCAGCCCTTAATTTTGCCGTCGGCCGCAGGCTTTAAATGCTCCGGCCTGATGCCAACAAGCACATTGGTATGCCCTGCCAGAATTTTCTGCCACAGCTCCGGCACATCGCTTACCACATCGCCGATTTTGAGCTTGCCGCTGCTGTAATAGCCGCTGACGATGTTCATTGCGGGCGAGCCGATAAAACCTGCAACGAAGGTGTTGGCAGGATGATGGTAAATAACGTCCGGCGTACCGGCCTGCTGCAAAACGCCGTCGCGCATAACGACGATGCGGTTAGCGACGGTCATCGCTTCAATTTGGTCATGCGTTACGTAAATCATGGTAGGTTTGTAAATTTCGTGGATGCGGACAAGCTCCGTCCTCGCCTGCTGGCGAAGCTGGGCATCAAGGTTGGAAAGAGGTTCGTCAAGCAGAAAGTACGGCGATTGTTTTACCAACGCCCTGCACAATGCAACACGCTGCTTCTGGCCGCCGGAAAGGTCTTTCGGCTTGCGGTTTTCGTAGCCCTGCAAATTCAAAATTTTCAGTGCTTCCGTAGTGCGCCTTTTAATTTCATCCTCGCCCAGCTTCTGGATTTTTAAGCCGAAGGCAATATTATCCCATACGGAAAGGTGCGGGAACAGCGCGTAGCTTTGGAACACCATTGCCACGTTGCGCTCTCCGGGAGGCACGTCGTTGATAACCCTGCCGCCCATAACAAGCTCGCCGCTGGTAATTTCCTCCAAGCCTGCAATCATGCGCAGGGTTGTACTTTTGCCGCAGCCGGAAGGCCCGAGCAAAATGAGTCTTTCGCCTTCCTTAATTTCAAGATTCAACGATTTTACAATTTTAGCGTCGCCGTAGGATTTGCAGACGTCTTTAAAAACTATGCTATTCATTAACCTTTAACCCCCGATTGCATAAATGTATTAAGGATGAACTTCTGGCAGAATACGTACAGTACCAACGGCGGCAGGCTTGTCAGCACGGCAACCGCCATAGCAATGCCCCATTCGCTGCCGCCCTCGGCGCTGATAAACATCTGCAAGGCCAGCGGCAGGGTGTACATTTCTTTGTCCTGCAAAACCAAAAGCGGCCAGAAGTATTCGTTCCACGAGTTGATGAAGAACAGAATCGCCACCGCGATAACGGAAGGTTTAATCAGCGGCAGAATAACGCGGCGCAGAATGACAAACGGTTTGGCGCCGTCAAGGATAGCCGCTTCCAACAGCGCTTTAGGTATGCCGCGCATCGTCTGGCGCATCAGGAAAATGCCCATGCCATCCGCGAAAGCGGGCAGCATTACGCCCAGCGGGTGGTTTAACAGGTTCAGCTTGCTCATCAGCAGGTAGTTAGGCATAATCAGCACCGTTACCGGGATGAAGAACGTCAGCAGCATGCTGTTAAAAATCGTTTCTTTGTATTTAAAATCGTAGTAGATAAAGGCAAACGCCGCCAGGACGCTTGTTATAACCTTCATCGCGGTTGTACCCGCAGCGATGATGAAGGTGTTGTAAATGTAGGTTAAAAGTGGGAAGTCCTCCAGCACCGTTGTGTAGTTGTTAAGCGTCGGCGGGAAGGGCAGCGGGTTCAGCGTAGCCTGAAAAATCTGGTCCATATCCTTTAAAGAAGTGGATATCATAAAAACTATCGGCCACAGCTGAATAAAAACTGCAATTAAAAGCGGGATATGCCACATTAATTCTTTTTTATCAGTTTTCATAATATACCTTCTTCTCTAAATATTTGGTCCTAAACAGCAGGAACGCGATATAGCAAATCATCGTAATTATGGCAAAGGCTGCGGATTTGCCGGTCTGGAAGAATACAAACGCATACTGGTAAATGATGTACACAAGGTTGGAGCTGCCCTGGTCAGGCCCGCCCTGCGTAAGCATGTTTACCGGTACCAGCACATACTGCAAGCCGAACACCACAGTTATTGTAAATACGTAAATAGCGGTAGAAGACGTCATCGGCACGATAATCTGTTTAAAAATCTGCCAGTTGCTGGCGTTTTCCAGCTTGGCAGCTTCAATCATTTCCTTCGGCACTGCCAACATGGCGGCCAGCATTACAATCAGGTTGTAACCGAAAACCTTCCAGCCGATGATGGTGCAGATAGCAAAAATTACCAGCCAGTTTTCCTTAAACCATCGCGGCGATTCCAAGTCGAACCACGAAAGCACAATGCTTAACGGGCCAGCCAGCGGGTTGTAAATCCACAGGAACAGGATACTTGCAACTGCAAGGGAAAGAGTTGCCGGCATGAAAAGGGTTGAACGGTAAAAGCCCTTGCCGCGTTCAATTAAGTGCCCCAGCACAAACGAAAACAGGTATGGCAGCACAAAATTCAGCACCAGCATGATGGCTACAAACACAACAGTGTTGGCAAGTATTTTGATAAGCTCCTCGCTGCCCAGCACGGCGGTGTAGTTTTCGATACCGACAAACGTCATGTTTGGGCTGACCATATTCCAGCTGAAAAAGCTTAAATACAGGTTTTGCAGCAGCGGCCAGTACGAAAATACTACAAAAAAGAAGATGCTTGGTAGCAGAAACAAAAACGCGTGCCATTTATTCTTTTCCATCTTAATTTCTCCTTTAGTTAAAAATCAGGCTGCCGCAGCAAGCAGCAGCCTGAAACTTCATCAGCCCTTATTACATCAGGCTGTTAATTTTTTCTGCGGTTTCGTGCAGAGCCTGCGCAGCGCTTTCTTTGCCGCTCAGGATAATGTCGCGGGCGTCGATGAGAAGCTGTTCAGCCTGTAAGCCGTTAGCGCCGGGGAAGCTTGCCCAAGGTACAAGGTTAGGCATTAAGGAAAGTGCAACCTGCACGTTTTTGTTGGTGTCAACCAGTTTCTTGAAGCCGTTGGGGTCGTTTTCTACGCCTTTACGCGGCGGCAGGTAACCGGTGCCGGTACTCCATTTCAGCAGTGCTTCGGGAGATTCCAGATATTTAATGAATTCAACGGCTGCTGCTTTTTTAGCATCGTCGTTGCTGAAAATCATCAAGAAGTTGCCGCCTGCCGGAACTTTCAGCTCTTTGCCTTCAAATTTCGGGAACGGAGCAGCCATTACTTCAAACTTAGCGCTCTTTTCAAAGTTGGCGCGTTTGCCGATGGTGGTGCAAACCATGCCCAGCTTGCCGCTGAGATAAGCCTGGAAGCCTTCTTCGTTGGTAGCATGCAGGCCGGTGCCTTCCTGTACCATGTCAGCCAGCAGCTGATATGCTTCGGCAGCTTCCGGGGTATCGAAGCCTGCCAAGGTTTTGCCGTTTTCTTTCTTCAGCATGCTGCCGCCGTTGGATTCGATGATAGCCTGCTGAGTCCAGTTATCGGCATATTCCTGCATGAAGAAGCCCATGTTACCGGTGTTGTCTTTAATCTGTTTCGCAGCCGCTTTAACTTCGTCCCAGGTTTTGGGCGGATTAGCGGGGTCAAGGCCTGCGGCTTTAAAAATTTCCGGGTTGTAGTACAGTACCGGCACGCTGATGGAGTACGGCACGCCAATCTGTTTGCCGTCGTCGGTCTGCGCCAGCGCCAGTACGTTAGGCAGGAAGTTGTCTTTTAAGAAGTTAGGGTCTTTGGCGCTTTCAAAGGATTCGTTAATATCCTGGTATTTCAGGTTTTCGGCAGCATAGTTAAGGTAAGACCAGCCCATCTGCACTACGTCCGGATTTTTGCCGGAAGCAATGGCTGCCTGCAGGTTTTGGGTAAGGCCTTTATACATATCAGGGTTGTATTTTTCAACTACTTCAATATCGGGATGTTTTTCGTTAAAATCTTTTACAAGTTCTTTAACGGTCTGGCCGCCGAAGCTTTCAGACGCTACATGCCAATATTCAATTTGTACTTTTTTGCCGCTGGCGCTGTCGGCAGATTTGTTATCGCCGCCGCAGCCGGCAAAGAATGCGGTACACATGGTTGCCAGCAGTACACTGGCAATTTTTTTCTTTAAACTCATTATTAGAACCTCCGTGATTTTGATTTTCTTCATATTAACATTAAAATTTAAAATGCAATGTGCGCAGCAGGTTAAGTATTGGTTAAAAAACTTTAAATTTCATTAAGTAATTGTTAATTATGTAAAATTTTCTACACAATAAATTCACACTCCGCCGCTATGATAAAGTTGACACCAGCGCAGAGTTTTCGTTAAAATATAGTTAATATAATTAAGGAGGTTAACTTACACAATGAATAAAAACTTAATGATTGTTATCGCCGCACTGCTCGTAATTTTCGGGCTTGTAATGAGCGGTTACAACAACCTTGTAGGCATGAATGAAAACATCAATGGCAAATGGTCGCAGATTGAAAACCAGCTGCAGCGCCGCAACGATTTAATCCCCAACCTTGTTAATACCGTTAAAGGTTATGCTGCACACGAAAGCGATGTGTTTAAAGCTGTTGCCGACGCGCGCGCCAAACTTGGCGGAGCCAAAACCGTGCAGGAAGCAAGCCAGGCTGACGGCGAACTTTCCGGCGCACTGAGCCGCCTGTTAATGGTAGCCGAAAACTATCCGCAGCTTAAGGCCAACGCCAACTTTACGCAGCTGCAGGATGAACTGGCAGGCACCGAAAACCGTATTGCCGTATCCCGCCAGGACTACAACAATGCCGTACAGGAATTCAACGCCAGCATCAAACAGTTCCCAACCGTATTGTATGCAGGCATTTTAGGCTTCAGCCAGCGCGATTACTTTGAAGTGCCCGAAAGCGCCAAAGCAGTGCCGCAGGTACAATTTTAAAATGCGTTAAGGATTTAAACCATGATTAAGCATTTTTTACTTCTGCTGCTGGTACTGGCACAAACCCTTTATGCCGCAGCAGGGCTGGAAGCAGCGGAAATACCGCCTAAACCGCAGGCAGGCAGCAATATATATGTGCAGGACTACGCTGACGTTATTTCCCCGGCTTCCGAAAAAATAATTTATTCTATCGGCCGTGAGCTTGACAGCAAAACAACGGCGCAGGTTGCCGTGCTGACTGTGCCCACGCTTGACGGCGAGCCCATTGAAAGCTATGCGCTTAAAGTGCTGCGCGGCTGGGGCATCGGCAGCCGTGATAAAAATAACGGCGTGCTGATAGTTGTTGCCACGCAGGACAGGCAAAGCCGCATTGAAGTCGGTTACGGACTGGAAGGCGCACTGCCTGACGGGCTTACCGGACGCTTGCAGGACGATACCATGCTGCCCTACTTTAAACAGGGACAGTACGATAAAGGCATTGTTAACGGCTATGCCGCAACGGCAGCGACAGTTGCCAAAGAATATAATGTTAAGCTGGAGGGCGTAAGCTACACCCCACCGGCACCGAAGCAGAGTGACAGCCTGCCGCTGTGGGCAGAACTTGCTATCGGCATCGGCATAGTGCTGCTTCTCGTAATAGATAACGTGTTTTTGGGCGGCTTTATTACCCAAATGCTGATTTTATCAATCTTCCGGCGCGGTGGTGGCGGCGGCTTCGGCGGCGGTGGAGGTTTTGGAGGCGGCAGCGGCGGGGGCGGCGGCTCCTCCAGAAGATGGTAAGTGAGCAAGTAAAAAGTAAACGCACCATGTAAAAACATGGTGCGTTTTTAGTTTAAACAACAAAAAAGCTGTGGTGCAAAAAGCACCACAGCTTTTAATTTACGCTATAAACTTATTTGCCTTCAATGGCGATATACTTTTTAGCTTCAACGGCTTTCGGGTCTTTTTTAGGAATGCTCAGGCTCAAAATACCGTCTTCATATTTAGCCTTAATATCTTCTTCGGTAACGGCGCTGCCAACATAGAAGCTTCTTGTCATGCTGCCGCTGTAACGTTCACGGCGGATATAACGGCCTTCGTTATCTTTTTCGTCCTTATCAACGCCTTTAGCAGCCGAAACGGTAAGATAACCGTCTTCCAGATGAGCGCTGATTTCATCTTTTTTAAAGCCCGGCAGGTCAATATCAAGTTCATAACCTGTTTCGGTTTCTTTAACATCAGTTTTCATAAGGTTTTTGCTGTGTTTGCCATATAACGGGTTTCTGCCGCCGAAGAAGTTCCTTTCAAAAGCATCGTCCATAAAATCATCAAATAAGTTTTCTCCAAAAATGGTAGGTAACATCATAATAAAAGACTTCCTTTCAAAACTTGCAATTTATATCAGCAGCTTTAAAGGCTGTCGCTTCTGAACTTAAGGGTTCCGCCCCTTATCGGGGCCTTCCTTCGTTCTGAATATAATATACCACTTATTGTTAGCACTGTCAATAAGTGAGTGCTAAATTTTTAAAAAATTTTTTATCTTTTTTTATTTATAATTAAAAAACTGCCGTAAATTTCTTTACAGCAGTTTCTTACTATTCATTTTTGCAGCCTCCGGCTGTTTATCCATATAGCCGCTGCCTGTATTACAAGCATGGCCGCAAGCACAACGCCCGGCAGTACTGTTTTAAACAACATCAGCCATCCGCAGGCAGCGCAGAAAGCCCATAACGCAGCTGCCCAAAGAGCAGCTTTTTCATTTTGCCTGCACATTTTTTGCAGCCTGCCGCTCAGCTTTATCGCCTCTGCCAGGTTTTCCACCTTGCCATCCTTAAAAACAACGCTGCCTTCTTTAACAGCACCGGGGCTGTAAATATCTGCCCGCAAGGCTGTGCCGTCCTCACAACGCTTAATTACGGCAACAAATTCCCCGGTTCTGCAAAAGGTTTCGGCAAGTTCCTTCTGGTGTTCCGCAGTAAGTTCCGCCACGGTTTTATCAAAACCGGCCTTACTGCCGATGTATTCTGCCCTGTGCTTGGCGCCGCTGCTGAACATAACCGTGCGCACGCCGAGTTTTTGCAGGCTCTGCAACGCCGGGGCAAGATTGGTATTGACTTTCTCTCCAACCGCTATAATACCCTGCAAGTTTCTGCCGCAGGTTAAATAATAGGCAGTTTTGCCCTGTTTTTGCAGCTCTGCTTCATATTTGGCAAAAGCAGCAGGAACATCCGCCACAGTACGCACAAATGCCAACGTGCCCATGCGGATATTTTTACGGCTGCACTGTGCCGCAATGCCGCCACGCAGCATTACAACGCCGCTGCAAGCAGGCAGGTTAAGCCCAGCTGCCGCATTTTTCAATACTTCGCGCAGCGGATGCCCGGCAGTTTCCGCAACGGATGCTGCCAACGCCAAAAGCTGCGCTTCACTGACAGCTGCCGTAATAATATCTGTTATTTCCACTCCGCTGCCAGCGGCAAAACTTTCATCAAAAACTGCCATGCTTATTTTGCGGCTGTTATTTAATGTTTTTTTGTTTTCAAACGAATAATTTTTGTTTTGCGCATTCTGCAAGGCAAAATAATACGGCAGAGTATTACCCAGCATAAACGCACCTGCCCCGACTGCCATAAGCACGCTGCTTAAAACCTGCCACGAAGCAGCCGCACCAAGCCCGTAAAACCACCAGCTTAACGCCGCAGCAAGCGCAAGGGCAAATACTGCGGGCAGCACAAACGCCGCTGTTTTATCGGCTGTAATGCCGTTATCATGCTCCGCAACAGTAAAATTTAAACGGTTTTGCTTAAAATAACAATTTATCAAAACGGTAAACAGTAAAACGGCAAGCGGTGCAAAACCTGCCGCTGCGGCACTGATAAAACCATGTACCGCATTTACGCTTACAATTACACTGCTGATTATTCCAGCCGCGCAGCAAACAAACACCAGCCCTTCCATTGCCGGTACGCCGCCGAACAAAGTTTTTCTGCCGCTTTGCAAAACAGGCTGCGAATAATAAACAAGCGGCAGCAGCAGTAAAAACTGTGCTGCAGCAAGCACTGCCGTAAAACGCCAGTCCGCAGGCATTACAAAAAGCGGCACCGCCGCTAAAGCGCATAAAGCAAGTGTCAGCAGCAGGCAAATTTGCAGTTCTTTTTTAGTTAAATTTTTATTTGCAGCCATTTTCATCATGCCGTTTAACACTTACCTCTATTTTCATTAAATAATCATCGGCATAACGCTCCGATAAATAATTGGTTATATCATTCTGATAAATACTGCCGTTGGGTTCATAGCCAAGTTTATGCAGCTCGCAGCAAAACTTGCGGTATTCCTCCTGCAAGGCATAGTATGATGAACGTATATATTTAACGGCATAGCATCCTGCCGGTTTAACGTGCAAATAGCGGCTTTTTGCTTTTTTATCAACTCGCGAGGAGAACCACCCCGTAGCAAAACTGCCGTTTACAATATTTTCGTAAGGAATTATCTCGCCAGTAACAAAATCATCATACGCATTATGCTTTGTACAGTAATCCCATAAACGCGAAACAACAGCAAATAATTCTTTTTCACTGTTATTTTTTGGTCTGTCGCTGATTATAAAATATTCTTCTCCGGCGTCTTCAATGCTTATGGTATTTTCTTCCACATCAAACGCTTCTTTTGTCATTTTTAATGTATTACGCAAAAGGCGGCGGCGGCGCGTCAGCACCTCAATTTTCTGCTTCAGCAGCTTGTCCTGCTCTTTTAAAAGCTCCATAAAGGCATCTGTATCGCGCTCATCCATGTAATTTTTTATTTCTTCCAGCGAAAGCCCCACTTCTTTTAAAGTAGTTATAAGGTCAAACATATAAATCTGATTCAGCGAATAATAGCGGTAACCGTTCGCCGCTGTTTTTACCGGCTTTAAAAGCCCAATATCATCATAATGGAATAAAGTATCTTTGGTTGTATTGCAAAAGGCGGCAAATTCGCCCGTTTTTAAAAGCCTCTGCGAAATTTTTAAAACCCCCTTGACTATGGTGCTGCACCATACTTTACTATTATTATAGCGGCAAAATTACTTTGCTGCAAGTGAAAGGGTGAATTATCATGAAACATGTTTATATGCTGTTTGCGGCCATTGCACTGGAAGTTACAGGCACAACTTTTATGAAGTTTTCCGTTATGCACGAATGGTTTATCGGTTATCCGGTAATGCTTTTATTAATGGGCTTTTCATACTTCTGCCTCAGCAAGGCAGTAAAAAAAATACCCATCAGCGTTGCCTACGCAGTTTGGGAAGGCATTGGCCTTATGGGCACCGCCTTTATTGCCTGGATTATTTTTAACGAAGCAATGCCGCCGCAAAAGCTTTTTGCTTTTGCAATTATACTAATAGGGCTGACAATGGTTAAAAACGGCACAGCCCGCACTGGGAGTGAATAAAAATGGCTTATACAACCGGCATTATATACTTGTTGCTTGCTGTTGCAACTGACGTTATCGCTAATATTTTTCTTAAAAAATCAAACGGTTTCCACAATAAAACATACGGGTTTGCTTCGCTTGCCCTTATCGGCGTTGCCTTTTTGCTTATGGCACAAGCGCTGGTAACGCTGGACTTAAGCATAGCTTACGCCGTCTGGGGCGCACTGGGCATACTATTAACCACTTGCGTGGATAAAGCCTTTTTCGGCCTGCGGATTAAACCGCTCGGTTTTGCAGGCATTGCCACCATGATCAGCGGCATCGTGCTTTTAAAAATGGTATAACAACCCCCTCTCTGCTCTGCCAGAGCAGTTGCCCTCAAAGTTTAAGCTTTGGGGGCTTTTTTTATAATTTTCATATAAAATTTTAAACTTACTTAATGCAAAACGCATAAAACTATGATACAATGAGTAATATAGAATTATTATTGATTACGAAAGGGTGGTAACGTATGAAAAAATCCTTATTAACTCTCGCACTCGCCTTTGGCCTTGTTGCTGCACCTTTTACTACCGATATTTTAAGCAGCACCGCCGAAGCAAAACCACTGCCGCCGCGCCCTGCTGCACGCGAAGGGCTTGTGCCGCATCAGGTACGCATTGATAACGAAATTGATTCCATCAGCGCGCGCTTTGGCGTAGCCGAAAGCACCGTGAAAAAATTTTACAACCAGGGCTGGGGCTTTAAAGAACTGCGCCACGCCGCCTTTTTAAGCTATGCCACCGGCAAGGACATGGGCGCCGTACTTGATTTGAAAACCGAATACAACAGATGGCCGCGCGTTGAATATATGCTGGGGCTGACCCCTAACGACATTAAAGCCGCGCACGATAAAAACGATGCCGAATATTTAAGCACCGTGCTTGGCGTTGACACCGCCGTAAGCCTGCCGCTGTTTGAACAGAACTTTGGCATGGGCGACGTTGCCCACGCAGTGCTGATGGCTAAATATTGCAGCAGCACCCCAGCGCAGATTGTTGAAATGCACAACCCGCCCGCAACTGATTGGGACGCCGTTGCCACGCAGCTTGGCATTACCGAAGACCAGATGTACCAGGTACGTTTGGAAATGGAAAAACTAAGACCTTGATATAAAGTTGTAAATAAATTATTATAAAAAACCATCGGATAATGAACTGCACCCTAAAAGTTAGACAAAAACTTTTGGAGGTGCAGTTTTTTCATGACTAAATACTCAGACGAATTTAAAATTAAAGCAGTACAAATGGTTTTAGACGGTAATGCCATAAAATATGTTTGCAGAATATTGGCAATACCAGACAGCCGTCCCTTACGTGACTGGCTCGCCCACTACAAACACGGCGGCTTTAACCAGCTCCTTCATAAAAACCGTTCATATTCCCCAGATTTTAAACAAAAAGTCCTTGAGCACCGCTGGCAGCATGGGTTATCATTAAAGGAAACGGCAGCCCTTTTTGCTATCCCCAATAATTCAACTATCCATCAATGGGAAAAACAATACCTTGCCTACGGTAAATCAGGACTGCTGCCTAAAAAGAAAGGCAGGCCGTCAATGAAATATAAACCTAAAAAGCGCA